>Ga0182024_10011818_pt1 | contig 17427 bp, 16 predicted proteins | sample P32metaG_FD_120480 | JGI IMG/M metagenome (GOLD analysis project Ga0182024, IMG submission 120480) | Permafrost microbial communities from Stordalen Mire, Sweden - P3-2 metaG (Illumina Assembly) | ecosystem: Environmental > Terrestrial > Soil > Wetlands > Permafrost | place: Sweden: Stordalen...
ACCCGGTAACGGACCTGGGCATCATCATAGGCATTGCGCGAAGTGGTGAGCGTATTCTCCGCGTCCACGACATCGAGCACGGTCGATGCGCCTCCCTGGTATCGCAGATTCACCAGACGCAAACTTTCCGTAGCAAGATCGGCCGTGCGGCGAAGCCTGTTGACCGCTCCCAATGCCACAGAGGCCTCATTGTATGCGGCATATAGATTGCTTACCAGTTGGCGCTGCGTTTGATTCAATTCCACGCGCGTCTGCTCCTGCTTAGACTCAGCCTGACGCAATTTGCTTCGCAGTATGCCCCAATCCCATACGGGCATCGTTAGGGTTGCGGTAATGAAATAACCCAGATTATTTTGCCGGTTGCATGTCGCCAGGTCCGCAGGGGTATCGCCGGCGGCGCATTTCGCAGGATCAAAGGCCGCCACCCCGCTGTGGATCGCGAACGCGTTGGCCTCGATGCCATAAACGGGATCCAGACTTATTGTCGGAAAGAAAGCACTCTTCGCGGCTCGCACATCGAGGTCGGCCTCACGCTGGGTTTGCATCGCCACCTGCAGATCCGGATTCGCGCGGGCAACCATGGCCTTAACGTCGTCAAAGGGCGGCAGCGAGCGAGGCGCATCCAGGTCGTCCACGGCGGTGAAATTCTCATTCAATGTGGGAAACAGGATAACGGCAAGACCCAGGCGAGCTTCTTCCATCGAGAGCCGCGCTTCTTCGAAGGCTTGCGTCAGCGTTTCAAACTGGATCTGACCCTTAATAACGTCGCTATGCGCGCCCTGCCCCGCTCGCTCGGTGTCCTGCGTAATATTCAGAAAGCTTTGCGCCTGCTGGAGGGCTGCCTGCGCGGTTGCGTATTTACGCTGCGACACCACCAAGGCGTAGTAGTTCTTTGTAACCGTCGCATTTAGCCCCCGCTGCGCAATCTCCAGCTTGGCCTTCGCGAGAGCTTCCGCTGCCTGTGCCCGGTGGTAACCGGTAGCTAAATATGTATTCGGTGACAGGTCTTGGTGAATGACGCCCCAAAACCGATAGACGTGCACACCGTCATTGGTGACGAATCTCCCGGTCTGCAGGACGCCGCCTCCCTCAGACCCTAAGTATTCCAAACGGGTGCTCAGCGAGGGCAATAGAGCAGCTCTGGCCTGCACCCGATCCTCGCGAGCATCCTCGGCGTCCGATCTCGCCGCGCGGAACTGCGCGTCATTCTTTTGCGCTCGGTCAAGCGCGTCTTGCAACGTAATCGTAACCGCAGCGCCCGTTTGGTCTGTGGCGGATGGCTGCATCAGCTGCACGGTCGCTTCGAGGGGCGTTGCACTACTGGAGGCTTGCCCGTGAGCTTGCACAGTCATTACAGCCACGCAAATTACGAACGCAATGCAACACCAAATGCGTTGCCCAACAGGGGCCCTGTGAAGGCAAACCTTTACGCCATTGCGCGCGGAAAAACAGGCCATTTATCCCCCTAAATCGGTGTTATTCCAGCTTCCAGTGTGGCCGGTGGCAACCCCGGCTTGCCCCCGACCAATCGCTCCCAGATTGCGTATTATACTGCTCTTGCCTGCGAACGAATCCACGACGATCTGCCTATGAACGGCGCGGCCGATTGAACCAAACCGCATCATTAAATCGCAGAGTCTATGGGCCAATAGCTTAAGAAATGCTTAAGAAAATTGCAGCGGGTATGCGCGCCCCACGCTCCGTCAAACGGGCTCCGCAGGCAACTGAACGCGGATGGAAGTACCGCGCTCGGGCCGATTGATAGCCTCGATATGGCCTCCGTACGCTTCGACCAAAGCTTTACAGATAGCCAGCCCGAGCCCGAACCCACCCGTTGAGCGCGCCCGCGACGGGTCTCCGCGCCGAAAACGTTCGAAAATGTACGGTAATTCCTTCAGTTCTACTCCCGGTCCTGAGTCTTCGACCGAAACAGTGGCTGCCAAATCGCCATCGCGCTGAATGCGCATGGCCACTTTGGATCCCGCCGGACCATATTGCACGGCGTTCTCCAGAAGGTTGACCCAGATGAGCTCCAGATCTTTGGGGTCGGCCCGCAGGCGCATGGACATGGGGTTGATCAGTTCGAGTGCGATATTGCGCGCGTCAGCCATGCGCTGCATTCGCAGGATCGCGGCCTCGCAGGTGGAGGACAGTTCCGCAGTTACGATTTCACGCGGAGTGCCATTTTCCGCCCACTGTTCGATGCGTGCCAGGCGCAGCATGCGATCCAGCAGATCCTCCAGGCGGGCGCAATCCTCAAGCAGCATTTCCAGGCCGTCGCGGTATTCCTGCTCGGCCCTCGGGCGATGTGTAAGGGTTTGCAACGTGGATTTCAGGATGGCGACGGAGGTTTTCAGTTCGTGTGCCGCGTCGCTGGTGAAGTCACGTTGCTGCCGGAATGATTCTCTCAGTCGGTCGAGCACCGTGCCAATAGCACGGGATAGTGGCGCCAGTTCGCTGGCCATCTTTTCAGGCGGCGGTGGGCGAAAACCCCAGTTGTGCACCGAAATTGCACTTGCCTGCGCAGCCAATTCCCGCAGCGGCTCAAGGCCCCTGCGCACGCCCCAAACCGCCAGGCCGCTGGCGGCTAATAGCATCAGAAGACTGGTGCCGGCCACATAGAAGGCCAAGTCGGTCAGCCGGCGCCGTATCATCATGACCGAAGAAGCGTAAACAACCGTGACGCGCGCCGGTACCTTCACACTCTCTTCGTTGTCGAGGACAGCCACATTGCGCAGAACCACGGCGCGATAAGGCGCACCATTGATAGTAAGGTCTGAATAGGTTGTCGATCCCTCCGACAGATGGATCGGAACGCCGTCTAATGGCCCCGCTTGCGCCAGAATGTGGCCATCTGCCGCCCGAATCTCAAAAACATCCCGGTGCCGCGAGCGGCGGGTAGGCGGAAGCAGCGAGGAATCGAATAAAAGACCGGGAGGAGTATTTTCGTCGTAGCGCACCAACGCGAGCGTGCTCGTCGCACGGCCCTCGAGGGCGGCGTCGAATGCCTCCCGAAGTTCCGATCGGCCGTAGACCACGGCCATCAACGTCAGCGCCGCCGTCAGAAGTAGTTGGCAGCCAACGACGACGGCGATTAACCGTCCGGTAAGCGAAAAACGCCTGTTAGAGAAATATTTCAGGATGTCCACGTTAGTGCTTCGCTAATTTCTTGAGATGCTCGCCGACTTTAGTATTTGCAACGACCAACTGGGGAGCCTTGGGCGTGCCGGCCCCCAGCCCCGACTCTCCACGCAGGGCGTACCCGTGGCCGCGCATGGTGTGGATTAGCTTCACAGGCTCTTCATCGTCGATTTTTCGACGCAACCCGGAAATATAAACCTCTATCACATTGCTGAATTTTTCCCAGTTATAGTCGTACAAATGCTCGAGGAGTTCGGTCTTCGACACGACGGCTCGCGGACGATGTGCCAAGTATTCGAGGACCCGATATTCCATGGGCGAGAGGGTGATCTCCCGGTCGCGGCGACACACTGTGCGTTCTATTGTATCCAGCCGTAGGTCTCCGATGGTAATTACCGGAGATCGTTGCCCCTTACCGCGCCGCACCAGGGACTTCGCCCGAGCCAAAAACTCTCCCAGGTCGAACGGTTTACCGAGGTAGTCATCCGCCCCCGCGTTCAGCAAGCGAACAACGGATTCTTTTTCATCCCGCGCGGTCAGGATTAATACCGGCGTGGCGTGCCCATGTTGGCGGTAACGGGTGAGCAAAGCATGGCCATCCAGCTTCGGCAGCATCAGATCCAGAATCAGCAGGTCGTAATCTCCCGACTCTGCGAGGTACAGGCCCTGCTCACCATCTCCCGCAACATCAACGGCGTACGCGGCACCCTCGCGGAGAGCTAGCGCCAAATTCTCGGCCAGACGTACCTCGTCCTCTATCACCAGCACGCGCACGGTAACAGCCTCCAACCATGCATATCCGTGTACTTCGTAACACAGCCGACGCAGTTGCGCCAAGTGGATTATGGGGGTGGATCAGGTATTTAATTTCGGTGCCAATGAATCAGTTCAGGTATGCAAAGAGCGAGACACCAGCGAAGGCCTGGTCAACCGACCGCATAAACTCGGCGTGCCTAGGCGAAAAAGCGGACCGAGGCGTAAGCGAGCGCGATCCCGATCACCGCGCCTGCCAGGACGTCGCTAAGAAAGTGCATCCCGAGGACAATTCGGGAGAGGGCAATGCTTGCGGCCAGAAACAACAGATAGGCGTAACACTGTGGATAAAAATGCGAGATGGAGATCGCTATGGCAAAGGCACAAATCGTGTGTCCGGACGGAAAGGAGAACTGATCTGGAGGCAGAATCTTTGCCCAGCAATGCGCAGCCAGATGACAGGGCCGCATGCGCCGGCTGGCAGTTTTGACAAGCCGGAACAATACCGTCCCCGCCGCAACCGCGGCTGCCGCGGACAGCAATGCCACGAAGCGCTGGTTTCCGCCAAAGAAGAAAATCACGAGTGCCAGTGCGTACCAGAGCCAGCCGTCGCCTAGCCGGGTGACCAGCAACATCCAGGCACGAAACCAGCGTGGCGGACGCCAATCATTCATACGCCGCATCAGCCGCAGGTCATGTGCTTCGATGTACCCCCACAAGGCTCGGGTCACGGCCACATTGGCACCCCCGCAGCCGTCTTGGTGCTATCGAACCATTGGGCTTTTGGCTCGCGGCTCAGTGTGTTGACCTGTCGGCTCCAGCGCCAGGCGAAAGCCATTTCTCCGGCGAGGATGCCCAGCGTGGCCACTGGGACGAGCATCGCCAGCGGCGCTAGCGTCACGGTCCAAGGCTTTTCGCGCATCATGCTGGCGGTGATATGGAAGACGTCGCGCGTCAACTTGAAGTACCCACCTTGGCCGCCAGAGGCCTGCGCCAGGCCGGCTCTTATGCCCTCGAAGAATTCAGCCTTATTGCGCGCTTCGGGAACGTCCGTATACGCACTGCCGGCCGAAGGAAGCGCGTGAGAATCGCTGCCTCCGATGCCGGCCCGGCCCCTGCGGTTCGCAAAGACCCGCGCATGGCGATTGTGTGCGGCAAGCATCTGGCCGCTGCGTGTTTCGACTGCTGGGAAATAATCCTCGAAGAGCACAAAGTCTTCTGTCGCGCGGCGCCCGGTGAGGCTCGAGAAAACGTGGTTTATCGCAAACAACAGACGCCTCTCGGTAAGGTAGGAGAGCAGTGCACCGAGGTCCGTCCTCCGGCGCTGAATCTCCAGGTGCTGCTTCACGGTGATGTCGTAAACACCGATGTGCGCCACCGTGCCGCTGGGCATCCGGCAGGTCACTTCTTCGCTCAGGAAATAATCCGGGTAGCGCCGCAGCGCGTTGGCAGCACCGATGGAATCATGATCGGTGAGGGTGACCAGGTCCATGCCCCGGTCTTTTAGTACGGAATAAACCTGCTGGGGATCACTGTAGGACTCCCGGCAAATTCGCCCGACCAGCGGAGTGGTACACATCCCAGAGTGCCAGGAGTGCACGTGCAGGTCGCACTTCATACATCTATGTTGGAACAACGATGTTACCAACAGAATACTGGCAGGATACAAATAGGTGACAATTTACTGTTTGAATATTCATCTGTTTAAGCCACTTAGGGGTATGAGTGATGATTGTGGCCGTGAGACAATTCTTGATTAATGGTTCGGATTGTTCTGGTCTATTTTGACGCCGGCGGCGGTCATCGCAGTGCCGCCACAGCGCTTCAGGAAATCATTCGACAAAAAAAGTTTCCGTGGCAGGTAGATCTGCTGAACCTGCAGGAACTGCTCGATCCCATTGACGTCATTCGTAAGGTCACCCGCATCCGCGTACAGGACGTTTACAACAACATGTTACGTAACGACTGGACGCTGGGCAGCCCCCAGCTGATGCGCGTTTTGCAATTAATTGTTCGCTTGCTTCATCGCCCCACGGTAAGGCTGCTGGAGGAGCATTGGCGCGAAGTGCAGCCGGACATGGTGGTTTCCCTGGTGCCTCATTTCAATCGAGCACTGCGTGAAAGTTTCACAAAGACTGCGCCAGGCAAGCCATTCGTAACGGTCTTGACCGACATCGCCGATTATCCCCCGCACTTCTGGATCGAACGGCAAGATCAATTTGTTGTGTGCGGGTCCGATCGCGCAATACAGCAGGCCAGGGAGAAAGGTCACCCGGATAATCACATTTTCCGCACCTCCGGCATGATTCTTAATCCGCGCTTTTACGGCTATAAGCCAATCGACCGCTGCCTCGAACGCAAAAAACACGGCCTGGATGCAACACGGATCACCGGTCTGGTTCTGTTCGGCGGACAAGGCTCGAGAAAAAAAATGTTGCAGATTGATGAATCTCTCAGCCACTATCCGCTGCCAATCCAATTGATCTTCCTCTGCGGCAAGAACGAGCGATTGGCGCACGACCTTCGAGCTCGGAAGTCTTCCGTACCGCGCTTGATCGAAGGGTTTACTCCCGACGTCCCGTATTACATGCAGCTTGCGGACTTTCTTATCGGCAAACCGGGTCCCGCAAGCATTGCGGAATCGCTTGCGATGCACCTGCCGGTCATCGTGGAGCGCAACGCCTGGACGCTGCCGCAGGAGCGGTACAACACGGAGTGGGTAAGCGAGAAAGAAGTTGGCCTGGTGGTCAAAAGCTTTTCAAATATCGCTGAAGCAGTTGGACGCCTCCTCCAACCCGAAACTTTCGAGCGCTTTCGGAACAACGCCGCCGCCATGGAAAACCGTGCACTGTTTGAAATCCCGGAGATCCTGCGGGGTATTCTGTCTCAAACCCAGTCTTGATCTTATCGAGTACATTCCAACCCAACTTTCGCGCAAACTGAAAGCGCAGTGCCCTAGTACTACTGTGTCATAAACGACGGACACAACAAAAGGGACAGCAAGGAAGCTGTTTGGGCAGAAATCTAGCGAGCTTGATCCGGGGTCTAGCGATCGAATAAGGATTATGCCGCTCGGCGCGAATGCGGCGAGCCCCGGGGCCGGAAGTCGGGCGGAATTGTCTGGGTGCGTAGGTCCAGTTGACCGGCTCGAGCAGAGGGGGAAAAACGGCTTCTCTCCGCTACCAGAAAGCCGTATGCGGCGATGCACAGCGTGCCGTGATGATGACATACAGCATTGTGGAAGCATGTGCCGTTCCAGTCCGGGCGGTGTCTGTTCCCATCCACCAACCACCTTAGAACCGCCCTGTTAGTAGGATTGCGTGAGGGTGAGTAAGGTCTCGCTTGCGGATGCGCCCTGCCCCCGTGTCCGCATTTGGACAATTGTTAGCTGGCGGAAATCGACTATCTCTTGTCGCCATCTATACACTTGCGTCAGGCATTGCCCCTTGAAAGAGAAATCAACAGTGGGGGCTGGCGCTGGGCGCGTGCCTCTCCTGGTTGAATGGGCGATCATCTCTATAGGGGACCAGCTGCGCTTCATTCTGAGCCCGGTACATACACTCGGTCCGCACTTACCAACTCTGCGTTTGCTACCTCGGTGCTCAGCTTGACGGATTGCATTCCGGACTTCCTTTCAGGTTTCGCTAGAAAGGTCAGCATATATTGGTGCCCGAGCCGACGAGAGATGTCATCGAAGAACGGTTTGAAACTCGCAGCGGCAACCACGCCGAGATCGTAGGCTTCTCCTCCGGCCTCATCGGAAATCCGTGACAAATCGTTTTGTCCCCAACTGACGCGCCAGTAGCTGTGCCCGAAATGGCCGCTGCCGGGTGCATAGATCGAGTAAAGAATGATTCCAGCGCGCTGCGCCTGTTCGATGGTTTCGTCCAAATAAGGATCAACGGAGCCCGGGCTGTAGAGGTCTATGCCGCTTGTGAGCATCACGATTTCACGACGGGGCCGGGATGGGTTCGGCTGCCATCGCTTGAGCAGTTCCTGTACGGAAAAATATGGGCTTGCTGCGCCCGTGGAATTGCCTAGGGGCAGGCGCACAGATTTTGCAGCGCCGACGTGGTCCTGCGTCAGGTCCTGCACCGTCTCGACGGTGCCATTGCGCATATATCCGACGGCGACGAACGTCGATGGCGGCTGCTGCGTGATGAATGCCCGTGCGGCGGCCAGCTGCGTGCCCACCGTCCAGGACGAACTGTCGTCAATGAGAACGTACAGGTCGAGGCCAGCGTTCTCGCCGGTAGCCGGTACCCAGGCCGTGACTTTCTGGCGATCGTGACCTTCCTGCACCACAACGTCTTCGCGCATGATCTGTGGTATTTCGTCTCCATGGCGGCTTTCCACACTCACTATCATCCGCACAGGAACTCCAGATGTAGAACCCTGCGCGTTCGCACCCGGTTGGATAAGGAGAAGTGCAGGGAACAAACCAAGACCAATTACAATCGTGGAAGCCCATCGCGCTAATCTCATTGGAGTTTACCTCCGGCAAATCACGCTCTATGTCGCCACTGTAATCACTCTGGAACCCCTCTACAATTCTTAGATGCGTGAGGAGATGGGATGGCACTTCTTCAAACTACTGGGATGGTCCGCCGCTTTTAGCCCATCTAGCAGTCCGGAGATCCGTTTATCCCGTTATGTTTTCCACCAGTCTCATTTCGTTTCGAGTTTGGCGGTGCCGAACCAGAAGAGCGTGCGTGTACCGCTAGGCTCGACGAGCGTTCAGCCGATATTGAATGGCGCGACTTCTCGCCGCCCGTCATCAGAATCATGTTGCCCGTGGTTTTCATAAATGGTCCTCAGGTCCTTGTGAGCGGAGCCGCGCCGCGAGCGTAAATCGCGCTGCATGAAGAAATCTTCGACAGGGAACGTATTCGTGTGTTTTCCAAAGTTCTCGATGCCGCTGGTAACGCTAGGAAGCTTCTGCGAAGCTATAATGCGGGCAGCCCGGAAGTTCGTGGTCACTCTTTGCCCGAAAGCCTGAAACGAGATAAATGATGGGCAAACCAATATTGCTGAGTGTGGATGACGATTCCGATGTTTTGCGGGCGATCGAACGCGATCTTCGTGCGCAGTACGGCGCTGAATACCGGGTTATAGGAAGCGATTCGCCGGAGAGCGCGCTCAACCTCCTGAAGCAGTTGAAAGTGCGGAATGACAGCGTGGCTTTGCTGCTTGCCGACCAGCGCATGCCGCGCATGGACGGGGTTCAATTTCTTCAAGAAGCCATGGAGATTTTCCCCGGTGCGAAGCGGGCTTTGCTCACAGCGTACGCGGACACAAACGCCGCGATCAGCGCCATCAATGACGCCAGCATCAACTATTTTTTCTTAAAACCGTGGGATCCTCCCTCGGAGCACCTCTACCCGCAATTGGACGATTTGCTCGATGACTGGCAAGCCTCCTTCCGTCCGACATTTCAAGGGATCCGAGTGCTGGGCACTTGCTGGTCGCCCCGATCCTACGAATTGCGGGACTTTCTGGCGCGCAACCACGTTCCTTATCAATGGATTGACGTTGAGGTTTCCTCCAATGATCCGGAAACCAAGCGCCTCCTGGACGCTCTGGGGCCGGAGGCAACCAGCCTTCCCGTGGTGCTCTTTCCCGACGGTACGAAGCTTCTTGAGAGTGTACCGGCGGACGTGGCACAAAAGGTCGGGCTGCGCACGCGCGCCCAAACCAGCTTCTATGATTTGGCCATTGTGGGTGGAGGACCCGCCGGTTTGGCTGCTGCCGTTTATGGAGCCTCGGAAGGTCTGCATACAGTGATGATTGAGCGGGAAGCGCCCGGCGGTCAGGCGGGTATGAGCTCTCGCATCGAGAACTATCTTGGATTTCCCAGCGGGCTCAGCGGCGGCGATCTGGCCCGGCGTGCCGTCGTGCAAGCCCAGCGTTTCGGAGTGGAAGTCCTAGCGCCGCAAGAGGCTGTTGCTGTCCGAACGGAAGCGTCTTATCGAATCGTTAAGCTGGTGGATGGGGGCGAGATTTCGTGCCACGCGCTGATGATCGCGACAGGGGTGCAGTGGCGGCGCCTGGAAGCCCCGGGGATCGCCAAGTTGCAGGGTGCGGGAATTTACTATGGTGGCGGCGCCACGGAGGCTCTGTCCTATAAGGGTGAAATCGTTTATGTGGTGGGCGGCGCGAACTCGGCCGGTCAAGCGGCAATGAACTTCGCTAGATATGCGGCGCGCGTCGTTATCCTGGTGCGCGGAGAATCACTCTCTAGCACCATGTCGCGATACTTGATCGACCAGATTCAACAGACTCCCAACATTCAGCTTTGGACGCATGCCAGCGTGGCCGAGGCGCATGGCGACACACATCTGGAAGAGATTTCGGTGCTTTGTTCCGATACCAACAAGGTTGAGCGTGTGCCCGCCAGTGCGATGTTTGTTTTTATTGGCGCGCTGCCGCGGACGGATTGGCTGGCGAACGTCGTCGAACGGGACGAGCGCGGATTTCTGTTGACGGGTCCTGACCTCATACGTGACGGGCAACGTCCAAAGGGATGGACTCTCGACCGGGATCCCTTCCTGCTTGAGACCAATGTTCCCGGCATCTTTGCCGTGGGCGACGTGCGCCATGGTTCCATAAAGCGGGTCGCTTCCGGTGTTGGGGAAGGATCGGTGGCGGTGCAATTCATTCATCAGTATTTGAGTAAGGTCTAAATGGTCGAAAAATCGGAATTACTTCGCGTTCCAGCGTTCGCCGATTTGCCCGATGACCAGATCTCCTGGTTCCTCGGCAATTCGCAGGAAATACACGTGGTTGCCGGAGATATATACGTGCGTCAGGGCGATCCAGCGGATTCGATGTTCGTGATTCTCGAAGGGCAATTTCAGTGGCGCGGCGAATTTGGCGGCGACACCGTCGTAGCTTCCGCAAAGCCGGGCGACGTAACCGGGGTACTGCCGTTCTCGAGGATGAAGCAGTTCACCGTAACCGGTCGAGCCGTCACGGACGGCCGCGTTCTGAGATTCCCGGCCTCCTTGTTCCCCGAACTCGTGCAGAAGATGCCGGAGTTGACCACGCGCTTGGTTGGTTTGATGTCTGACCGGATCCGCGAAGCCACTCGCTTCGAACAACAGCGGGACCGGCTGGCTTCGCTGGGGAAACTCTCGGCGGGACTCGCGCACGAACTCAATAATCCGGCTTCCGCTGCGAAACGCGCGACCAGCCAGTTGCGCGATATTCTAAAGAAAATCAAAAGCGCCAGCCTCGAACTCGGCAGGCGCGATCTAACGCCCGCCCAGAAATCGGAAATCGAAAAGTTGGAAGCTTCCTTTACACAACAGGATGTAATTCCCCCGGATGCGCTCACCATCAGCAACCTGGAGGATCAGATTGATTCGCTATTGCGCAGTCATGGACAGAACGATTTGTGGCAGCTAGCGGCCGACCTTGCGCGGCGCAACATCAAGCCGGAGGTGCTCGAATCGTTGTTCGCGAACCTCGATGGGGACACCGCCAGAGCCGCTCTGGTCAGGATCGCTGCCTCGGCGGAGGTCGCCGGTCTGTTAAACGAAATCGAAAGCAGTACCTCGCGGATATCGGATCTAGTCGGCGCAATCAAGGAATACACCCACATGGACCAGGCGCCGGTGCAAAATGTGGACATCGTGAAGAGCCTGGAAACCACGCTTACGATCCTGAATTACAAGCTGAAACAAGGAGTTGCGGTGCAACGCGACTACCTGCGCGTTCCCCTTCTCGTGAATTCGTTTGGGAGCGAGCTCAACCAGGTCTGGACGAACATTATTGATAATGCGATTGACGCGATGCATGGAAAAGGCGAACTTCGCGTGCGAACCTACCGCGACGACAGTTGCGCTGTCGTTGAGATTGGCGATAACGGTCCGGGAATCGCCCAAGAGCTACAGCCCCACATCTTCGAGCCTTTTTTCACAACCAAGGGGGTTGGGGAAGGCACGGGTCTCGGCTTGGACACCGTCCAGCGCATTGTGAAGAAGCACCAGGGAAGTATTCAGGTTAGTTCCAAACCCGGTGACACGCGCTTTCAAGTCTGGCTCCCGTTGTCGGACGCAAAGCCCTAAGCGCTAAGACTCGTGAGAGTCTGGTTTCATGCTCCGGCGAAAATGATGAAGAATGGCTTCGGCCACCAGCCCCGACGCTTCGCCGCGGCGGAAACGACCCACATTCTCCAGCACCACGCGCCGACGACCGCCGGTGAAAAACGCTTCGACCCATCATTTTCGTTCATTCTTTTTCGTCAGGCATTCCGTGAGCAATCGGCGTGGGATTGGCATAGAGGATTCCTGGAATGCTGTCGCTAACATCATCGGGTGTTTCAAACTTGTCTGCACGTCGTTGACACTGGTCAGAATGTCCGGCCGGTCCTCCCCGATGAGTGCATCCACGTGATCGAGCGCTTGATTGGCCGTGGCCGATGTCTTCCGCAAATCGTCCAGCACTGGTTGCAGCCGCCCGCTCACGTCATTCAAGTGTTCAAGTGTGGACTTCACTTGAGGACGGTTCTCTTGAATCAACCCGCGCGAATCGGCAAGCACTGCGGAAAGGTTCGAGCGATTCTCTGCGTTCAAGAGATCATTGACGCGGCCGAGCGTAACCTTCAGTTCGACAACGCGATCGTTAAGGGTAGTCAGCAGTTCTTGCGCTTGTGGCGTGATCTCTTGGACCTGCGCCATTAGGGTGTTGAGATCAATGTACGCGTCGGACGGCAACCGCGTTCCCGTCGGTGCATCTGCAGACCCGGGCGTGCCCGGCAGCACCTCGACATGGTTGTCGCCGAGCGGCGTCATGGACATGATTTTCACGCGGCTGTCCATCTTGACCGGCAAATCCGCGTCGACGCTCAACGTCATTTCGATCCGTGACGGATCCTGCGGATCGATGCGCATCTTTTCCACACGGCCGACTTTCGGGCCGCCCGAATAGCGCACCTCGGTTCCCGATTCGACGCCGCCGGCAAAGGTGAAGTAGGCGCGATAGGTCTTCACTTGGCGGCCAGAAATTCCGCCAACGGCGAACACAGTACCCACCAGCAACGCCGCGGCGACAAGCACAAAAAGGCCCACCATCACTTGCTCGCGTTTCGCTTACGTCATACGTTTCGCCTTCCCCTCGACGTGCGACCGTCTCCGCCGTGGCCTTCGGTCAGCATCTGGAGATAATCTAACTCTTGCGACACTTCCGGTTCGGCCACGCGGTCGAGAAATTGGCGCACGCGCGGCTGCGTGCTGGAGCGCATCTCTTGCGGCGTACCGAAGGCCAGAATGCGCCCCTTGTCGATCAGCATCATCTGGTCGGCAATCAGGAACGCACTGGCCAACTCGTGCGTGGCAACGATTATCGTCATGTGAAATGCTTTTTTGAGCTGCAGAATCAAATGATCGATGCCCGCGGCGATGATCGGGTCCAGCCCCGCCGACGGCTCATCGAAGAACAATATCTCCGAATCCATCGCCAGGGCCCGCGCCACCGCCGCGCGCTTCTGCATGCCGCCGCTCAACTCCGAGGGCATGTAGTCTTCAAATCCCGCCAAGCCTACTTGATCGAGCTTCAACCGAACGATGATTTCGATCGTCGACGCTTCGAGGTTGGTATGTTCGTGCAGCGGGAGCGCCACGTTTTCTCCCACGGTCATCGACCCAAACAGTGCGCCTCCTTGAAACGATATGCCAATCTTCTTGCGAATCTCGTCCAACTGCCCGCGCGAAATCGCAGCGATGTCCTGACCCTTCATCCAGATCTGTCCCCCGCTGGGTTTTTCCAGACCCGCCAAGGCGCGCAGAAGCGTGCTTTTGCCCGAACCGGAGCCAGAATCACCAGGGTCTCAGAACGCGCCACGTCGAAACTGATGCCGTGCAGGATTTCCTGCTCTCCATACTGAACGCGGAGATCCTTGACGGAGATCACTGTCTCTGCTTGCGCGGAATCCTTTCTGTCATCTGACATGTCGCAGCTCCAGCGGTCCGCTTACCGGCCGGAAACGAAAAAGAAAATCGCCGTGAAGATGAGATCCACAACAATTACCGAGAAAATGGAGATGACTACGGCCTGGGTCGTCGATCGCCCGATCGCTTCGGCCCCTCCTCCCGTGGAAAGGCCTTCGTAACAACCTACCGCCGTAATCGTAATGCCGAACATTACGCTCTTGATCAGACCGATCGCGATGTCACGAAAATACAGCGCTTCGAGCGAACTGCGCATGTACCGCACCCAAGTGAAATCGGCCTGCGTGACGCCGAACAAAGCGCCACCGAGAATACCCATCGCGTTCGCCCACACGGTCAAGCACGGCATCATGAGAATCATGGCCAGGAATTTCGGCGCCACGAGGAAGTCCACCGGTTCGATGGCCATCGTCTCCAAAGCGTCGATCTCTTCCGTGATTCGCATGGTACCAATCTCCGCCGCGAATGCGGAACCGGATCGCCCGATGACGAGAATGGCAGTGATCAGCGGGCCGAGCTCGCGCGTCACGGAGATGGCTACTGTGCTCGCGACATAGCTCAAGGCTCCCAGTCTGCGCAGTTCGTACCCGCTTTGCAGCGCCAAAATTAGTCCTATGAAAAATGTGATCAGCGAAAGAATGGGCAGCGCTCGAACACCGACCTCCGTCGCCTGTGAAATGGCTCCCCGCCAGCGCAAAGGCTTTCCCTGAAAGGGACCGACAAACGCATAGTACCCAGCACGACCCACCAGAGACGCCAGCGCTCCCAGGTAGGCCAGGCAATCCGTGACCGTCTCGCCAACTTGCGCGACGAAAGTCATCATAATCGGCGCTGCTCCGCAATGGGTTCGTCACACAACGCTAGGCTTTCAAAGCCTTTTCCTCGGTGTCACCATCTGATGGAAAACCAATATATCCTTGCTGTCGTCGTGAACAGAGAGAATGCCAAGGCGAAATATGTAAAAGCGGCGACAAGCGATCGGGACAGAATTGAAAGGATCCGTCACTAGAAGAGTTTCGAATCGGAAATCAAGGAGACGGCCCGCGATTTGGCGCCCTTTTTGGCCCTTGCGAAAGCGCAAAGCGAACGAACGCGGAAGCCGCGTGGGAAAGTCCGAGATGAAAGGCAAACGCTGAACCAGATGATCGGCGCCTTAGCGTTGAACTCTCCAGAGTTGACCGCAAAAGAACTGTGGCCCCGTTGCTTCGCACAGTTAGATGAGCTTGGGCTATCCCCTAAGGAAATCCCTTACGGTTCAGGCTCGAGAAAATCGGCCTATCTCTACGACACCTCGAGAGGTTCGAAGCGGATCACCTTCGCGCAGTTTAGCAATGTTGTTTCGAAAACCCGCCGAACGGAAGAAGTCTCTCGCGGTAATTGATGACAAAGAAGTTAGGTTGTTTTCCTCGGACGAAGAAGAAAACCTCAGGCGTCATATTGGGTCCCCTAAACTGAGTATTCGGCAGATCTCCGCAGACTGATTCCCGGGTAGGCACTTTCCTGCGCACTTGCTATAAGGGCGAGCTTCTGTCCTTAGAATCCGCTCATACACTCCGTGGGTCTCGGCACCACCGCAGCCACCGCGAGGGCCCCCGAAAATTCAGGTTAGCCCGGCCAATGTGGACTGACGCCTACCGTCGACTACTGGGGCGCAAGTGCCCCCTGCAAGCCCCAAAGGAGTCAACTGATGGCGCGAAATTCGTCCCGTATCGACTTGGCGATCGAATACACTAGGGTTGAGAAGCTTATTTCCTGCAGTCGTAATGCGCGCACGCATTCCAAAAAACAGGTCAGCCAAATTGCCGAGAGTATCAAAGCGTTTGGATTCACCAACCCCGTTCTGATCGATCGCAACAACATCATCATCGCTGGCCACGGCCGGGTGGCAGCGGCCAAGTCTCTTGGCATGGAGTCGGTGCCCACAGTTCGTCTAGAAAGTTTGACAGACGATCAGATCCGCGCCTATGTGATCGCTGACAATAGACTCGCCGAGAAGGCTGGTTGGGACCACTCAATCCTCGCAATTGAACTGCAGCATCTCCTCGCAATCGATGGCGATTTCGACGTCACTATTACCGGATTTGAGATTCCCGAGGTCGATCTGATTATCCAGGAGGCACGCGACGAGCAACGGAACGAAGACGACCTCTTCCAAATCGATGAGACAACCCAGGCGGTCACGCGATCTGGCGACCTCTGGCAACTCGGACGGCATCGCGTACCCTGCGCCTGCTGGCGTCGATATAGCACAGCCGACTCGGTGCACTTCATCTGCATGGACTGGCGGCATATGGGGGAACTGCTCGCCGCCGGCAGACAAACTTACGACACACTCCTCAATGTCTGCGTCTGGGTGAAAGACAACGACGGGATGGGCTCTTTTTACCGTTCCCGACATGAATTGGTTTTTGTGTTTAGGAATGGAAAAAGGCGGCATCGAAACAACATACAACTCGGCCAATATGGCCGCAATCGGACCAACGTTTGGGAATATCCCGGCGTAAATACTCTCTCCCGGCGAAGCGACGAAGGGAATTTGCTTGCTCTGCACCCCACCGTAAAGCCTGTCGCACTTGTAGCCGATGCCATTCTTGACTGCTCAGCTCGCGGCGAGATTGTCCTCGACGCTTTTATCGGTTCCGGCAGCACCCTGATTGCGGCTGAACGAGTTGGCCGTATCTGCTTTGGGATTGAGATTGATCCACTCTACGTCGACGTCGCGATCCGCCGCTGGCAGCAGCATACGGGTGATCACGCGATTCATGCAGTCACAGGCAAGAGGTTTAGTGACATCACTGCCGATTCCGAGGTGCGCCATGACTGATACCGACGCTGCTCACGCAATCGGGTATGGCAAGCCACCGAAACGCACTCAGTTTACCAAAGGGCAGTCGGGAAACCCAAAGGGCAGACCCAAAGGCTCACAGAACTTTGCCACCTTACTCCATAAGATTGGTCGGCAGCGCGTTAGGGTCACGGAGAACGGTGGTAGCCGCCACATCAGCACGTTTGAAGCCACGATGCTCCAGCTAACGAACAAAGCCGCGTCCGGCGACCTCAAGGCCATTCGGGAGCTTCTGTGCTGGATCAGGTCGTTGGAAGATTCTGAGCAAACTGCCATCCCCTCGCCTGTCTTGCAGGAAGGTGACAACGCCGTGATGGCCAGCATCGTTGAGCGTATCCGGCAATCAGAAAACCCAATGTCAGACAATGTGACTGACCCCGCCGCAACTGATCCACCTCCCAATGAGGAGGAAAAACAAAGAAGCTTTCCTATGCCGAATATGAATTCGTCTTGCGTCGCGATCTGATGAGTTTTGTCGAACGCTCGTTCTACGAACTTAATCCCGAAACTAATTTCTCAAAAAGCCCGCACATCGAAGTGATGGCATCCAGACTCGAGGCCTGCCGCCAAGGCAAAACCAGACGTCTGATCGTGAATCAACCACCGCGTCTGTCAGACACTCCGAGTAGAGGAAAGCACGACGGGCTGTAGGTGTTCCTTGGCGGTATCCGCCGTTTCCAGCTTCGTGCCCGTTTAGGTTCACCATGACTTCGTCGGCTCTCCCCCCTCACAGACCCC
>Ga0182024_10011820_pt1 | contig 17425 bp, 14 predicted proteins | sample P32metaG_FD_120480 | JGI IMG/M metagenome (GOLD analysis project Ga0182024, IMG submission 120480) | Permafrost microbial communities from Stordalen Mire, Sweden - P3-2 metaG (Illumina Assembly) | ecosystem: Environmental > Terrestrial > Soil > Wetlands > Permafrost | place: Sweden: Stordalen...
CCCAGATTCTTCTGCAAACCCATGAGGCGAATAATGTGCGGGAAATACACTTCATCGGACTGGTGCTCCAATCGGCGCGCGCACGCACGATCCACAATGTCGCGCGGCCACAGCGCTGGCGTCGGTTGGAGATCCTCCAGATACTCGAAAATCTGCGTCGAATCGAAAATTTCGAGACTGCCGTGCGCTAACACCGGCACTTGCCCTTTCGGGTTGACGCGCAACACTTCAGGGTGCTTGGGGCTATAGCCGAGATGAGAGTCATACGCCACCATGATTAGGTCGAAATCCAGACCCTTTTCAAGCGCGGCGATTTGCGCCTTGGCGCCGAACATGCTGAGGGGGCCTGAATAGAGCGTGAATCGAGCGGGCTGCGAGTGCATCGGTTTGCCTTTTAAGAGCGTGGTGAGCGCTCTCGCCTTGTCAGATAAGTAAATCTAGATAACTACATACCCGCGTCGCCGGATAGCTGCCATTCGCGGCCGGCCGGTTGGGGTCAGACCGAGACACTCACTTCGCCCGGCGCCCTCTTGACTGCGGCCCGCTCCTGCCGCCCCCTCGGGGTGCGGGAGCTCAAGCGTCATGGACGATTGACGCGATCGCCGTTGCCAGGTGCGTGCGCACGCGCACAATGAAGCGCAGCGGGTCATCCGGCGTGACGACGATGGTGCGCTTGCGGAACTTCAGGACCACGGCGCGAGCCGGATCGGTCGCAAACGAACGAAAGCACCCGAGCCCTCGCTTCCAGAAAAATCCCGTGAACGAGAATATGCCGCCGTTGCCGAAGAGACGCAGCGAGCCCTTGAAGACTTCCGCATCGCCTGCGACCGACAGCAACTGTGCAAGCGGGAAGGCCGTGCTCCACAGGGGCCGCTCTACTTCAAGTTGAGTGGCAGTCAACGTATAGCCCGACACGATGCTTAAGAACGCGATCGCCAATACGCTGACCGGTACGCCGACCATCATGCAGCGCGCGAGCAGCATGCGCGCGGGCATGACGAGGATTCCGGCCGCCGCAACGCCCGCGAGCACGACAACGGCAAAGCCCGACGCTGCCTTCAGCGAGCGGCTCCAAGGTGCGCCGAATTCGAGCGTCATCAGCGGGCAATAGTGGCGAGCTGTTCGAGCGCCTGCATCTGCAGCAGCGTCGAATCCGAATCCTGCAGCAGGTGATTTGCTTGGCTCACGATGGCCATGACTTCCTGCGCCGGCAGAGGTTTGCTGATGAGAAATCCTTGCGCGAGATCGCAGCCAAGGCGGCGCAGCAGATTCCATACCTCGACATTCTCGACGCCCTCCGCGACGACGCGCAACCCCATGCTATGGGCGAGTTCGATCGTCGACGTGACGATCATCGCATCGTCCGGGCGCGCGTGCGCGTGCGCGATCAGCGACCGATCGATCTTGAGCTCATCGACCGGCAGGCGGCTCAGCTGCGAAAGCGATGAATAGCCGGTGCCGAAGTCGTCCATGGCGAAGCGCACGCCCGCCACGCGCAGTAATTGCATGTGGCGCGCCGCGAGCAGCGGATCGCGCATTACCGCGCTCTCGGTGATCTCGAGCAGGAGCTTGGTCGGTGAGACGCCGTGTTTTTCGAGGCAGCGCAGCACTTCGCTGCCGAGCTGCGGATCCAGGATGTCGGAGGCTGACAAATTGACAGCGACATCGATGTCAAGCCCGAGCGCACGCCACTGCGCCATCTGCCGGATGGCCTCGCCGATCACCCAGCTCGTGAGCAGGCGCGTATTGCCGGTCTGCTCTGCAAGCGGCACGAATTCAGCGGGCGAGACCTCTCCCAGCTGCGGATGCGTCCAGCGGGCGAGCGCCTCGAGGCTCTTCACCGTACGCGTTCCCATTTCAACTTTGGGCTGATAGACGAGCTTGAGTCCCGCGTTCTGCTCGAGGGCGCGCCGCAACTCGGTCACGAGAGCAAGTCGGCGCCGGTGCTGCTCGTCGCGGCCGGCGCGATAGATCGCGACCGGCGTTCTCGCATCCTGTGCATCGTGCAGCGCCATCTGGGCACAGCGCAGCAGCTCCCGCGCGCTCTGCCCGTGTTGCTGATAAGCGGAGATGCCGGCGGTCGGATGCAATTCGAGGCCGACGTCGGCGACCACGAAATTTGCAGCGATGATGCCGGTCAGCTGTTCAGCCACCAGCGGCGCGCGCTGCAGCGAGCAGGGCGCGGCCACGATCAGGAATTGCTGAGCGGAAAGGCGTGCCACCAGATCGTTCGGTCCGGCGTTCTGCCGCAGGCGCCGCGCGGCTTCGCTCAAGGCGTCGTCGCCGACGTGATGCCCCAACGAGGCATTGATCTCCGGAAGGTTGCGCAGATCAATCAGGATCAGCGCAAAGGGTGTCGTGACGTCATCGCGTATGCGCTCATCGATGTGGTTCTCCGCAAACGGTTGGTTGGGAAGGCCTGTCAGCGTATCGTGATAGGCAAGTTGCGTGATGCGCGCCTCGCGCTCCGCGACACCTTCCTGCATGGTGTTGAAGGTCGCGGCGAGGGGGCGTACGCGCGTACGCATCGGCGCCTTCTATCCGCCGGTGTCGCTGGAAGATACGGCCTCCGGCTGGTCGTCGCCGTACACGATTTCCAATTCCGCTCTCGACTCCTGGATCGGCGAGGAGATTCGCACCATCGGGGTTGAAGGCCAATTGGAATGGCTCGGCACGCGGCTGGGCCACGACTTTGATCTGGGTATGACCGGTGGAATCTTCGGCTGGAACGAACCGGCCGGCACAGTGGTGGCGACTGGCGGCTTCTCCCTCAACGATTTTCAAACCACGCTCCCGCTCGGCTATGTCGGCGGCCGCGGCTCAACAGCCTTTCCGGAGCAAGAGATTTTCCACGAACTCGACGGGCACGCCGGGTTCTACGTCGGCGCTGAGGCGCGCTACCTGGATCGCGTGACTCTGCTCGCCCTGCACTACGACAATCGCGCCGACCCTACGGCCGTGGATATTGCCGGTAACGAGGCCTGGGATACGCACTTCAACTCCGCGGGTGTGCGTGTGGACACCGAGGGCGGCTGGACGGCAATCATCCAGTGGCTCGCAGGAAAGACCTCCGTTGTTTACGGCGGTGAGTTCTACTCGTTCCCCTTCGACGCGCGTTTCGCCCTCGTCTCGCGCCAATGGGGGCGCAATACGCTGAGTGCACGCTACGACATCTTCGGCGTCGATAGCACCGCGGAGTACGGCCTCGGCGGCGAGGACGGACACGCCTGGACGGTGGCCTATATATTCAATCAAAGCCTGCGCTGGCGCTTCGCCCTCGAATGGCTGCACGTCACGAGCGAAGTGGCCAGTCGCGCTGTGCTTCTCGATGAACCCACATTGGCCCGCGAGAATCAGACGCAGCTTTCGGTCCGCTACACGATCGGCTCGGACCGGTAGCGCCCGTTATTTGGATGTGTGGGCGGGGTCGCGCGCCATCTGCGGACGTCCGTTTTATGTGCCTCTTCCTGCGCGCGACGCGCCTTTGACCAGCTCAATGGCGCGGGATAAGGCGTCCTTGACGACCTTGAGCGGGTTGTTCATCAGGAATGCGCCGAATGCGCAGCGGCGATTTGAATCAGGTGCTATCGCGATATGAGTACGGTGCGGCTGCACTCCGGCGGCTTCCCGTGTAGCGACTGCGGGGCCTTGATCTAGAGGCGTTGGAAGCGTGCTACATGTCTTGCACGCCGGGCGGCGCGGAAAGCCACTTGAACCGGGTAAACTTACGCCCCCTTAAATTCGCACCCGAGCCTTACATGTTCGAAAGCCTCGATCGCTTGCCGCCCGACCCCATTCTCGGAACGATGGCGGCCTACCGCGCGGACGCAGATCCTGCGAAGGTGGATTTGGGCGTTGGCGTCTATCGCGACGAGCGCGGCGAGACGCCGGTACTTGCGGCGGTGAAGCGCGCGGAAGCCGCCGTGCTTGCACGTCAGACGACCAAGTCATACGTCACGGCCATCGGCAATGCCCAATTCAACTGCGCGCTTGAGGAGCTCACGCTGGGTGCGACGCATCCGGCGCTTGCCGGCGGCCGCGTGCGCACCATCCAGGCACCGGGAGGCTGCGGTGCGCTGCGCCTCGGCGCGGAGCTGATCAAGGCCTCTGCCGCACGGTCCGTCGTTCATGTCAGCATCCCCACCTGGGCCAATCACACGCCACTCATCGGCGGCTCGGGCCTCAAGCTTGCCAATTACACCTACTACGATGCCGCGAGCGGCGGACTCGACTTCGCGGGCATGATGCAAGCTCTCGGAAAGTTGCCCGCCGCCAGCGTTGTGCTCCTGCAGGCAAGCTGCCATAACCCTACGGGCGTGGATCTGACCGATGCGCAGTGGCGCGAGCTGCTTTCTGTCTTCAAACGCGGCGCACTCCTGCCGTTCATCGATATGGCCTATCAGGGATTGGGCCGCGGCATCACCGAGGATACGTTCGGGATACGCCTCTTTGCCGCGGAGCTGCCGGAAGTGCTGGTCGCGGTGTCGTGCTCAAAGAACTTCGGACTCTATCGCGAGCGCACCGGTGCGCTGCACGTCGTCGCCGCGTCCGCAGCGGCCGCCGATACGGCGTTGAGTCAACTTGCCCGCATCGCCCGCACCATCTATTCAATGCCGCCCGATCACGGCGCCGCTATCGTGCAGGAGATCATGGGCAACGACGCACTGCGCACGGCGTGGCTCGATGAAGTCGGCGCGATGCGCGCGCGCATGGCGGGGCTGCGCGACGAGTTCGTGAAGTATTTGAGCACGGCCTGTCCGCAACGTGACTTCAGTTGCATCGCGCGCCAGCACGGGATGTTTTCGTTGCTGGGGATCGATCCGGCGCAGGTGCAAGCGATGCACGTTGCGCACCACGTCTACATGATGGACGACAGCCGCATCAATATTGCCGGCCTACGCGCCGGAAACCTCGCCTACGTCGCGCGAGCCGTCGCCCAGGTGCTGCGCGAGGGCGCTTAGTGAATTGATGGGGGCGGAGCACGTGGTGCCGCGGCAGATATAGGCGATCGCGTCTCCCTGCGGAGCTTTGTCGTTGAGCGCCGGCGGCAGACCGGCGGCATCGGCAGGGATCGCCAGTACGAGGCGGCGCGGTGCATACACCTTGGCAAGCTCGCGCCGCCACGCTTCGATGGCATCTTTAGCACCTCTTAGGATCACAACCTCCGTCGGGTTCAGGATCTCCTCGAGCGCGAGCAGGAGACTCGTATGCGCCTGCGGATACTTCTCAAGCGCAGCCCAGGCGGCCCGCAAGGTGCGATCGGCAGCATCGAGATAGCGCGTCTCGCCGAGGAGATACCCCATGCGTACGAGTGCGTAGGCGGCAATGCCGTTGCCGGCGGGGGTGGCATCATCGCTCAAGGATTTTGAGCGGTGCATCAGCACCTCATGATCGTCGGAGGTGAAGAAGAAGCCGCCGGCCTCGCGATCCTCGAAATGCTTGAGCAGCACCTCGAGGAGGCCCTTGGCGAAGGCGAGCTCAGCGGCGTCAAAGCGCAGCTGCTGAAGTTCGAGAATGGCATCCGCCAGATAAGCGTAGTCGTCCAGATACGCGTTCAGGTGTGCGCGGCCGTCCTTGTAGGTCGCAAGCAAGCGGCCGTCGCGCCACAGAGTGCTGCGGATGAAGTGCAGCGCGCGTGTTGCAGAGGCGGTGAAATCCTCGCGTCCGAATGCACGCGCCGCGAGGGCCATCCCGCGGATCATGAGCGCATTCCAGGAGGCCAAGATCTTGTCGTCGCGGGCGGGCGATATGCGCCGCTCGCGGATCGCAAGGAGCTTGGCGCGCGCGGCGTCGATGAGCGATGTGACTTCAGCGCTGGTGCGCTGCGTCGTGGCGGCAATCTCCTCGATTGACTGATAGATGTGTAAGTGCCAATGACCCTCGAAGTTGGGCGGACGGTCGAGGCCGAAGCGCGGTGCGAACACCGCGTATTCGTCTGCGGTCAGTGCGCCGCGCACGTCGTCCTGTTCCCAGACATAGAATTTGCCTTCGTGTCCCTCGGAGCTGGCATCGAAACTTGAGTAGTAGCCGCCCTCCGGGGATTGCATCTCGCGCATGGCCCATTTGGCAGTGTCAGTCGCGATGTGCCGATAAAATGCGTCGCCTGTGGCGAGCGCCACCTGGGCGTACACCGCAAGCAGCGAGCCGTTGTCGTACAGCATTTTCTCGAAGTGAGGGATCATCCATTTTGCATCAATGCTATAGCGCGAGAAGCCCCCGCCCAGCTGATCGTAGATGCCGCCTTCGCCCATGCGACGCAGGCTGAGAGTAGCCATATAGAGCGCCTGCAGATCGGGCTCCGGATCACCCGCCGTTCCCCGCCAGTCGCGCAGCAGCCGCTCGATGGATCCGGGATGCGGGAACTTCGGCGCACCGCCGAAGCCTCCGTAGGCGTCATCGAAGGATTCGGCGAGCTGTCGCCGGGCAAGCTCAAGCGCCCCTGCCGAGAGTGTCGTACCTGCCGTGGCGGCAGGTGGATTGAGGTCTTCGAAGGCGCGCATGAGCGCTGCGCTCTGCTCACGCAGGCCAGCCTCGTGCTCGCGATAATATTCCGCGACCCGTTGCAGCACCTCCCGGAAGGAGGGCATCCCGTAGCGCGGCGTGTCGGGGAAATATGTACCGCCGAAAAACGGCCGCTGATCATCAGGCGTCAGGAACATGGTGAGCGGCCAGCCGCCCGATCGCTGCGTCAGCATCTGCTGCGCGACCTGATAGATGCGGTCAATGTCCGGGCGCTCCTCGCGATCCACTTTGATATTGACGAAGTTCTCATTCAGGAGTCGTGCTGTGTCTTCGTTTTCAAAACTCTCCCGAGCGAGGACGAGACACCAAAAACATGCTGAGTATCCTACGCTCAAGTGCACCGGTTTGTGTTCATCACGCGCGCGTTTGAAAGCTTCTTCTCCCCATGGATACCAGTCCACGGGATTATGAGCATGATGCTGCAGATAGGGGCTCGTCTCGGTGGCCAAGTGATTGGTGTACTTCGGCGTGCCATCCTCATTGAGATGTCCGGGTTTCATTCTGGGCTCCAGGTCCATCCCTTATGGATCCGGCGAATTCCACTTTTCAAATTGCGCATGTGAACAACGCTCAAGCCGTTGTGTCGACAAAATCCGGCAAGATTGATTATAACGGTGCGTCGCCCATCAGGCCTAATGAAGCCACTGTGTTTTTTCGGGGTGAGGGCCTCTCTCCCGTCTCCGTGCGTCCATCCGCGATGGCTTGCGATCCTGGGGCGGGCGACCGCGATCATGTGTGAGGCCGTGAGTCCGTGTCTGCGAGAGAAGGCGTGGAGATTCGTGATTTTTCGGATGGGCTTCCCGTCAGGATTGATAAATCCGGTGTAGGTCTTCACATAGTCGCGCACGCGCACGCTGTTTTTATGCGTCCAGCCTTTATGGGACTTTAGCTTGCTGGGACCCACGTACAATCGCATCATCGACGAAAACCCCAGCCGATTCTGCCTGCAAACTTGTGCAGATTCTTGATGGTCACTGGTTTGCCGCGCGGGTCGAAAAATCCCTTCCGAGGCTGCACCGCGAGGCTCGAGGACGATAGGGCGCGCGGTAAAATATTGAAGCCGCTACTGCGATCGACGCAATTGGTCCGGTTCAGCCAGGATTGTTCGGTCGCGAGGAGCCGTGAAGGCCTGACGAGTTCTACGACCTGAAACTCAAAGTTTGCCTCCCGGTGCCGGTTCTACGCGCTCTGCAGGTATTTGTTTCCGTGCTTTCTCCGACGCAACGAGGTCCAGTGGGAGCGTCGTCGCTCACGGAGGTTTACGGCGCTGGCTACGTAAAAGTGCCCGGTTGGCTTGCAGACAATGAAATAGATCCCCGATGTTCGTGGAATCGGGGCAGCGCTCTTTTTTGATGGCCGAGTGCATTTGTGCTGCGCCAAGCGGATTCGAGCGGCTTGGCTTGGCAGCAAGCGCGGCGCGGGCGCTTTTATAGAACCTGCTGCCTTAAACAGCATGTTCTGTATACTTTCACCTGCTGCCGGTGCGATCGATCCCGATTTAATGCCTAATTCGTCAATTTCTCCGCCACTGCCCGTGTTGCGGCTCAAGCGGGGAGAAGACCGGCGCATTCGTGCCGGTCATCTGTGGGTTTTCAGCAATGAGATCGATAATGCGGCGACCCCGCTCGTCGGCTTCAAAGCAGGCGCTGCAGTCCACATTCACTCCGACCGCGAACAGTTCTTGGGGCTTGCCTACGTAAATCCGCACGCACTCATCTGCGCGCGCATTGTCGGCAGGAATCCCGCGCAGCGGCTTGACCGCTCGCTCATTATCGATCGGCTGAGAGTGGCTCTGGCACTGCGCGAACGGCTGGGCGCGCAGCTGTACGGCCGCCTTATCTTCGGAGAATCCGATGCGTTGCCCGGGCTTGTGCTCGACCGCTATGACGGCATCGTCGTGGGCCAGATCTCGACGGCCGGCGTGGAAGCTCTCAAGAGCGAAGTTGAAGCTGCAGTGCGCGAAGTATTGAGGCCGGCAGGCTTTCTATGGAAGAACGACTCGGGCGCGCGCGATCTTGAACAACTGCCCGAATATGTCGAGGTCGCCTTTGGATCGGTGCCGGATGAGGTCAAAGTCGTCGAGTCGAATTTGCAGTTCGCTGCTCCCCTGCGCGAGGGCCAGAAGACGGGCTGGTTCTACGATCAGACGGCGAATCGCCGCCGCCTTGCGCGCTACCTCTCATCCGGTGCACGCGTGCTCGATGTCTGCAGCTACGCGGGTGCGTGGGCGATCACGGCGCTGAAGAACGGCGCCGCTGCGGCGCGCTGCGTGGATTCCTCCGAGCTCGCCCTCGGCTTCGCCCAGCGCAATGCTCAAGCCAACGAGGTGGAGCTTGCGACGATGCGCGCGGATGCCTTCGATGCGATGAAGCAATTGCGCGAAGCCGGGGAACGCTTCGATGTGGTGATTCTCGATCCGCCAGCCTTCATCAAGCGCAAGAAAGATATTCCGCAGGGGATTGCGGCCTATCGCAAGCTCAATCAGCTTGCGCTCAATCTCATCGAGGGTGACGGCCTACTCGTGTCCTGCTCCTGTTCGTATCACCTCACTCCCGATGAGCTGGCCGGGGCCATCCAGGCGGCCGCGCGCCACAGCGGCCGTTTTGTGCAGATTCTCGAGACCGGCGGCCAATCCGCGGACCATCCTGTGCATCCGGCGATTGCCGAGACTCGTTATTTGAAGGCGTTCATCTGCCGCGTCATCCGCGACGACGCTTAGTTACAGCGCTTCCTCAAGCAACGCCGAGCGATCAGCGCGCGCCTGGTCGCAAGCAGCCCGAGACATGCCCATGGCGGTGCGAAACAGCTACACTTTCGCCCATGCTGGAATACCACGCTTTTAACCCCATTGCCTTCGAAATTGGACCGGTCAAGGTGCATTGGTACGGGATTATGTACCTCATCGGATTCGCCGCCGGATGGTGGCTCGCGCGCTTAAGGGCCGCCCGCCCGGGGTCGACGTGGAAGGCGAGCGATGTCGATGATTTCGTGTTTTACGCGATGCTCGGGGTGATCCTGGGTGGGCGCATCGGCTACGTGCTGTTCTACGGCTTGAGCTACTGGGAGAACGATCCGTGGTATCCGCTCAAGATCTGGGAGGGCGGCATGTCCTTTCACGGCGGGTTCCTCGGTGTGCTCGCGGCGATTGCGATCTTCGCCGTCCGTCAGGGTCGCAACGTCGCCGATGTCTTTGATTTCGGGGCGCCTTTGCCTGGAATTGGGATCCTCGCCGGGCGCATCGGCAACTTCATCAACGGCGAACTGTGGGGCAAGCCCACGAATGTGCCCTGGGGCTTCAAGGTCGACGGCCAGGTGCGGCATGCCTCGCAGCTTTACGAGGCCTTTCTCGAAGGATTGGTGCTTTTCGTGGTGCTGTGGTGGTTTACCTCGCGACCGCGTCCGCGCCTTGCGCCTTCTGGCCTTTTTCTGGTGATCTATGGGAGCGCGCGCGTCTTGATCGAGTTCGTGCGCGTGCCGGATGAGCACCTGGGTTATCTTGCCGCGGGTTGGGTCACGATGGGCCAGATCCTGTCGTTTCCCATGATCGTCGCGGGGGTTATCTTGCTTGCCGTCGCCTATACGCGCCGCGTTCCCTCTGGCAACACCACCGCTTAATGAGACCGTATCTCGAGCTCCTGGGCGATGTGCGCTCTGCGGGCGCCCGCAAGGGCGATCGCACCGGTACCGGCACGCTGTCTATCTTCGGCCGGCAGATGCGCTTCGACCTAGCCCTGGGCTTTCCGCTCGTCACGACCAAGAAGATCCATGTGCGCTCCGTGATCTACGAGCTGCTGTGGCTCTTGCGGGGGGATACGAACATTGCCTATCTGCGCGAGCACGGCGTCACGATCTGGGACGAGTGGGCAGACAGTGCAGGCGATTTAGGGCCGGTGTATGGCAAGCAATGGCGGGCGTGGCTTGCGCCCGATGGAAGCACGATCGACCAGATCGCGTTGGCGGTGAATGCGCTGCGCAACAATCCCAATTCGCGGCGGATCATGGTCAGCGCCTGGAACGTCGGCGAGCTCTCCCGCATGGCGCTCCCGCCATGTCATATATTATTCCAGTTGTACGTGGCAGAGGGACGCCTGTCCTGCCAGCTCTACCAGAGAAGCGCAGACCTCTTTCTCGGCGTGCCCTTCAATATCGCCTCTTACGCATTGCTCACGCACATGTTCGCGCAGCAAAGCGATCTTGAGCCGGGTGAGTTCATCTGGACCGGCGGCGACTGTCATCTGTATGCGAATCACTTCGAGCAGGCCGACGTGCAGCTCTCGCGCGCACCCTATCCGCCACCCAAGCTTTTGCTACGGCGGCGGCCACCGACGCTATTCGACTATCAGTACGAGGATTTTGAGTTTGTGAACTACCAGCATCACCCATCCATCGCCGCGCCGGTGGCGGTCTAGTCATGGTGAATGGGAAGGCGGGCAAGCCACCGCTCATTACCGTGCGTCGCTCAAATGTGCACGGATCGGGCGTGTTCGCAGCGCGGCCAATCAGGAAGGGCAGGCGCATCATTGAGTACACCGGCGAGCGCGTCACGCACGCGCAGGCGGATAGTCGCTACGAATTCAAGGCTGACAGCGATAATCACACGTTTCTCTTTATCGTCGACCGCAAAACCGTGATCGACGCCGGCGTGGACGGCAATGACGCGCGTTACATCAACCACTCCTGCGACCCCAATTGCGAGTCGGTCATCGAGGGCGGGCGGGTGTTCATCGAAGCCATCCGCAACATTGCCCCGGGCGAAGAGCTTGCCTATGACTATCAGATTCAGCGCGACGCGAATGACCCAGCCGATATCGATGAGGTATTTGCCTGCCGCTGCGGTTCTGAATCCTGTCGCGGCACGATGCTGTGGCCGGCGAAGCGTGCGGCGCAAGAGAGCAAGCGCCAGCGCACGGTTCGCGCAGATTCCGCGACCAAAAATCGCACGCGCACAGTGAGCGCTGAGCGGTGAGGCGCAGCACACTCCCTGCGGTCATCGGCGTTACCGGCATCGTGTACGGTGATATCGGCACGAGTCCGATCTATGCATTCGAACTGTCGTTGAAAGCGACGGGGTCGCACGGACCCGCAGCAATCCTCGGCGTGCTGTCGCTCATCTTCTGGGCGCTGGCGATCTCAGTGACGCTCAAATACGTCGTCGTCATGATGCGTGCCGACAATGACGGGGAAGGCGGCATCCTCGCGCTCTTGGCTCTTGCGCAGCGCCGCCTGGTTCCCACCGCGCGCGGCTCGCAGCTCTTGATCGGGCTTGCGCTCGCCGGCACGGCGCTCTTTTTCTGTGATGCGCTCATCACGCCCGCAGTATCCGTGCTGAGCGCGGTCGAGGGTCTCGAGCTTATCAATCCCGCGCTCGAGCACTGGACGGTGCCCATTACGCTCGGCGTGCTTACGGCCTTGTTCGCCATTCAGCGGCGCGGCACGGAGCGCGTGGCGCGGTTGTTCGGGCCCATCATGGTCCTGTGGTTCGTGGTGCTGGCCATTTCCGGCGCATCCTCCATTGCCACGCATCCGGAGGTCTTGACCGCGATCGACCCGCGTTACGGCATTGCGCTGCTGGTGAGCCACCCCGAGGTAGCGCTCGCCATCCTAGGCGCGGTGTTCCTGGCGCTGACGGGCGGGGAAGCTCTGTACGCCGACATGGGGCATTTCGGCAAGCAGCCCGTGCGCATCGCCTGGTTCTTTCTCGTCTGGCCTGCACTCCTTCTCAATTACTATGGCCAGGGTGCGCTCATATTGACCGCCGGCAAGAGCCTCGAGCATCCGCTCTATGTGCTTGTCCCCTCCGCGACGCTGCCGTTCATGCTGGTGCTCGCTACGGCCGCCACCGTCATCGCCTCCCAGGCCGTGATATCCGGGGCGTTTTCCGTCACACGCCAGGCCGTGCAACTGGATCTCCTGCCGCGCATGCGCGTGCTGCAGACTTCCGCGCTCGAGCTCGGACAGATCTATGTGCCGGTCATCAACGGTCTGTTATTCATCGCGGTGATGGCCTTCGTCATAGGCTTCGGCTCATCCGATGCATTGGCCAATGCCTATGGTGTTGCGGTCGTCGGTACGATGATCGTCACGACGGTCCTGGGAGCGTATGTCGCCATGAAGCAGTGGAGTTGGCCGCCATGGACGGTGGTCACGCTATTCGGACTATTGCTCATCATGGACTGCGTTTTTATGACAGGAAATCTCACGAAGATCGATCACGGCGGCTGGATCCCGCTCACGCTGGGCGCGATATTGTTCGGCGTCTTCTCCACCTGGCGCAACGGCCGCATGCACCTGCGCGCCGCACTTTCGAGAATGGCGCTGCCGCGCTCGGATCTCGGCAAGCTTCTCAAGGATGTGTATCGCGTACCGGGAACAGGGGTATTTCTGGCGAGCGACGCGGACATCGTGCCTTCCGCGCTCATTCGTAACCTCGAGCACAACCACGTTGCGCACGAACGCATCCTGGTTCTGAATATTGAGATCACGCGCACGCCGCGCCAGGATCCCGCCGATCGCGTACGTATCGAAGAAGTGTTGCCCAAGGTGTACGCCATTACCGCGATCTTTGGCTTTATGGAGACTCCCGCAGTCGGCGATGCATTGAAGGCCTGCCGAACGCGCGGTCTGCGCGTGTTCGTGGAGGACTGTTCGTTTTTCGTCGGCCAGCACGTCGTACGCGCAAGACCGCGACTCGGATTGCCCGGGATCGAACGGCGATTATTCGCGCGCATGCAACGCCGCAGCACCCAGGCTGCGGAATTCTTCCGCATGCCCTCGCGCGGTCTTGTCATTCTCACCACTGCCGTGGAGGTATGAGACCTCGTGGCCAAGGCGCCCCGCCCGTCGATCAGCCTGATCGTCGCGCGCGCCCTAAACGGCGTGATCGGGCGGGATAACGCACTGCCGTGGCGATTGCCGGCGGACCTGCGACGCTTCAAGACGCTGACGATGGGCAAGCCCATGCTGATGGGCCGGCGCACCTTTGAGTCGATTGGGCGAGCGCTGCCCGGTCGCGTCAATCTTGTGCTCACGCGCGATCCGGCGTGGCAGGCCCCCGGGGCGATCGCAGTGCATAGCTTGGATGAGGCGTTCGAACATGCCGGCTGCGCACCGGAGCTCGTCGTCATCGGCGGCGCGGAGCTTTTTAGCCTCGTGCTGCCGCTCGCCGAGCACGTCTATCTCACCGACGTGCATGCCGCAATACCGGGCGACACGCAATTCCCTGAACTTGCGCCCGAGGAGTGGCGCGAGCTCAAACGTAGCGCATATGCGGCCGATGCCGATCACGCGCACGCGATGACATTCCGTACGCTTAAGCGGCGCGCCCCCTAGATTAGCGCACGTCAGCCGATGGGCGGCAGACGCTCGTGGATGAGCGCTGCGGCGCGCTCGGGATCACGATCAATGGCCTCGATGATGTCCGCCTGAACGGCACCGCGCCGCAGCGCCTCGGCGTAGGGGATTTCCGGGTGAAACATCACCATGGAGTAGCGGCGAATGAAACGATCCGGGAAGCGGCCTTCGAGTTCGAGCGCGAGTTCCTGATGACGCTTGAAGGTTGGATCCAACACCGTCGCGCGCATCTCCTCATAGTTCTCCAGCGACATCTGCGCGATGGCCTCGGCGTTCGGCCGCCGCCGCCGCTCGAAGTCGTCAAACAACAGCTCCCTGTCCTCGTGCTCGTCCAAGAGGTCATCGAACACCAGGCAATCCTCGAAGGCGGCATTCATGCCCTGTCCATGAAATGGAAAGATGGCATGGGCGGCATCGCCGAGGAGGAGGACGCGGCCGCCGATGTGCCAGGGCGCGCTATGAACAGTGCCGAGCTGCCCTAATGGATGATGGATAAATTCGTGGACGAGATCCGGCATGAGCGCGACGGCGTCCGGGAATTCGCGCGCGCAGAACTCGCGCACGTGCGCAGGTGTGGCGAGTGCGCCAAAGCTCGCCGCGCCCGTGCGCGGCAGAAATAAAGTAGCCGTGAAGCTGCCGCCGATGTTCGGTAGCGCGATCAGCATGAAGCCGCCGCGCGGCCAGATGTGTAGCGCTCCGGGGTCGAGTGCGTGCCGGCCGTCCTGCGCCGGGATGGTGAGTTCCTTGTAGTCGTGGTCGAGGGGCTCTTCACGCGCGCTGATGGTGTGCGCCGCCGCGAGACTCATACGCACCGCGGATCCCGCTCCGTCCGTTGCGATCGTGGGCGTGAGCGGCTTCTCGTACGTTAAGCCCGAGGGAAGATCCCGGAATGACAGAGCATCCGCGTCCAAATCTGCACCCAGGCAGGTTTGTTCGAAATTGAAGTCGACCTGAGGGTGGCGCGTCAATTCATCGAGCAGCGCGCAGTTGAGTGCTGTGCGGTCAACGGAATAAATGACTTCCTGCTCCGTGCGCCCATAGGGCTGCAGCTCGCGCTCCCCCAGGCGATCGTGCAGCATGCGGCCGCGCATCGCGATGAGGAGGGGTCGGATACGCTGCATGACATGGGCGCGCTCCAGGGCGCGAATGCCGCGCGCGGCGAGCGCCAGATTAATGGAGCGGCCCGCTCGGGTGAGCGCCGTCCGCGGGTCGGAGCGCCGGTCGTACACAGTGATGGCGAATCTGCGCCGTGCGAGCAAGAGAGCAAGCAGCGAGCCAGCCAGTCCCGCGCCGACAATGCTGATCGGCTGTGGCCGCTCCGCGCTCAATCTGTGCTTCCCAACACCTGCGTCAACTGCTCGCTGAAGCGCCAGACATCTTCGAAGCGGTTGTAGAGCGGCACGGGTGCAACCCGCAGGGTGTCAGGTTCGCGCCAGTCGCAAATTACGCCGGCGGCGCCTAAGCGCTCGAGGACGCGGCGACCGCCGGCGACACGCAATGAGAGCTGGCAGCCGCGCTCACCCGGCTCCCGGGGCGTGATGATCCGCACGGCCGGGGCCAGGCGCTCGAGCAGGAATTCGCAAAATCCCGTCAGCGCAATCGACTTGGCTCGCAGGCGCGCAAGGCGCGCTTCGATGAAGATCTCAAGCGAGGCGACGAGCGGCGCCGCCGAGAGAATAGGGGGATTGCTGATCTGCCAGCCGGGCGCGCCCGATGCGGCGTGAAACTCCGGACGCATGAGGAAGCGCGTCGTGGCTTCGTGGCCCCACCAGCCTGCGAGGTGCGACCGTGGCGTCGTACCCAAATGCCGTTCGTGGATGAAGCATCCTCCGATCGCGCCGGGCCCCGCATTCAGGTATTTGTAGCTGCACCACACGGCAAAATCGGCGCCGCAGCGCGCGAGCTGCAACTCGGTATTGCCGATCGAATGCGCAAGATCAAATCCCACGAGACAGCGCTTGCGATGCGCGGCGCGCGCAATGCGCGCCAGGTCAAAGGCCTGGCCGGTCCGATATTGGACGCCGGGCCAGAGCACAAGGGCGATTTCGGAACCGAGTTGCTGCAATGTGCCTTCGATTTCCTCTTCCGACACGACGTCTTCCATGGCGGCGGGCGCAAGCTCAATCAAAGCGCTGCGCGCATCGAGGCCGTGCCATTCGAGCTGCGAGGCAACAGCATGGCGGTCGGACGGGAATGCGCCCGCCTCGATGAGTATTTTCCTGCGCTTGCCGCGCGGGCGGAAGAAGGCTGCGAGCATCAAGTGCAAGTTTGCGGTAAGTGAATTCATCGCAACCACTTCCTGCGGTGCGGCGCCGGTGAGCTCCGCGAGCCCCGCGGCAAGATTCTCGTGATAGGGGATCCACGGGCGCCGCGCCGACTCATGTCCCAATACGCCGAGGGCGCCCCAATCGTCGAGCTCCTGTGTGACGAGCGCGCGCGCGGCACGCGGCATGAGACCGAGCGAATGGCCGCAGAGATAGATGAGCGGCTTGCCGTGCGCGTCCTGCGGCAGCTCGAAGCGCTCGCGAAAGCTTGCCAGGACATCCGCCGCGTCCAGGCTTCTCGCGCACTCGAGAGTTGCTTCGAAGGACATGCGTCAGCTCCTGCGCGTGTGAGTCGGAGGCTGCATGACCGTGCGGCAGTTGGCGCAGGTGCGCCGCTCAGTGCTTGCGTAAAAGCGCTCGAAGAGCGGCGGCAGCTCCTTTTCTATGTCGGTGAGCGCGATGAACTCTTCAAAGAGGAGATTTCCGCAACCCTCGCAGTACCACTGAAAGCCGTCGAGTTCGCCTGCGCGGCGCTCGCGCTCGATCACGAGTCCTACGGTATCGGCGCTGCGCTGCGGCGAGTGCGGCACTCGCGGCGGCAGCAACAGGATCTCGCCCGATCGGATCGGCACGTCGACCGCGCGACCGTCTTGGATGGTCTTCAGCAGCATGTCTCCTTGCAGCTGGTAGAAGAACTCCTCAGCCGGATCGACGTGATAGTCGCGCCGCGTGTTCGGGCCGCCGACGACCATGATGATGAACTCGCTCTCACGGAAGATGCGCTTGTTGCCTACCGGCGGCTTCAGTAGCGCGCGGTTCTCATCGATCCAGCGCAGCAGATGCAGTGGTTGCAGGGATGCCATAGCGTGTGTCCCGAAGATGATCGGCGTATGCCGGTTCTCATGCCGCCGTCCTCGCTGATTCTATCCCTGCCTCGCGAACGCGATAGGCGCTGCGCGGCGGAATCAGCGAGTACGACAGCTTGTTCCCGCGCACGGAGGTCCGAAACCTGGACCCGATCAGGGTATTCCGAGCCGAATTAACGTCTCGGTCGTGCGACTTACCACAGTCGCGGCATACCCAGGATCTTACAATCAACCCATTGACTCCTCGCGGACCACTGAGAGCTCCGCAATGAGAACAGGTGACGGTGGTGTATCTCTCGTTCGTGACTTCAAAGCTTCTGGCCGCGTGCTCGCATTTGTATGCCAGAAACCTCTTGAGCATGCCCCATACATGGACGCCCCCCCATTGCCAAGCGTTTTTTTGCATTGTGAAATCACAGGAAG
>Ga0182024_10011821_pt1 | contig 17423 bp, 8 predicted proteins | sample P32metaG_FD_120480 | JGI IMG/M metagenome (GOLD analysis project Ga0182024, IMG submission 120480) | Permafrost microbial communities from Stordalen Mire, Sweden - P3-2 metaG (Illumina Assembly) | ecosystem: Environmental > Terrestrial > Soil > Wetlands > Permafrost | place: Sweden: Stordalen...
CACCTGTGAGTGCAATGATCTTCACCGGTGTATGCAAAGCCCCGAGCGGCAGCGGCCCAAAGCACCCATTGAATGCGGTTTAGATACGCCTCCAAGGATTCGTACTGGTCGGCAATCGGATATTGGGTGAATGAAAGCCATTTTGCTCCGTCCAGCAAACAATTCAAGAAGCAAACCGAACAGGGAATTATCACCCCAGTATCAGGGAATAATGATTCCCTGATACTGGCCTTGCAGATTCAGCTTTCGGGGCAGCTTCACGCTGCGGGCTTCACGATAGCGTCGATCCGGGCAAGTTCCTCGGACGAAGGCGGGGGGCCTGCGAGTCCGGCGACATTCTGTTCGATCTGCTCGACGCGGCTGACGGTTTCTCGAAGATTTGAGTGACGTTGAGCTCGTTATAGTGCTTTTCAAGGAAGAAGGCCCCGCCTCTGGCGCCCGGTCCGGGATATTGAACCATTAGCCGGCCTGCAAATTCCTGATGAACCCTGGAGAGGCGGACGCGATAACGATCGTGCTTGCGCTCAAGCACCTCAAAGATTCCGCCGAACAACCACATACCTTCGACTAGAACTCTCTTTTGTTCTTTGAGATAGCCTCTACCTTTCACAACTTGAAACCGCACCTCTTCGAAACATCTTAATTGTTGCGAGGAAGCCACAAAACCCGCGGAAGGGATTTTCACCCTTAGCTCTGTCGGTGTCGGGTGTTCTTTTGCAGCCAGGGAAACAGGCGGAGTAACAGAGGCAACGGCGGCAGCGGAACATCGACCTGCAGTCGGGTTCCATTTCCAGGCGAGCTGGAAATCCGGACGGTTCCTCCAACCGTGTGGGCGCGGGCACGGATGCCGTTCAAGCCGAAGCCACCGGAAGTAACCTCAACTGGGATAAATCCGACCCCATTGTCTTCAATCGTGAACTGCAGGAAGGTTCTTTGGTAATCGAGTTGCACTTGGATGCGCGAGGCATTTGCGTGGCGCACCGCATTTGCAATAGCCTCCTGTCCGATTCGAAAGAGGACATCGGTCAGTTTGAGTGGAATGCGCCGCTGGTCGCCTCTGGCAGATGTTTCCACGACGATCGAACCGTCGGAGATCATTCGCTGCGCGGCCTGCGCCAGCGTTGGGAGTAGTTCGATGTGATGGCCATTCGCGTCAATTCGCAGGGTGGAGATACTTCTCCGTGCCTCTTGATGACCTTGGCGGACTAGCTCAGAGGTGATCTCCACCTGCTCGCGAAGGGGAGATAGCGTGTCAGGGATGTTCCTGAGGATCGCTCGCAATTGAAAGCCGATGCCGGCAAAGCTCTGCGCCAGAGTGTCGTGCAACTCGTGGGCCAAGCGTAACCGTTCTTCGATGACGGCTCGCAATCTCCATTGCTCCGCGCGCGTGTAAAAGAGAATTACGAGAAGAGACAAGAATACAGCGAGCGCGGCTCCCGTTATTAGATTGCGTGTGCTCCACCAAGGAGGGCCATTGATCAACCTTAGGTCATTAGCCGAACGAAGCAAAATCACAAAGGGGACCATGTTCTTCGTATATTGGGAGTCCGTTACGCAGACGCCGCGGATTTGCAGAAGGCTGTCTTTCGCAGGTATGGGCACGGCAAGTTCGGCGCTGTAAGGTTGCAGGAGAGCCTGAAAACGTTGGTCGCCTTCGTAGAGATCGAGGACCAGTCGGCGGGGTGGTTGCTCAGTCGTGTTGCCGAGATGGGCTTGCAACTCTACAAAACGCGCATCGAAGGCTCCGGTAGCTGCCTGGAATGGAGTAATCGAGAAAGGTGGATCAGCATTTCCAGGCCACAGCAGAGTGACCTTAGCATCGTGAATTGTTGAACTGAACGGATGCGGCTCAGCTTTTCCCTCTACCAGGATCTCATCGCCGATGCTGAGCTTCGGGATTTCACCATTGCGGATGAAGGCGCCCCCTGTCGAGTCCTGAACGAGGAGAATAGGATCGGTGAGGATGACTTTGCCGCGAACAGAGACCGTATCGTCTCCCAAGACGGAGGAGAGACGCAAATTGTCGATTGGTTCTGTCGGATCCGTGCTCCGCGAGGCGAGTGTGGATGGTGTCACGTTCCCTGCCGGTTTGAATTCATCCAAGATGTCCTGGAGGGTGAGTGGACGAGACGTCTGAGCGGCCGGATTTGCATCCTCCAGTAGTGGCTGAAGATCCGCGACGGTCGCCGGAAATGCCCGAATGTTCTTCCAGACGCCACCTGTATACACTGAGCGCAGCCCAATTCGGCCGGACCTCGCGCAATGCGTGGAGGCCTCGTTCATCGAAATGGCACTCCTGTCACCTGTGACGGGATTGGTGAATCGAGCCGCGATCGTGCACCCCACTGCAACTACTTTCAAGTGGTACCAATGAAAGGGCTGGAGCGCAGTCCGGAGTTTAACGGTCGCATACTCAGCCCATCCGTAGTCGGTGCGCCCAATGATCAGGCTGCTGTCATGTCTGCGCAATCCGATGTAATAACCGCTGAAAGAATCTACTCCACGCCCTTCATTGGCGGATCGGACGACTAGCCCGATGTCACCATTCATGTTCAAAGACTCCAGATCTGATTCGAGCGAATAGTCTGTCCAATACGAGGAGCCCTTCACAAACTTTGCCCCGCGCTCTAGGGACTCGTTGCGGATTTCGTCGTTGGTGACTTTCCATGTTCCGCCGTAGGGAATCCAACCGTCTGCTCTCCCGGGAACAAAAAGAGATCCGTTCGGCGAACGTTGACGTAAGATATGTTTGACGATCAAGACGCCCGCCATTATCGATAACGGAATGGCAACTGCCAGAATGCACAAAAGCCAGCGTAGCTTTTTCCGCCTCATTATCAATGACGTACCCTCGCGTCGTGGGTGAGGACATTCAGGAGTGCAGGCGAATACATGTTCTCGCGTGTGACCAAGATCGGTTTTATATAGATCGTACTTGGCGCATCACTCCCCGACCGCTCCGAAAGCAAAATTTGAGTGGCTCTATACCCCATCGCGTACGTATCCTGGGCTATAATCGAGTCGATTTTCCCTAATGACAGGTTATATAGGAGTCCATAATTCTGGTCACAGCCGACCAGAATGATCCTTTTGCCTTGTCCGCTGTCTTCAATCACATGAAGAGCGCCTGTGGTGGCAGTGCGCGTCAAAGCTAAAATCGCGTCGGGACGGCGCGTGCCTGTCAGCAAAGCGTGAGCAGCCTGTTCTGCCTGGGCTTCACTGTTGGAGCCCATATGCCTAGAGAGAATAGTAATGCCAGGAAACTCCCGCGAAAGTGTGACTTCAAACGACTGCATGCGAAGAAACACCCCGCCATTGTTGGGATCCAGTCCCAAAATCACAACAGAGCCATTGCCATCGAGTTGTGCCCCAATCCGTCTGGCGGCAATTCTGCCTTCTTCTTCTTCATCGTTGAGAACGTAGAAAAGCTTCCCAGACGGAACAAGTGGGAGAGGTGAGCCAATGACCACAAGGGGTATGCCGCTTAGAACCGCCCTACGCACCGGCATCATCAAGGCCAGGGGGTGATCGGGGGCGAGAATCATTCCGGCAATGCGCTTATCAACCGCCTGATCAAGAAGGTCGACCTGTGTCTGGATATCGTTGTTGCTTGTTGGTCCATTCCAGTAAATGCCGTATCCAGTCTTCGCGGTCGCATTAAGCGAAGCAAGATGCGCCGGTTCCCAAAGATCATCAGCCGTTGTCTGGGGAATGAAGGCAATCGTGAGCTGAGAAGAGCGAGCGCAACTCAGACATGCTGCCAACAGGCCGGATGTGACAGCCAACGTCGATTTTTGAAATATCCAATTCAGCACGGCACAATGTTAACGCTTTTCATCCATGCGTATGGTATCAATTGTGGACAGAGACGCGCCGGCGAGTTCGCTGCTCAACAGCCATTCGGAGTGAAAGAGAGCTGCACCGCGCCTGTAAGCACCGGGAATGGCGCGTTAATCCAACTGAAGCACTCCGAGCTTAATCGCGATCGCGACTGCTTCGGTTCTATCCGTCACCTCGAGCTTCTCCGTAATGCTCGCCACATGCGATCGGACAGTGTGATCGCTGATCCCGAGCCCGAGGGCAATTTGCTTGTTCGTCAGACCCTTTGCCATCATCCCCAGCACTTCCAACTCACGTGTGGAGAGGCTTGAGCGGTGCATTCGGTCTGCAAGTTTCGCAGAAATATGTTGCGGCAAATAGTTTTTGCCAGAGTGGACGGCGAGGATGGCGTCAACCAGTTCCTGCTCGGAGGAGTCCTTGAGAAGATAACCATGTGCTCCAGCCTTTATAGCTCTATAAACATCTTCATCGGTGTCATGGCTGGTGAGTACGATGGCCCGGAGGGGGTACCGTCGGCGCACGACTTCCTCTATAAGGCTTATGCCATCCATGCGTTGCATGCGAAGGTCAAGAAGTAGGATGTCCGGCACTTGCCGTTCAAGCATCGAGAGCGCTTCCTCGCCACTAGCCGCCGATCCGATGATCTCCAATTCACCTTGTGCTCCGAGCATGCTGGCAAGCCCAATGCGCATGGCAACGTGATCATCCACAATCAAGATGCGAATCATGCCTAAATCCTCTCCTGGTCTTTGGCATTCGAGGGTTGCACCCCTAAGACTGATTGGCTAAGAGTACTTGGATTCAATCGATTAGCCCGCTAAGGCTTCAATTGGCGCGTCCCGAAAAAGGTCGTACGAATGTACGATTCTTTATTCGTTACTGTGGCCGATTGCCGCCTGCAATTGCAGCCCTCTATATTGGTCCCGCTTGTAAACGAGGCTCGTTTCTTTTTATGAATCGTGCGGAAAGAACCCCTCAGTGTGCCGGAATTGTGCCGCGATTAGCGAGCTGATTGTAGCAAACGGAACACGATGCTCTCAATTAATTACTGGCGTGCCCGCCATATCGATCAGGGTTCACAGATCCGCAAGGTCGAAATGACGTCGGGTTGATGATGCGGCAGACACAAGTTCCGAACATTGCTTGCCGCGGCGATTTACGCAGAGGCTAGATATGCTGACTGGTGCTCCCGAACATTCACTGGAAGGTCGTGGACGGTTGCACTGCGCGCGTCTAATCGGTTTTCACAAATGGAAAACCCGCAGCGGTGGCATCGGAATTTACCTTTTGCCATTGAACCAAACAAGTCCACGAAGGCTAACCAAATTCGAGGGAGGCAAAATGCAAAACGGCTGGTTGAAACTCACGAAATCTCTAATGTTTGCAGCGTTGTTGATCCTGGCTGGGCTGAAGGCTGAAGCGCAGTATCGAAGCACGATCAGTGGGACTGTGGTGGATCCAACCGGCGCAATTGTGCCGAAAGCGACAGTCACGATAACCAACACTGCAACCAACACAGCGAATACCTCCGTGACGAACGAAGCAGGCATCTATTCCTTTCCGGAATTGACCGCGGGAGCCTATTCACTCAAGGTGACGGCCCAAGGGTTCGAAACCTATGTTCAATCAGGAATCGAGGTCGCTCTGGATACATCATCCCGCGTTGACGTCAAGTTGGTGATCGGCAACGTCACGACAAACGTCTCGGTGGTCGAGAACGCATCGCCGCTCAACTACGATAACGCCACATTAAGCACAGATATACCGCCGGAGATTGAGAATCAGCTTCCAGCAGAAGTCTCTTCGAAGCCAAGAGTAGCCGGCAGCTTTGCTGCGTTTCTGCCTGGGGTGAATTCTAATCGGGGCATCAGTGGCTTCAGTAACATGAGCATCAATGGGGGCATGCAGAACGGCCAGGAAGCCACACTGGACGGTGTAAGCATGCAGGAAGGCGATCTGTCCCAGGGCGGCGTTGTCGCAATGGGAGACTACGGCTTGTCGCCTGACATTTTAACCGAGATAAAGGTCGACACGAGTAACTATGGAATGCAGTTCGGCAACATTGCCGGTGGCGTGATTGAAATGACCACGAGATCAGGAACCGATCAAATCCATGGCGATCTATATGAGTACTTGAAGAACCGAGATTTAAATTCTAGGGCTTTTGATTCCATCAGGAGCCCCGACAACGAGCATGAGTATGGCGGGGGTATTGGTGGTCCGATCAAACCTCATTGGGGATTTACGCCGCGGATCAGAGCGTTTTACTTCTTCAACTTTGGGCAGTATCGCCAAAAGGGCGGCGCCAATCCACCAGTGCTCACGATCCCAACCCTTCAGGAATTGGGCGAGGCAGCTCCTGGCTCCGGGAGTTTGAAGGCGACGGCTCCCTACGGTACCTACAACTTTGACTTCTCGGATTATGTAAATTCCTCAGGCGCAATTATTCCCATTTACGATCCGAACACAACTGTTGTGAATGGGTCCACAGTCACTCGCCAACAGTTTAAGGGATGCGATGGGCTCCATCCCAATGTGATCTGTGCCACCTACCCAGGCCTCTCCAAAAGAGCGGCTGTGTGGAACAGTTTCTTGCCGTCCACCCGCACAAGCGCCGCGACTACCAGTAATTATCTGCTGCCTTCGGCTCTACCTGATGCAATCCTGGAAGGCGCCTGGCAGTATATGTACAGGTTCGATATGTATATTGATCAGTCGGACCACATTGCGGTTTCGGTTTGGCATCAAGGAGCACCACGAAAATATAACACCGAGCTTCCTATTCAACTCTCAAATCAGCAACTCTTTGGCGATCCAGAGAGCTCATGGCTGAACCATCTGAATTGGGAACACACGTTTTCGCCTCGACTGGTCAATCACTTTGCCTTCGGGTATCAGGATCGGCATGAGGGTGAGGGCGTGCTGAATTACAGCTACGTCAACGTCCTTCCTCAGATATCTGGAGTCGCAAATAATACCCAGGCACCGCCTGGAATAACGTTCTCGGGCGGTCCTGGAGGACAAGCGTACGGTAGTACAGACGGATACCCAGAAGCGCACATCAACTCCCGGCCGGAATACATTCCGAATGACCTGCTCACATGGGTGAGAGGAAAGCATCAGTTCATCTTTGGTACTGAGTACCGCGCGGTAATGGGCAGTCAGACTTCAGCTACAAGTGAAGCCGGAACCTTTGGGTTTTCTACCGCGCAAACCGGCCTCGCGACAGGGACGAACGGAAATCCCCAAGCCAGTTTCTTGCTCGGCGAGGTAGCGACTACGGATTCGGAGTTCTACTCTGCGCATGAGGGCCGCACACGTCAATTTGTCGAAGCTGTATTTGGAGGAGATACATGGAGAGTGACGCCCAAACTTACTTTCAACTACGGGCTGCGTTGGGACCACGACAGTCCTTTGAAAGACAAATTCGGTATCGAGGCCTGGACAGACCTTTCCAGACTAAATGAGGAAGCCGGGGGAGAAAAGGGCGCTATCGTCTTTGGATCGCCCCTAGCGGGCAATGGCTATGCAGGAACGGGATCACCGGAAAGACCCTTTATGAAGGCATTTGCCCCACGTTTCGGGTTTGTTTTGGCTCCTCGGCCAAATCTGATTGTAGCTGTAGGGTATGGGATCTCTTGGGACCAACTCTACACTCACAGTGCGGGCAGCCAAACCGGATGGGATAACACCCCTACCTATACCGGAACCGGCGTCTCCAGTTTGGGCGAAGCGATGAATCTTGACGGAACCTTTCCCGGGGACACATTGGGCGGTGTCCCTATAACGCTTCCTGACTTTGACATTGGCATTGGAAATGGTGGCGTGGTGAATGCAGCCTGGCGCGATCCAGTGCACGGCGCCCGGCGGCCCTATTCGCAGCAATGGAATCTCAAGATTGCTCGCCAGGTCGGATCAAATGCATCTGTCAGTGTAGCCTACGTTGGGTCGAAAGCGACCCACGTAAGAAGCGATGTGAACCCGCAGAACGTGCTTAATCCAGCCCTCCTTTCTTTGGGCTCGGATCTGGCAGCAGTCTTTGCGCCTGGATCAAACTCCTTGACGCTAAGCAACGGGCATACCTATCAAGCTCCCTATGCTGGCTGGTCATCGCAGATGCTAGGCTGTTCACCGACCGTTGCTCAGTCCTTGGTGCCTTACCCGCAGTTCTGCATCACTCTGGTTGAGCCCCTGGAAAGTAGCGGATTTGAGAGCTACAACTCTTTGCAGGTTACAGGCGAAAAACGGCTAGAGCACGGACTCTACGTGATGGCCAATTTCACCTGGGCAAAACTGATCGGCATGGCAGCCCAGGAAGGCGGCGGATTGGAAGCTTCGATCTATTCTCCCTTCCAGCATTATCGCTATCACGAGCTGAGCACAATCGATGATCCAGAAACGTTCAATGCGGAAGTTGTTTATACCCTTCCCTTCGGACGGGGTCAGAGATTTCTGCATTCAAGCAAGTTGGCCGATGAATTTATAGGTGGTTGGAACATTACGGATGCAACGCATATGAATGGCGGCCAGCCGCTGGCGTTTAGCGCGACCTGCACCAGGCCTAGCCAGTTCGTTGCCTCAGGCTGCTACGCGACGAAGCTACCCGGTCAAAACATTCTGGCCATGTCCAAAAAACAAGTCGACCAGGCAATCTACAACCACACAGCATATAGCGTGTTCAACAAGAGCGCCTTTGACTCGTCCACTAACTTCACATACAACTATGTGCTCACCTCCGGCCAGCAATTCACAGGAGCCCGGGGTTTCGGCTACGTTAATTACGATATTTCACTGGGGAAGTCTTTCCCGATCTCCGAGAAGGTGAAGTTCAAATTGCAGGGGCAGTTCTTCAACGCATTCAATCAACACACTCTTGGAACCAGCTTCGGTACTGGCCTGACGGCATCGACTTTCGGGCAATACACGGGGACTACTTCCAACCCGCGCCAAGGCCAGATCGTCGGGCGGATTGAATTTTGATGCGGATTCGCAATAATGCAGCCAAGGAGAAGCACGCTCATGGTGTGCTGCTCCTTGGCTGCAACCGTTTACGAGCCTAAGGAGGTGCCAGGATTTACCGTACCGTGAGTGACGCCGGGATTATGCGGATACATTGAACCGGCGATATCAAATTCATATGGGGTATCGAATGAAGAGATCTGATGTCGGCTTCGTCCGCCGAGATTTTCTGAAGTTGGCAGGAGCAGCATCCCTTGCAACAGGATTCTCACTTCTTGAGAAGAATCCTGCCCAGGCTCAGAACGCTCAGGACAACGTCACATGGCACCCGGCAAACGGGCCACTCATGACTGAATGGTCCAATAAAGTCTCCCCCGACAATGTCTTGTCCGAGTATCCGCGCCCGCAGATGACGCGAAGCCAGTGGCTTAACTTGAATGGACTTTGGGACTATCAGGTTACAGAGAAAGCGGCGGAGGCAATTCCGAACAGCTATCAAGGGAAGATCATGGTTCCATTTCCCATTGAATCCGCGATGTCAGGGGTCATGCGGACATTACAGCCTTCGGAACGGCTCTGGTACCATCGCGCATTCACGTCTCCTCCAGATTGGTCTGGGAAACAGTTATTACTCAATTTTGAAGCAGTCGATTGGCAAACTACGGTATATCTCAACGGCCAGAAGGTTGGCGACCATCTTGGCGGCTTTGATTCATTCTTCTTCGACATTACGCACCTTCTAAATTCAACCGGCTCTCAAGATCTTGTCGTGTCCGTATGGGATCCCACAAATACGGGCCTGCAGCTTCGCGGGAAGCAGACTCTCCGCCCTGGGGGCGCCAGTTATACCGCTTGTTCAGGCATATGGCAACCTGTGTGGCTCGAGCCAGTAGAAGTCGAGCATATTGAGTCACTCCACATGGTTAGCGACCTAACCGCTGGAATACTGTACGTAACCGTTGGAGGGCGAATCGCCAATCAACCGATGGTGCTTGAACTTACAGCGTCAGAAAGCAACGGCAAAGTGGCTTCAGCAACCGGTAAAGCCGGCGTTGAGATTTCACCAGAGGTTTGGGCCAACAAAGTGAAGTTCTACAAGGGTTCCGGCGACGCTTTCACGACAACCATGGAGCTGTCCATCCAGAATGCCAAGCTATGGTCCGTCGAGAATCCATTCCTTTACGACCTAAAAGTGGTTTTGCGAAGTTCCGACGGCATTTCAAAAGATTCCGTCCAGAGCTACTTTGGCATGCGTAGCATTGGCATTGGGCATGATGACAAAGCTAACACTCGGCCTCTGCTCAACGGAAAGCCCATTCTCCTTTGTGGGGCCCTAGATCAGGGCTATTGGCCTGATGGTGTGTACACGGCTCCAACGGACGATGCGCTTCGCTTCGATATAGAGTTTGCCAAGAGGCTCGGACTAAACTCTTTGCGCAAACACGTAAAGCACGAGCGAAAGCGCTGGTACTATTGGGCAGACAAGCTCGGGATTCTCGTCTTTCAGGACTTCCCGAGCGGTAATGAAGGCGATCCCCACACTGATTTGCCTCGTTCTGAAGAGGCGTTTCAGCAGAACTTCAACGAGCGCAAGCGACTGATTGAACAGCATTGGAACCACCCCTCAATCGTCAGCTGGATTATGTTCAACGAAGGATGGGGTCAATGCAACACGCTACGCTATGCAGCATGGGCTAAGGAGCTCGATCCTTCGAGACTGGTCGATGAAGCCAGCGGGTTTCCATGGCACGGTGGTGGGGATGTTGCAGACAATCATGGCGGCATTCCGCCGAGGTTCGCAAATAAGATCGGAATTACCAGCGAAGATGGCGGATTCGGCATCGGTGGTAAAGGTCACGTGTGGACAGTCGGTACGATCTGGACGTACCGTACCTGTGATCCCGCGACTGGCGATGTGATTAGCGGAATGGTCAAGCAGGCCCATGGAAATTTGCCAGATGTGAATCCACAAACGGTCGCATGGATGACGAAACAGGTAGGAGATCTTTACGCGAAATTCATTGCGGATGCCAATGAGACGGGACAGAGTGGCGATTTCTTCTGTCAACTCGTCGATGTCGAGACGGAATGTGATGGGCTAATTAGCTATGATCGCGCGGTAATCAAGGTTGACATCGACGAGATCAATCGAATCACGTCCTCCTCTTCTAAGAACCTTCGGAATTAAACAAGGACCTGAACATGGCGACAAGGGCGGTGAACCGTAGAGACGCGATCCGCGGCGCGGTGTCGTTGGTCTCCTGCTGGGCAGGGAATGCAATCTTACCCTCAACCATCCTGGCCGAGGGCGAACAACCAGTCCAGGTAAAGGTCGATGAAGATCACCTCTTGGGGCCCATCTCAGCCGACTTCATGGGCTTGGGATATGAGGTGTCTTCTGTTGCGAATCCTGGTCTGTTGAGCGGGTCGAATCATGTCTACGTGCAATTAATTCGAACTCTCAGCCGCAATGGAGTGATTCGCGTCGGCGGGGCCACGTCCGATTATGCACGTTACTCCACAGAAGGAAAGCTTGTGTCAAGCCCGAAGAGCACGGTCATCAATAAGCAGTGCCTTAAGGACCTTGGCTCATTTCTTGATGCGACCGGATGGCGGCTGATATGGGGACTGAATCTTGGACAGGGTAGCCAGAGTGAAGCTGTTGAAGAGGCACGGGCAGTGAGCGCCGCGGTAGGAATGAAATTGCTTGCCTTTGAAATCGGTAACGAAGTCGATATCTTCGGCGGGAGGCACCGACAGAAGGGATACAGTTTCGACGATTATCTCGGAGAGTATCGGAACTATAAGAGTGCAATCCGTGCTGCGCTTCCGAATGCGCCGTTTGCGGGGCCGGATGCTGCAATAAGAAATGAGTGGGTCAGTCAGTTTGCGGCGGCCGAGGGCCGCGATTTGAGACTACTGACGGAGCATTACTATCGCGCAGGTCAAAACGCTTCTAGTTCGCTCGAAATGCTTTTCCGGCCGGATCCAAAACTCGCGCCGATGTTACAGACTTTGCAGAGCACATCATCCTCGTCCAAGCTGCCATTTCGAATTTGTGAGACAAACTCATTTTCAGGAGGCGGAAAGCCAGGTGTGAGCGATACATTTGGTGCGGCGCTCTGGGTATTGGACTACATGTGGACACTCGCCTCTTTCGATGCCAGCGGCGTCAATATGGAGACGGGAGTGAATCACCTTGGCTTTATCAGTTCTTACTCGCCGATTGGCGAATCACAGGGGGCGACTGTTTCGGCGACGCCGGAGTATTACGGAATGCTCGCATTTTCCAGGGCGAGTGGGGGACAAAGAGCCCTAGTGCGCACGGTGGCGGGCGAGCTGAACCTGAGCGCGTACGCGGCCGTTGACGGCCATAAGATCCAAGTGACGGTGATCAATAAAGAGAGGACAACTTCGTGCAAGGTGAGCTTGACGTGCAATGCGCGTATCGCCAAAGCATCGGCGATGCGGCTTTCTGGACCAAGTTTCGAGAGCAAAGTGGGTGTGACGCTCGGTGGTAGCCAAGTGAGCGCGGACGGGCGCTGGAAACCGCATGAGGAAGAGCGGTTAACGATAAGCGCCAAGGGAGCGGAATTGATTGTGCCATCCGGAAGCGCTGCAGTCGTCACATTGAGACTCTAAGCGGAGATCCGAAGTACTGGAAAGGCGCGCGGACAGAGCGGCGCAAGTAGAGGCGATTGGGATTGGCGTAGTGCAGTGTGGGTGATTCTCGTTCTGGTTCTGACCAATGAGGAGCCACAGACCAGGCTATGAAGCACAGCATGTAGAAGAAGAAGTGGGTAGATTCAATGCGAAGGTTTTCACGAGCATTCTCAGCGCTGGCAATGATGTTGACTGTTGCCACGATGCTGGCTCAGGGCACCGTGCCGCCCCTGGCCGCGCCTTCGGCGGAAAAGCCTGTGACGGTAAGTGTAGATCTGAGCAAGAGCGAGGGTGTGTATAAGCCGATTTACAGCTGGTTCGGCTACGACGAAGCAAACTTCACCACTATGCGTGACGGAGTAAAGCTACTTCACGAATTGCACGATATTAGCCCGGTGCCGGTGTACATTCGCTGTCACAATCTGCTTACCTCCGGCAACGGAGTACCCGACCTGAAACGGAGTTCCACCAACGTCTACTCCGAAGATGCGAATGGAAGGCCAATCTACGATTTTACGATCTTCGATGGCATCTTCGATGCGTACAAAGCTGCGGGGGTACGACCCATGGTTGAACTTGGCTTTATGCCGAAGGATCTGGCGGCCGAGCCTCCGAATCGCGAATTGAACCATCAGGAGCACAATCCCAGAGGTACGAACTCTGGCGCTTCGAATTACCCACCGAAGAACTATGCGGAGTGGGGCGAGCTCATCCGCACCGTAACAGCGCACCTTGTATCGCGCTACGGCAGGGAGACAGTATTGCAGTGGTACTTCGAAGTATGGAATGAGCCAAACATCGGTTACTGGCATGCCAAGCCCGAAGAATACTGGAAACTGTACGACTATGCCGTTGCAGGAATACGCGCCGCTTTGCCTGGAGCTAAGGTGGGTGGCCCCGCATCGACCGGGCCAGGAGACCCGCAAGCATACAAATTCCTGGATGACTTTCTTGAGCACGTAAATGTTGGCAAGAGCGCCGCGAATGGCCGACCAGTGCCTCTGGACTTTATCTCCTTTCATGCAAAGGGGCAGCCGCGCATCATCGATGGCCATGTAGTGATGGGTCTCGGCCACGAACTGATTGATGCGGACAAGGGTTTCGAGATTATTAAAAAATATCCGAAATTCCGCGATCTCCCGATCATCCTGAGCGAAGCAGATCCAGAGGGCTGCGCGGCGTGTTCGAGCAAGACGAATCCCGCGAACAACTACCGCAACGGCACACTCTATCCGGCATACACCGCGGCGGCTTACAAGTCGCTGTTCGATCTCCAAGACCGTCACCAAGTGAATCTGCTTTCAATGCTGAGCTGGTCGTTCGAGTTCGAGAACAAGGACTACTTCGAGGGCTTTCGTTCGCTCGCAACCAATGGCATCGACAAACCCATTCTCAACTTCTTCCGTATGGTCGCGCTCATGACCGGAAACCGGGTCGACGCCCGTAGCGACGGACAGGTGCCGCTGGATAATATCCTTACGAGTGGCGTGCGATCCAGCGCTGACGTAGATGCGATGGCAACAAAGGGGGTCTGCGAAGCGGCTGTGCTGCTGTGGAACTATAACGACGCTGATCAACCTGCCGCAGCCGTGCCAACCTCCATCTTTATCCGCGGGATTCCAGCAAATGTACGCCGCATACTCGTCACGCACTATCGTATCGACGATGCCCACAGTAACGCCTATAGCGTTTGGAAGGCCATGGGTTCTCCACAGAACCCAACAACGGAACAGTACGCAGAGTTGAAGGCCAGCGATGGGCTCCAGTTGCTGAAATCACCTGAGTGGCTGGATGTGCAGAACGGACAACTGCAGCTCAACGTTGAAATGCCGCGACAGTCAGTTTCACTTCTGCGATTGGAGTGGCAAGGAGAGAGAACTCATGCCAGGGAATGACTCTGTTTAAGTTAAGTCTGGAGTTTCTGAATGTCCGCCATCTGATGACTGGAGGCTCTCGCCAATGATGTTCCGCAGAGCGTGTTACGCTTTCTCGGTGGTAACCCTCGCAGCTACATTGGCAGGGAGTCCCTTGATTATTCATGGAACTCAATCGGGGCGAAAAACGAAATCGCCGCAGGATGAATTGGCAACAACGTACAAGAATCCCGTGGGTTATCCCGCGGTGCATATGGGGGATCCTCTAGTCCTTCAGCACAAAGGGCAGTATTTTTTGTACGGAACCATAAGAAGCCCTGAGGAGGGTTTCCAATACTTTGAATCCACCGATCTAGTGCACTGGCTGCCCCAAAAGGGGACTGCCTGGCGACGGATTAGCGGTGTTGAGGACGTGGAATTTTATCGGCATAAGTTCTATATGACCTATAGTGCAAAGGTGCCGGGTTCGAATACAAGAGTTAGGACCACCGGACTTGCGGTCAGCGACGCGCCAGGGGGACCGTTCCGTGAACTCCATTTTCCGTTGTTTGATGAAGGCTACTCGGCTATCGACAGCGATCTCTTTCTAGATAGCAACGCCTCGGCTTATCTCTTTTTCAGCCGTAACGGAAATATGCCCGGCTTCGACATCGGCTGCTCATTGTACGCCGTCGCGCTCTCCAGAACGCTGAGGCCGATCGGCAAGCCGCAGCAGATTCTGAAGCCTGACCAACCGTGGGAAATGGTTCTTGAGCATAACCATTGGTGCCTGGAAGGGCCGTACGTGATCCGACATGACGACCATTACTATATGACTTACTCAGCAAATGATACATTTCGTCCAGGTTACGCCATCGGCTATGCGGTCGCCGACAATCCTCTTGGACCGTGGGTGAAGGCCCGCGAGAATCCGATCCTGAAGAATACGCCTGACGCGGGAATCTTGAATCCCGGTCACAACTCCATCACCCATTCGCCGGATGGGGCTGAGCTGTTCATCGTCTATCACAGTTCCGCCGATCCCCAAAAGGTCACGCGCGATCGTGTGGTCAATATAGATCGCCTTGTCTTCGACTCGGAGGGGCATCTAAAGGTCGTTGGTCCGACGGGGGAGGCGAAGCCAATACCGTCGCGCGGACACTGAGTGGATGACATGCGCCCTTGATGTGGAGCGCTATGGGGGATTTTCCACTCACAAATAGATGGCCACGGCCAGATCGGCAATGATGTCATGAGGCGAGGACCGCTAGGCTAAAGACAATGCAACAGTCATTCAATCCCCCGTGCGATTCCAAGCGCCGAAAGACAATCCGCCAAAGCTAGGGGTGGGCGTTATCGACTTACTTTCCAAGGAAAAAGGCGCGTCGTTGGACCTGGAGGGGTAGAGAAGGCCCGCATGGAGTTCAGGGTAGGGCATTTGTACTACTCTTCCATCCACACAGTGTGCGATTGCGGCTAGATCAACGGAATATCTAGAATTCCCCTGTTCTCGCATGAGGATTGTGGAAGCGTTGATCCGGAACGATGAGGGCCTCCCTTTGGATAATGCAGACCGTCAAGCCAAGACATACCAGTCACGGTGTCGACGGCCATACTCAACGCAACCAGCACTTGCCTTGCACGCCGCTTCTGGGAAGGAACAGCCAACATGCAAACCCACTCACTGATTACTGGTGCCTGGCTGCTTATCTGGGGATGTTCGATTGTCCCGGCGTGTGCACAACCCATCCAGGTCACCCAGTTTGGTGTTCGACCGAATTCTCGCATGAACGCCACCCCCGGGCTGCTGAAGGCCATCGAATCTTCGCAAGGTAAACCCAATCAGACATTAGTGTTCCCGAAAGGGCGCTACGATTTCTGGCCAGCAGGGGCACTGAAGCGACGTTTCTTCATCTCTAATCACGACGATGTAGAGAGCCGCTCAATCGCTTTGCAGTTTGAAGGCCTGTCTAACTTTACGGTAGATGGCCGCGGTTCCGATTTCATTTTCCACGAATCCATCATGCCAATTGCCGCGGAACGTTGCTCCACCATTACCCTTAAGGATTTCTCTATCGATTACGCGACGCCGCACATCATTCAGGCCACAGTCCTAAGCGCCAGCAGCGGGGTGGTCGACCTTCAGATGGGTCCCGACGATAAGTACACGGTCGAGAACGGGCACATCGACATCATGGGTGAAAACTGGCAAATGATCGCCAGATCCAGTCTGGAATTTGACGCGAAAACCAAGGGCGTGGCTTGGAATACCGGTGACAACTGGAACTTTTACCAGACAACCGCACAGGACATCGGGCCTGGGATGGTTCGCGTTACAGGATTACAGCATGTACCGAAGCAGGGCGATGTCCTTGTGCTTTGGAGTGGGGATCGTCCAAACCCTGCTATCTGGGTAAGCGAGTCTCACGACGTTTCAGTGACAAACGTGACCGTTCACAGTGGCCAGGGGATGGGATTCATCGCGCAGAAGAGTGAGAACATTCATCTGGATAGGTTCAATGTGAGCCTGCGCGCAGGAACGCGCCGCTATGTGACGACGATCGCGGACGCGGTTCATTTTTCCAACTGTAAGGGAATGATCACCGTCGAGAATGGGCTCTTCGAAAACATGCTCGATGATGGAATTAATGTCCATGGTTCCTACCTGAAGATTACAAGCCAACCATCCCCCGATCATCTCCTTGTCGAGTTCGGTCATGCACAATCGTTTGGCTTTACCTTTGCTGCGCCGGGCGAGCACGTGCGGCTTGTTGATCCGAAGACGGCAATCGACTATGCGACCACGACTGTAAAGGCCGTCCATCGCCTCGACGACAAGCGCATCGACCTTGAACTGGAGAATCCGACCACATCGACTGTAAAGGACGGGGATGTGGTAGAGAATGCGGACTGGAATCCAACTGTAGTCTACCGGAACAATCACGTTCGCAATAACCGCGCGCGGGGAGTATTGTTCTCTACTCCCGCCGGCGTGACGATCGAGGATAATTTCTTCGATCACCTTTCAGGTCCGGCGATTCTAATGGGCAGCGATGCTCTCTTCTGGTTTGAATCAGCGCCCAGCCATCACGTTGTCATTCGGCATAA
>Ga0182024_10011822_pt1 | contig 17422 bp, 22 predicted proteins | sample P32metaG_FD_120480 | JGI IMG/M metagenome (GOLD analysis project Ga0182024, IMG submission 120480) | Permafrost microbial communities from Stordalen Mire, Sweden - P3-2 metaG (Illumina Assembly) | ecosystem: Environmental > Terrestrial > Soil > Wetlands > Permafrost | place: Sweden: Stordalen...
CATAACCGGGATATTTTATACCCGGCTGTCACTCCCAAAAATGTGAAGTTCCCCGGCGCCGAAACGCTGGGGAACTGGGAGAATCTGCCTCAACTCAACATTACTGCGAACTCAACATAATCCGATTTATGTGGAGCTGCACATAAGTCGGCAACGGCAATTTTTCATCACTTCGCGCCCTTGGTTATTTTTACGCCTAATCCCCGCCATGAAACGAAACAAATACCGCTTGCCTGTCCCGCAGCATGAATTTGGATTCACGCCGGACACGATCAGCCTGATTGCCGAAACCGGGCTGGACGGCGAACGCATCACCCGCGAACGCGGCGAAGCAGACCACGCCCGACACCTTGCCGAATCAGCACAGCATGGTTTTCGATTCAACCTCGACACCCCGGACATGTTGCGGGAAGCCGTTGTCCTGATTCTCACCGATGAACACCAGCGCGAAACTATCTTTGGTTTTTTCAAATTCCCAGCAGAGATCACCGACATTCACGGAAAGCCTATTGCCGAAACCGGTTTGAAAAACCGCTGGATTTCGCGGGACTTCGTAAACAGCCCCGACCCCAGATTCAGGAAGATTATCCGCCGTTTTGCCGATGCCGGTTTTCTGGAATCGGAACGGGACGAATTCGATTCGGCGGAGTGACTTTGCCGCCGAGTGTCAGTTAAAGTGTCAGTGACAGCACCGAAAAGTGAGTGAAATTAGTGACGAGTTAGGGCGAATTTGCATTGTAATATCAATGGTTTTCGCTAGTTTATTGAAATCTGATTTAGATATACAGACCGTGTCCATCAGTGGTTAAATTCAATTCAAAAACGCCGTCAGCGGACTCGTCGCGCTGGCCGTTTCGCTGAGCGCGCCCAGGCCGATCTCGAAGGCCGCGCGGCCGGCGGCCACCGCCAGCTTGAACGCGATGCCCATGCGGTTCGGATCGTTCGCAACGGCGATGGCGGTATTTACCAGCACGGCGTCCGCGCCCATCTCCATCGCCTCCGCCGCCTGACTCGGCGCGCCGAGGCCGGCATCCACGACCACCGGCACCGTCGCCTGCTCGATGATGATGCGGATCTGGTCGCGCGTCTGGATGCCACGGTTGGAGCCGATGGGCGAACCCAGCGGCATCACCGTCGCGCAGCCGACATCCTGCAACCGCTTCGCCAGCACCGGATCGGCATTGATATACGGCAGCACGGTGAAACCTTCTTTGACCAAAATCTCCGCCGCCTTGAACGTCTCAATCGGGTCCGGCAGCAGGTAGCGCGGGTCGGGATGGATTTCGAGCTTCACCCATTTCGGCAGGCCGGCGGCGACGGCTAGGCGCGCGAGGCGGACGGCCTCCTCGGCGTTCATCGCGCCGCTGGTGTTGGGCAGGAGCAGATATTGCTTCGGGTCAATGAATTCGAGGATGTTGGCGAACGGGTCTTTCTTGCCGGACAAGTCCGCGCGGCGCAGGGCGACCGTGACCATTTCCGCGCCGCTGGCGGCGAGCGCATCGCGCATGGCCTCCGGCGACGAGAATTTGCCCGTGCCCAGAATCAGCCGCGAGCGGAACGTGCGTCCGGCGATGACCAAAGATTGGTTCGACATCGGGAATAATTTAGAAAATTTCCGCCATTTGTCGAGAATTGGAAACCGGACGGCGAAACAAGGCTCGACAGCCCGCCCGCGCGGAATACAGTTCCCGCATCATGCGACTCTGGACGGTGCATCCGCGATACCTGGACCCGAAAGGACTCGTGGCCGCCTGGCGCGAGGCGCTGCTGGCGCAGAAAGTCCTCGCCGGCGCGACCCAGGGCTACCGGCACCATCCGCAGCTCATCCGCTTTCAGACCCAGGCCGATCCTGCCGCCGCCATTGCGACCTTTCTCGCCGGTCTGGCAGACGAGGCGCAGCAGCGGGGATATCGGTTCGACACCACCAAGATTGCGGCGCGGCGGTTTCGCGGGAAAATCCCCGAAACCAGCGGGCAACTGGCCTACGAATGGAAGCATCTCACCGCCAAGCTGCGGAAACGCGCGCCCCGGCTGGCGCGGGAATTTCGCGGGCTGGAATCACCGGAGCCGCATCCGCTGTTCCACATCGTGCCAGGCGGCGTGAGAGACTGGGAACGGCGCTGAAGGCAAACCCGCCGGGCTGCTCCGGCGATGACCAACGATGGGTTTGTCATTCCGGACAATTCAGGAAATCGCGGCGAATGGTCGAGGCGGGATGCGGAAGAGGCCGGGGAATGGGTTGAAGAATAAAATCACTCCTGTCCGCCGTGCTCGCGCAGCCATCCCGCCATGTCCTGGTTGCGCTTCCCCAGTTCCGTCCCCAGCTTGTAGCGACTATCCGTTGCCAGTGCCGATACCATGTGCAACGCCGTTTCGCCCCGGTTGTTCCGGGCATTGATATCAGCGCCGTGGGCTAGAAGCAGTTCCACCATGTCCTTCTGACCATCCATCGCGGCTTCATGCAAAGGCGTCCAGCCGTTGCTGTTCCTGGCGTTGACATCAGCCTTGTTTGCCAGCAGCAGTTCCGCCACATCTTTGTGTTCCTCGCCCGCTGCATAGAGCAGGGGGGTGTCACCGTTACTGTCCTTGGCATTTACGTCAGCCTTGCTGGCCAGCAGTAATTCCGCAACGTCCCTGTGGCCCATCATCGCCGCCAAGTGCAAAGGTGTGTTGCCTAGATTAGTTCAACTGACAGCGGCATGATTGGTGAGCAGTAATTCCGCAATGTCCTTGTAGCCGTGATACGCCGCGGTTTGCAAAGGCGTCCAGCCGAACTTGTTTGTGGTGTCAACATCGGCTTGGTTGGCCAGCAGCAGTTCCACCACGTCTTTCTGGTCTCGGAGCGTCGCACAGTTCAAAGGCGTCTCACCGAGATTCTCTTTGCTGTTCACCAAATCAGGATGGGCGGCGAGCAGCGCCTTGACCTTGGCCAGATCGCCATTCCGGGCCGCATCCTGAATGGTGTTATTTCTTGGTGCAACCGGCCGCGCCGATCAGCACCCACGCCGTCAGGAGGACGATGGCTAGGTGGAGAACCCGGTTCATGAGTTATGTTTCACTGTATAGACACCGGCCTTGTCTGTTTTTGTATATTCTATGGTGAGTCGTGATTAAAGGATTCTGTTCGCCGGGAGCCTGTCCTACCGGATTTGTGTTTCATCTGTGAAAATCTGTGGCCAAAAACAATCGCCTTCACCCCGCTTTATCCAGCCGGAGCAGGCAATGGCCGAAATCCACGAAGGGCTGACCGGGCACGGGCAGGTGATGTTTTTGCAACTGGTAAAGCTTGCCGCGTCCCCGTACCGCCAAGCCCGCCTCGCGCAGGACAGCCAGATGTTTGACGGCACTCTGGTAGGAGCAGCCGGCCACCGCCCCGAGTTCCGAGACGGTGCGCGCTTCACCGCAGGATAGTTCCTTGAGCATCTTCCAGCGTGACAGGCTGCCGAGGGCATGGACCAGTTTGGCGAGGTCGGGCGACGGCGTGTACTGGGTCGGATCGGAATTTATCGAGGTCGTATTCATAAAAATGGCGGTTTTATAGCAATATAAAAGGAATTTACGGGATAATGCCCGGTTACTCTGGATGAATACTGATTCATATTATAAAAATCTATATTCACAATCACGCGCGTCCGGCTATAAGTCCAACAGTAATAATTGGTTGGAGTTAATGGCGGGTGGGATGTTGAAGTCTGTTTCTGTAAGTAGCTCATGCAAAGATGCTTTTTCAAAAGGATGAACGCTCAACAGTTGCAAAGTTCTGTGCAATGTTCCGGGCAGGTTCAACTGCTTGTGAATGATGGCGACCATCAGGTAAACGGTGATGGCAATCCAGATTTGGGTCTTCACCGCGTTGGGGCTCGTGCCGTAGTAATGCTTGATTCGCAAGTGACCTTTGATCCAGCGGAAGAACAATTCGATGCGCCACCGCAGGCGATAAATCAGGGCCACCGTCAGCGCCGGAATTTCGAGATGGTTGGTCAGAAAGACCAAATCCCGTTCCGCCTCGACATCGAAGTAATGCACCCTTCGCAAAAGGGCTGGGAAGGCGGTGCGCGCTTTGGCCAAAGTGGGTTTTCCAATTTGGTCGCTGCGAACGCCCGCCGAGGAATCCACCGGCAGCGATCGCTGACGGGAGAAACGCAGGTTGTCTTTGGCCCGCGTGACGAAGAACGCTCCGGCAGAGGCGATCCCGTTCAGACGTTTGAAATCCATATAGCCGCGATCGATCACATAGAAGGCCCCCGGCTCGAAAAAGAGTTCGTCGAGCCAGCGAACGTCGTGTTGCCGGGCGTTGGTGATGTAAATGCAGGCGGGAATCGGGCCGCGCAAATCGACTTGGGTGTGAATTTTGATGCCCGCTTTGGTGTGGCGGAAGTCGGCCCAAGGGAAGAGCGTGAGCGAAAGATCGATGGTCGTGGAGTCCAGCGCATAGACCGTATTTTCCAACTCCAGTCCGAGGTCTTCGCCGGCATAGAGCGTCCTGGCTTGGCCCATGAGTTTTTTCGCCAAGTCCTCCCAAAGCCGCCAGTCCCGTTGCTCGTTGGCATCCGCCAAAGTCGATTTGGCCACCGGTTCGCGAAAACCCAAATGATAAAGCGCCTCTGGCTTGGCGTTCAAACAGGTGGCGATGTCCCGCAGTCCCTCGCGCCAAGTCAGTTGGGCGAAGACCAGGCAGATCAGTTGCTGGCGACAGCCGAAATGTCGAACCCGCGACTCGGCATCGTAGCGTTCCATCAAACGGGCAAGCGTCTTGCGATCGACCAAATCCAAGACTTGAGAAAGAATGTAGCGGCCGGAATTCATGCGCCGGAAGCGTGCGCCGAGCCGCCTCAAATTTCAAATGCGTGACATCCGTTTTCATGTGCAAGCCGCTCAGAAATAAACTTTAGCAAACTATGTGTAGAAACTTAACCGGCCACTCGTGATTCACAATGTAAAAGTAAATAATCAGATTGTAATAGTAATAATTCGGTTTATAAAAAATGCGATTCCGATTATAAAACGTAACATTTACATTATCAAACGACCGATTCTTATTGTAACAAGTCGGATTCCGAATTGGAGAGTAACTGTTCTAAACCGCTGCTTCGGGAAGGGCCAAGAGCTTCCGCCGGGGGACGCTTGAGTTGGTTGCCGGGTCGGCAGCGGACTACCGAATAACGATTCGCCCCGACATCAGCCGTTATCTGCCGGGCGTGACGGTGACGTGGTCGAAGAGGGTGGAGTTCAGCACGGAGTTGTTGTGCGCGCTCAAGGCGAGGCCGACGGCCACGGCTTTGTTCATCGGAACAGTGATGTGATCCACAGTCTGCCAGTTTTTGCCGTCCACGGAAATGTCGCCGGTGAAGGTGTCGCCCGCGCGCGTGAGCCGCACCCAGCTGGCAATGATCGCGGAGGCGCCGTCGGTGTTGTGGCTGCCTTGGTCGGGCACGGGCCGCCATTGATAGACCGAAGTGTTATGGGCGGTGATGGCCATTATGACGTATTTGGAGCCGGGCGACGTGTTTTCCCGGAAGATCACGCCGGCCTTGGCCCACGGGTCGGTGTATTGCAGGGAGCTGATGTGCGCCACGATCTGGCCGTCGCCGGTCAGCGGCCGGCTGGCGAGGTGGCCGGAATCCGCCACGTCCCAGATGTCGTTGCCGGAGGCGATGAGGTTGAACAGACCGTTTAAATAACTGGCGTCGCCGGACACCCCGACGTTGCCGATGTCGGTGTCGCCCCAGCTTTTCGGCAGCGTGGCCGCAACCATGCGCAGCGAACTGATCCATTGGGCGATGACCGAAACGGCTTTTTCATCCACGACATTTTTGGCGAGCGGCGGCATCTGGTTTTCACCCACGAGGCTGACGCGGTGGAACAAAATGGATTTGTTCGTGTTGCCGGGGACGATCACTTTCGCGCCCGCAATGCCCAGCTGGTTGGCGATGGGGCCGTTGATGAGGTTTTGCAGCTTGAGCGGCGTGTCATAGCGCGCGTCAAAGAACGCGCCCGCGCCGCCGGGGCGATGGCACATGGAGCAGTTGGCGTCGAGATAGGAGCGGACGCGGATCTGCAGCGCGTCGGTGCTGTTCGTGATGTTGACGAGGCGCGGGTAACGGAAAATTTTCCGGTCGTCGAACGCGGTGTCAAACAGGCCGAGGTGGCCGAGGGTGTGAAGCTGGTTGCCGGTGATGCCATCCGGGTAGGTGAAGGTGCCGTTGAGCTGGCGGGTTTTGAGTCCCAGCACGCCGCCGGACGCGGGCGTGTGGCAGGTCAGACAATCCTGCCGGCCGGGATAAAACCAGTTCTGCGTGCGCGTGCCGGTGGCGGTCTTGATCTCAACCGGCTCGGTGATGCCGGCGATGACGAGGTCGGCGTCGGAATTGTCCGCGCGCCATTTGTAGCTCGCGCCATAGACGTAGCCGCTCGCGTCGCGGACGAGGAGGCGAGTTTCGAGCCGGCGGAGGATTTGCGGATTCGTATCGTCCACCGGCAGGGCAAAACTCTTCACGAAGACCGAGCCGGCGGGAAACGTCCATTCGCCATTCGCAGTGAAGCCGATGACGGTGTTCGTTGGAATCGTGAACCAGCGGGTTTTCACCGCGCCATCGGACCACAGCGGCGAGTTGACGGTGTAGGGAATGAGAAAATTTGCGGGCGACAGGTTTGTGAGATCGGTGAACACGCCGGTCTGCGAAATCAGCTTCGGCATGACGCGGGTCGGCGGTGGCGGGCCGCCGCGTTGCAGCTTGTAGATGCGACCGCCGATGCTGCTCATCTGGCAGAAATAGATTTCGCCGTCCGCATCCGTGCCGAAGGACGACAGGCCGGTGTAATCCGTGCCGGAATTCGGCCCAGTGCCCTTGGGCATGACGCAGAGGAGCGTCTTCTTCACGGGCGTGGCGGTCTCGTCGAGCGCCCAGACGGTGCGAAAGACATTGTCGCCGAAAATATATTTGCCGCCGAGGTCGCGCGCGAATTCCTTGCCGCGATACACGTAGCCGCCGATGACGGCGCGGCCGTCGGTGTGCGGATAGTCAAGCAGCGGCCCGCGGCTGATGCCGATATACGGCTCGGTCATCGTGCCCAGATTGCCCTCGCAGCGGTTCCACTGGAAATTCAGGCCGGACTCGCCGGGATTGATGACGTCAATTTCCTCGCGCGAGCTTTCGCCGACGTCGCCGATGAAAATTTTTCCGCTGGGCGCGTCGTAGGTCATGCGATGCGGACTGCGCAGGCCAAGGCAGAAGAATTCCTCCAGCACATTCGACTGGCCGACGAAGGGATTGTCGTTCGGAACAAAATAATTTGCCGTGAAGCCGCCGGTCGGCTGGCGCGGCGGCGCGTGGCTCACGTTGCCGCCCCGGCAGTCCACATCAATGCGAAAGACGCCGGAGTAGAGGCTTTTGTTGATGATCTGGTCGTTGTCGCCGACCGAATTGTCGCCGTCGGTCCAGTAGAGGAATCCATTGGTCGGATGGAAGAACATCCCGCCGCCGTGATGCCAGACGGTCTGGTTCGTGAGGTCCACGAAGGTTTTCACCGAGCCGGGAATGGCCACGCCGTTCGCATCGAGCGTATAGCGCTCGAGCCGGTCGTGATACGTGTCGGGCAGATTGGGAACCGGACGTGTCGTCGGGCTGCCCGCGACCGTGCCGGGCTTGACCCAGGTGTAATAGACGAACAGGAAGCGATTCGTCGCGAAGCCCGGATGAAACGCGATGCCGAGCAAGCCGGAATCATCCCAGCCCTGGCATTGGCTGCTGATGTCGAGGACGAGTTTTTTTTCCGTCGTGCCGGGAGAATTTTGAAACGACCAGATGCGGCCTTCGCGTTCCCAGACGCAAAGCTGATCCGTGCCGGGAATGGACGTGAGGCCGACGCTGTTGGTGAAGAGCAGATTGGTGAACGCATTGATCGCCGACCAGTTGCCGGAAATGGACGGTGCGATCTCGGGCAGCACGCCGTTGAGAAACGCGCCGATGCACGGGCGGTTGGTGAGGGCGTAGGCTTTTTCGCCGAAGACCGGTTTGGCGGCGGCCGACACAACGAGACTGCCCAGCAATGTGAGGGACAGAAGCCAATGGCGATTTTTGCGAAACAACTTAATCACAGCCGGGACAGCGCATAAGATTCCTGTCAAAGTTTCCGCCGTCAAATTTTTTAGTGTAAATTCTTGTTCGAGGAATCTAGCCTGACGTCATGTTTCGTCCGTGCATTGACCTGCATGAAGGCAAAGTGAAGCAAATCGTCGGCGGCACGCTTAGTGATGCCGGCGCGCGCACCAATTTTGTATCCGAGCAGTCCGCCGCCTGGTTCGCCGAACTTTACCGGCGCGACGCGCTGTCCGGTGGCCATGTCATCCAGCTTGGCGCGGGCAATGAAGCCGAGGCGCGCGGCGCGCTCGCGGCTTTTCCCGGCGGCTTGCACCTCGGCGGCGGCGTGAACTCGGCAAATGCGCGTGGCTGGCTGGATGCCGGCGCGTCGCACGTCATCGTCACGAGCTGGGTGTTCCGCGAGGGTCGCGTGGATTGGGCGCGGCTGGACGAACTCGTCAAAGCCATCGGCAAGGAAAGGCTCGTTCTCGATCTGAGCTGCCGCAAGCTCGGTGAAGATTATTTCGTCGTCACCGACCGCTGGCAGAAGTTCACGGAACTCGTCGTGAATGCGGAGACGCTGAAAAAGTTTTCCGGATTCTGCGCGGAATTTTTAATCCATGCCGTGGACGTGGAAGGCTTGTGTTGCGGCATTGACGGCGAACTGGTGGAGAAACTGGGCCGCTGGTCGCCGCTTCCGATGACTTACGCCGGCGGCGCAAATTCGCTGGCGGACTTGGAATCCGTCACGAAGCTGGGGCAGGGGAAGGTTGACCTAACGATTGGCTCCGCACTGGACATCTTTGGCGGCAACGGTGTGAAATACGCGGACTGCGTAAAATTTAACCGCCGGCAGAAGTAAATTCCAGCGGCGGTTGGTTGAGGATTTCCCCGTCTTACTTCATGGCCGCCAGCTTGGTGACGGTCATGTTCTCCTTGCCATCCACTACCGCAACCGTGCCGGTGGCGGTGACTTTCTCGCCATCACTGTGGCAGACATCGCCGTGCATGGCGTCGCTCAAGTCATTTTTGGTCAGGTAATAATTGACGGTCTTGCCGTCCTGCTGAACCTGAATCACGTTCTGGCAGGTAGCGGTTTCGTGCAGTGTGCATTTGCCACAGACCATGTTTCCGGTGATGGTGACTTCCTTGCTGTCGTCCGCCAGCGCGGTCAGCGCCGTGCCCGCCAGCGCGAGGCCGGCCAACAGTGCTAGGGTGAGTTTCAATTTTTTCATAGGCAGTTTGGTTTGATGATTTCGTTGGTTGTTGGAATTAAGACAGCGCGTCTAATGTTTCCGTTCATTCCACATAATACCTCTACACCGCCATATCTCAAATGGCAAACAGCTCGGTCACAGTCAGCCGGAACTGCGGCACCAGCTTGTCCGACAACACTTCGCTGCCGGCGAGGATGCCGCTCAACTTGAGGCCGAATTCAAACGCGTGGTAGATTTCCACATTGTCATAGCGCGGATCCACCATCCACAGGCGCGGCACGCGGTGCTGCTCGTAAATCTCCTTTTTGATGACCGTGTCGGCGTGGTGGTCGTCGCGGCTGATGATTTCGACGGCGAGAAAAAGTTTGCCGCTGGCGGCGGTCACCACCGCCAGGTCGGGCGCAAGCGCCGTGGTGCGGGAAAGCTGAACCTTGGTGCGCGGCGCGAGCAACTGCGTGCTGGCCAGGCCTGCGATGCTCGCAGCCATCTCGCGGTGCAGCCGGGCGCAGATTTGTTCGTGCCGGTCGCCGGGCGCGGATCGCGGCAGCGACGCGCCATTCAGAATTTCCTCGTAGGGCCGGCTCACGCGGTAAATCAAAGCAGTGATTGCCGTGCGCCGCAAGCAACCAATTTTCCCGAAAACAAGGCTTGCAAAGCCGGGCTGACACCGGTAGTTTCCATGCTCTTTTGAAAAATTTATGTCTGTAAAAATTCGCATGAAACGCATCGGCACTAAAAACGTGCCGGTGTTCCGCATCGTGGTCGCCGACGTACGCAGCCCGCGCGATGGCAAGTGCATCGAAGAAATCGGCACCTACCAGCCGCTCAAGCAGGGTGAAAATTTCACCATCAAGCTTGATCGCGCCCAATACTGGATCAGCAAAGGCGCGCAGCCGAGCGACACCGTGGCCAGCTTCATCAAGAAGGCGACCAAGGCGGCTCCGGCTTCGGTGGCAGCCTGATTTATTTTCGCCATGCAAGAGTTCCTCGAATACGTGGTCAAAGGACTCGTGCAGAACCCCGGCGCGGTGACGGTCACGCCGGTGGAACGCGCGGGCGCGACGGTTTACGAGTTGCACATGGATTCGTCCGATGTCGGCAAGATCATTGGCCGGCAAGGTGTGACGATCAATGCGATCCGTTCATTGCTGCTCGCTGGCAGCGCGAAAAAAGGGGTGCGTTGCTCGGTGGAGATTGTGGAAGACAAGCCGGCGAAGTGATTGAAAATTTTTAGCACGGATGAAAATTAACGTGCTGACCTTGTTCCCGGCGATGTTCGCCGGGCCGCTCGATGAGAGCATCATCATGCGGGCGCGCAAGTCGGGCCTGCTGGACTTGAAAATCCACCAGTTGCGCGACTGGACGCATGACAAGCACAAGACGGTGGATGACCGGCCGTTCGGCGGCGGACCGGGAATGTTGCTAAAGCCGGAACCGATTTTTGAAGCGGTGGAAAGTTTGAAACGCGAAGGGACGAAGGTGATTTTGCTTTCGCCGGCGGGCCGAAAGTTCGACCAGGCCATCGCGCGCGAACTGGCGCAGGAAAAATTTTTGCTTCTCGTCACGGGCCATTATGAGGGTTTTGACGAGCGGATTCGGGAAGCGCTGGCGGACGATGAGTTGTCCATCGGCGATTATGTGCTGACGAACGGCGCACTGCCCGCGATGGTGGTGATTGACGCAGTCGCGCGGTTGCTGCCCGGAGTTTTGGGCGACGACGAAAGTTCGCACGACGAATCGTTCGGCCACGGAATGCTGGAGTATCCGCAATACACGCGGCCGGCCGAGTTTCGCGGGATGAAAGTCCCGGAAGTGTTGCTGAATGGCAATCACGCCGAGATCGAGAAATGGCGGCGCGAGCAGGCCAAGTTGCGGACGAAAGAGCAGAGACCAGATTTGTTGAAATAAAAATTTATAAAGTTATGAACCAGGCATTACAAAAGAAAATTGAATCGGCACAGTTTCGCAAAGACGACGCGAAGTTCAACGTGGGCGACAGCGTCCGCGTGCACACCAAGGTTGTCGAAGGCGACAAGGAACGCATCCAGATCTTCGCCGGCATCGTGATCGGCAAGCGCGGCACAGGCCTGAACGAGACGTTCTGCGTCCGCCGCATCAGCTATGGCGAGGGCGTGGAGCGTATTTTCCCGTATCACTCCCCGCGCGTGGACAAGATCGAAGTCGAGCGCCAGGGCGATGTCCGCCGCGCCAAGCTCACCTACCTCCGCAAGCGCATCGGCAAGGGCGCGACGCTGGTCAAGGAACTGGACACCAAGGTCGCTGCGCCGGCGAAAAAATAAACTGCGCTGGCAAATTTCAAGGCGAGGCTCCGGCCTCGCCTTTTTCATTGCCGCTTGCGTGCGCCCGCCGCTGCTGTATGAATTCTCCTGTGCCGACCATCCCGCCGCCTGCCGCCTGGGAAAAACTGCTCGACGGACGCTTTGATTCCAAGCGTCCGGGCCGCACGCTTTGGAATTTATTTTCCGACCAGCGCGGCCGCGTGGCGGCGGCGGTGACGCTTTACATCATCAAGCAGACGCCGGCTTCGCTGCTGCCGCTCGTGGTGGGAATGGTTGTGGATGCGATGACCAGCGGCGGTCCCGGCGCGTTCCGAAAAATTCTCTGGATTGCCGGCGGTTATTTTCTCCTGCTGCTGCAAAATCCGCTGGTGCACACCTCGTTTGTCCGCTTGATGAGCGGCTCATTGCGGCACATGCAATTCAATCTGCGCAGCGCGCTGGTCGAACGGCTCCAGCAGTTGTCGATCACGTTCTACGAGGAAAAACAGACCAGCGCGCTCCAGACAAAACTGCTGCGCGACGTGGATGCGATTGACGGACTTTGCCGTCACCTGATGCACACCGGCTTGAATGGATTGCTCGTCATCACCTATGTCACAGTCATTGCGCTGGTGAAACAGCCTTTGCTGGCGCTGTATTTTCTGGTCACGGTGCCGGCGGGCGTGGCGTTGCTGAAACTGTTCGACCGCCGGTTCAAGGAACAATACCGCGCCATGCGCATCGAGACGGAGCAGATGAACGCACGCGTCGGCGAAATGCTGCAAATGCTGCCGGTCATCCGCGCGCACGGGCTCGAATCCATCGAGACGCGCAGCGTCCGCGGCGTGTTCGAGCGCATCCGCGAACGCGGCCTGCAGGTGGACACGCTCACGGAATTTTTCGCCTCCAGCTCGTGGTTCACGTTTATGGTTTTCCAGCTCGCCTGCCTCGTGTTCTCCGCGTGGCTCGTCGTGCATCATCGCATCAGCGTGGGCGACGCGGTGATGTATCACACCTATTTCGGGATGCTCATCGGCGCGGTGCAGCAGTTTTTGAGCGTCTTTCCCGCGATGGCGCAAGGCGCGGACGCCGTCCGCTCGCTCGGCGAAGTCCTCGAAGCTGAACAGCTTGAACGCAACGAAGGCAAGCCGTCGGCGCCGGTCCCGTTGCGCGGCGAAATTGTTTTTGAAAACGTCAGCTTCGGTTATCCGCGCGGCCGTGAAGTGGCGCTGAAGGAAATTTCCCTGCGCATCGCGCCTGGCGAGACCATTGCTTTCGTTGGCGAATCTGGTGCCGGCAAATCCACGCTGGTGAATCTCGCCATCGGCTTCCGCCAGCCGACTGCCGGCAGCGTTAAGCTGGATGGACACGATTTGCGCGAACTGGATTTGCGCACCTACCGGCGGCAGATCGGCGTGGTGCCGCAGACCACTTTGCTCTTCGACGGCAGCTTGCGCGAGAATGTGACTTACGGCCTAGAGAAAATTTCCGACGCCGTGCTCTGGAAGATCCTGGCCGACGCGAACCTCGCGGACTTTGTTCGCTCATTGCCCAAAGAACTCGAAACACCGCTCGGCGAAAGCGGCACGCTTCTGTCCGGCGGCCAGCGCCAGCGCCTCGCCATCGCCCGCGCCCTCGTGCGCGAGCCACGCCTTGTAATTCTGGACGAGGCCACCTCCGCGCTCGACACGGAATCCGAACGGCTCGTGCAGGAAGCCCTCGTGCGTCTCACGACCGGCCGCACCACGCTCATCGTTGCGCATCGCTTCTCCACGATACGCCATGCACACCGCATCGTGGTTTTGCACGGCGGAAAAATTGTCGAGCTGGGCACACACGCCGAATTGCTGGCGCGTGAAGGCCAGTTCTTCCGGCTGGCGCAATTGCAGTTGGTGACGAGCGGCGTGACGATTTCTGCCTGATGAGGTTCAAGGGGTTTGCCCGATTTGACGCCGGTGAAATATGTGTAAATAGCTGTAAATAATGGACTTTTCTTTGGTGATTGACGCTGGCGGTTCTTGCCGATATGCTCTTTTCATCGTTCAGGCATGAAGCTTGGGCGGTAATAAAATTTATGGCAGAAGGATATTGCGTCAAATGCAAGGCCAAGAAAGAAATTTCTGATGGCGTTGAAGAAACGATGAAAAATGGCCGCAAAGCCATCAAGGGGAAATGTCCGACCTGCGGCACGGTCATGTTTAAAATCCTCGGCAAGTCCGCCGCCGCCCCGGCCGCGCCGGCTCCCGCCAATCCCAATCCTCCGCCGACCGCCTGAATTATGTCGCAACAGCTCGCCTACGTCATTGTCACTCCTTACTCGCTCTACAAATCCCGAACCGGCGGCATCCTGAGCCGCCTCATCACCCGCACCGGACTCGACCTCGTCGGCCTGCGGATGTTTGCCCCAAGCCACGAACTGGCCCGGGAATATGCCGAAACCATCGTTTCCGCCCACGACAATCATGACCGGAAAATTCAGGAACTGCTCCAGCAATACGTTCTGACCAACCTCTCGCCGGACCCGAAAACCGGCCGGGGCCGCCGCGTGATGATGCTGCTGTTCCGCGGGGATGAAGCCGTGCGCAAGGTTCGTTCCGTCGTTGGCAATTTGAGCCCTGACCGGCGCGGCGGCGAAACCATCCGCGACACCTACAGCGACCTCATCATTGACGACGACGGCAACGTCCGTTATTTCGAGCCTGCCGTTCTGGCCGCGCCCAATGTCGAGGAAGCGGAAAAGAAGTTAAAACTCTGGGGTCGTTACTCCGACAAAGACGGCGGCATTTTGGAGAATGTCATCAGTTACACGCTCAACGACGCGCCGGAACGCACGCTCGTTCTCATCAAGCCGGACAATTTCAAGTTCGCCACCGGCCGGCCCGGCAACGTCATTGATTTCTTTTCGCGCACCGGCCTTTACATCGTCGGCGCGAAGGTTCTCCGCATGAGCACCACGCAGGCGATGGAATTCTACGGGCCGGTCCGCGAATTTCTCCGCGCCAAGCTCAAGGAAGGCGTCAGCGCCAAGGCCAAGGACATTCTCGAAAAGGAATTTGGTTTCAAAATGTCGGCGGAAGACCAGAAGGCGCTGGGCGAAATCCTCGGACCGATCCAGGGCGATTCGCAATTTGACAACATCGTCCGTTTCATGTCCGGCCATGCGCCCGGCGAAATTCCGCAGACCGAGTGGAATCAGCCTGGCACGCAAAAGTGCATCGCGCTCGTTTACGAAGGCGTCGGCGCGGTCAATAAAATCCGCGACGTGCTGGGGCCGACCGATCCGTCCAAGGCGCCGCCCGGCTCCATCCGCCGCGAATTCGGTTCCACCATCATGGTCAACGCCGCGCACGCGAGCGACTCCGCCGAGAACGCCAAGCGCGAATTCAGCATCGTCAAGCCCGGCGAGAACAACTTCAAGCAGGTCATCGAGGAAACCCTCGGCAAAATCTGAAGACTTAATTGCTCCCAGCCAAAGCCCGCTCGCTTGAGCGGGCTTTTTTGTTGGAAACCGGCAAGACGGCCGACCGGACAACCGCGAGCATGCCGGCCAAAGTCCTCTCCTCGGGGGCGAGTAGCTCAGTTGGGTATTGCACAACGGACGGTTACCGTTGAAAGACCCGTAAATGTGAAGAAAGAAAAGCGCGTTAAAGCCTTGGAAGCCAAGGCAAAGACGGTCGGCGATTGGATGAAAATCAAGCGGTTGGCAAAAAATCTCACGCCCAGCCATGTGGCGGGCAAAATGGGCATTGCAGCCTCGGTCGTTTTGGCTTGGGAAGGCGGTATTTACACGCCGAATGAGAAGCAATGGCAGACGTTGAGCATCCTGCTCTCATTCAATGTGAGAGCGTATGCGTCATACCCCACCGGCTGAAACCCATCGCCAGAGTCGTCTGTTGGGTTTTACACACTCATCATCTGCATGATTGCTTGCGGGTTCACCGATTTGCCGTTTTTTTGAATTCATGCTTTACTCCCGACATGAGCCGAATCGCCGATGAACTATATTTTGCCCCAAAGATAACTTTCTCCGAGCTTGATCTGGCGCGGGGGGAACGCCTGCCGGCACAATTTCGACAACGCATGGCAGGATTTTACCTTAATCCAGCCATAGACTTGGCAGACGATCTGCACGCCTTTGCCGCAGGCGTGCTTGTCGTGTGCGCCATTGATGCGCTGGCATTGCTTCTTTACGGCTCCCAATCTGTCACCGGACGAATCACTGCATACTGCCGGAAAATTCCCGAATTGGCCGAGGAAGAAAACGCCCGGATGTTTTGCCAGAGCTTTCGTCATGGACTGGTGCATCATGCACGAGTGATGGACGGCAACGAATTTTCCAACGACATTCCAAAGATTGCCGTTCGTCAGGGCGACCATCTTGCCGTGCATCCGGGCCTGCTTGCCAGAAAAGTGCTGGGGATGTTGGATGAATATGTGGCTGAATTGGATCGCAATCCCGCAGCAAAAGCCGCGTTTCTAAAAAAGATCAAGCGGACATTCAAATACGAATTGGGTTTGGACTGAATTAAGCCGCCGTGGTTAAGTTTGCGTAACCAGGTTGCAACATGGATTTGCCCGATTGATTTTCACAGAGCTTTCGGCTTTCGCTTCCGGGCAAGCGACTTTTTGATTTTTTCCATTCGCGCCACATCCAGTTCCGGCAGACCGTCCAAGAGGCGGTTGGGGCTGGTTTCGAGTGCCTGGCTGATTTTGAAGAATGTGACCACCGAGCAGAGATATTTCGCGTTCTCAATGTAGCTCACCGTCTGCCAGTGAATTCCCGCCAACTCCGCAAGGCATTCTTGCGTGAGATTGGCTTTGAGCCGAGCCGCTTTCACGTTCTCGCCGATTCGCCGTAGCATTTGACGGTCTGTCACCCCCTCTTAAAAGCAGGTTTTGTTTGGTGTTGACATCGAATATGTTCGATGCTAAATCAATTTCCGAACTGGTAGCACCAAAACAACAAATCAAACAAACCGAACCAAAATCATATGACATATCTCTGCATCATCTTCATCCCACCCGTGTATTTCATCACCCGCAAGAAATGGGGTGGCTTCATTCTCAACTCGATTCTTTACGGCATCGCCTGCCTCTGCGTGTTGAGCATGGTAGGGATCATCGCCGCGCCCATATTTTGGATGGTGGCTGTTGGCCACGCCAGCTTTACCTACCGCAGAGAACAGCTTGAACGCCATGCCGACCTGCTCGCCACCAAAATGGCCGAGAAGATGCAGAAAAACTCCTGATTCAACCCAATATAAATATGACCTCATTGCTTCGCTTCACGCTCGTCATCGCCCTGGCTGTTGTTGTTACCGGCTGCCAGACGTATGTGCCGACCAATTCCGTGCGGACGATCCCGCTCGATGGCAAACTCACCACGGATGCCGTCTTGGAGGCCGCGATTGAAGTGGCCCCGGAGGTAAATCTCCCCGTCATGACGAAAATGGACAAAGCCAACGGGCTGGTGGAATTCGGTTCGTTTGAACAGCCGAATTTGGGGCTGTCGGCACAGGTGCGGGTGACGCCGGACAATCAACTGGAAATCGTCGTCAAACGCGGTTCCTGTTTTTTCCAAGAAGCGGCGACGCCGACGCGGATGCGTTCAAGACACAACTCGCCGAGCGGCTGACGGAACTTGAGAAGTCGGCGAAATGACGATTACGGCTAAAAATTCTCAAGAATTAACCCCTGCATTCTGCATATCACTTTGGCGGGCAATGTAATTTAGTGATTGCAAAGTGCAGGGGGGGGGGGGGCTTATCTTGGGGATTTAATTTTCGGGGAAATTTCTCGTGGAAGTGACAATGGCGCGGCCGGGAAAAAAGAGGAAATTTTTTTC
>Ga0182024_10011823_pt1 | contig 17422 bp, 12 predicted proteins | sample P32metaG_FD_120480 | JGI IMG/M metagenome (GOLD analysis project Ga0182024, IMG submission 120480) | Permafrost microbial communities from Stordalen Mire, Sweden - P3-2 metaG (Illumina Assembly) | ecosystem: Environmental > Terrestrial > Soil > Wetlands > Permafrost | place: Sweden: Stordalen...
TCGATTACACCTGCGCCAGTTCCTCCGGCCGGGCACGCGTGATCTGGACGCACGTCCTGGAGGGCCGATGTGTCAGCGGCTTCCTGACACTCCCGTCCTCTCTTTAGGGTTTTAAACGCCCGTCCCCCGGATGTGGGCGATGTGTTCGAGAACCTCCAGTAGCGCCGCGCTAAATCATAGCTCTTGGGTTTTGGATTGTAGCTCTTCCTAATTGCGAGATTCGGATCAGATCGATTACGTCGGCCTTTTGCTATTCTCGCGAGTGTGGGGACTTTTGTGGGGATGCTGTTTCACAATGGAGTTTCACACGTTCGGGCCGCGCGGACACAACTCGGGACAACTCGGGACGAGCCCAGAATGTTTGCGCGGCATGCCATCGAGTTGCCCGATCAAACCCTGTGCGACTGGATGGGGCAGTGCGCACTGCTGGAGCCTTTATACGAGCGGCGGAAACGGCATGTGCTGAGCTCGAGGGTGGTGGGCGCCGACGACACTCCGGTGAAGGCGCTCGACCGGAAACTGCCGCAAGCGCGCCAGGGCGCATCCGCAACCAGTCGGACGCAAGTCGCCGGCAAGGCTCCTAAAATGTCACACCGCGAGTCGGATCGCTTGAACAGATGCCTCTAGCTGACCGGTCTGAACGTTACGCAAAGAGACCGGATCCGCTCTCTATGCGGCTCAAGACTCTTAACTCCTTCAGCACTTTCAATAGAGAGAGAAGTTCCAAAATTTAGACCAGCAGATGGCGCACGGAAAAACGCATTTGAAGAGCGCGATGCGCGGGCGCACTCTCCTCTTTCGGAAGGCGGGCGATAGTGACCGACATCAGGTAGCTCCACGAGCACTGGCGTTAAACGCGTCCGCCTTAAAAAGGCGGCTTAGCCCATGCGCGTGAAAACTCCTTGGTTAAACCTGCGCGGCCTTGAGCGCGGCGAGCACGCGCGGCGCTCGAAACGGAACGCGACGCAGGCGCACGCCGGTTGCATCGTAAATGGCATTTGCGACCGCGGCAAGCATGGGTTTGCAGGCCGCTTCGCCGCCTCCGTAGGGAGGCAGATCGGGCCGGTTTGGATTCGGATCCCCGTTCACCAGAATGACATCGATCTTTTCCGGCACATCGGAATGGGTTAGCGTCGGATGCGAGCTCCAATCCGTGCTGGTGACCTTTTCGTTATCGAACTGTACTTCCTCATGGATCGCCCGGCTCAGCGAGTGAAGCATGGCGCACTCTACCGTCCGGCGCAGCGACTCGGGATTGATCACCAGGCCGCAATCGTGCGCGCAAACCAGACGTTTCACCCAGACGTGGCCCGTTCGGACATTCACTTCTACCTCGGCGATCTCCGCGGCGATGGTCTGGCCACGGAACGAATACGCCATCCCGCGACCGGTGAGAATCTCGCCGGTGCCGCGCGGTTTCGGCGAAGGACGATGGTCCCATCCGTAAGCGTCTGCCGCCGCCTTGAGGCATGCGATCGAGCGCGCACGCCGGAAGCCGCTGTCGTCGGCCGTCGCGGACGTCAGCAGCTTCATACGGAACTCCTTCGGATCGGCTTTCGCCGCCGCGGCCAGTTCGTCGACGAACGACTCGGAGGCGAACGTCGATTGCGGACCGTTGGGGTCGCGCAGATTTCCTGTGCGAAGCGGCGTCTCCCATACCAGCGGCAAGCTCACCACATGAGTCGTGATGCGCCGATGGGGGACGGCGTACATTTCCGAAGGAACGGCCGCGCTGCCCTCGGCAGGCCTGGCGCGCCGGATCCCCATGAGCTGCGCGATCAGAACCGTGTCCGCCTCGTTATAGCCGACGTGGTTATAATCCGCAGCCCGAGCGTTGTAATCGAGCGCTACCAGGTTCCCCGCGGCGTCCAATGCTCCCTTCATCTTTACGGCAAATGCCGGGGCCTTGGTATCCCAGGCGGTCTCTTCGCTGCGCATCCACTGAACTCGAACCGGCCGGCCTATCTCTCTCGCCAGGTATGCCGCCTCGCACCCCGCATCGTCCGCCGCTGTGCGCCCGAAACCCTGCGGACCCTCCATCCATACGACTCGCACTTTTTCGCGCGGGATTCCCAGAAATTCGGCGACGCCTCTGCGCATGCCGTACGACTTCATGTCGTTCGAATAGATGGTCATCTGGCCGTTGGACGGATCCGCCAGGGCATGCGCGGGACTGATGGCCGTGTGTCCTTGGAACGGAATATCGTAATCGGCTTCGATCACCTTCGCCGCGCCGGCGAATGCCGCCTCCGGATCGCCCACCATGATCGCTTTCGAGCTGGAGGTGGGCTTTACCTCGCGCATGTAATTAAACAGGTTTTCCGATGACGGAAATGGTGCCGTCGCCGGTTTCTCCCACTTCACCTTAAGGCTGCTGGCCGCACGAATCGCTTGCTCTTCCCGCTCACAGACGACTGCCACATAGTTGCCCTTGCTCACGACTTTCACGAATCCAGGAAGGCCACGGACGGAAGATTCGTCGATGCTGACCAGTTTCGCGCCCGCAACCGGCGGTTTCACGTTCCGCGCATGAACCATGCCCGGCAGCTTCACGTCGACGGCCCATTTGAGCGATCCATCCACTTTAGGAGGAATATCGTAGCGCTGCGGAGAGAGACCGACGTTCTTGAGCCCCTGCACCGGCTTGACCTTGGCCGCGCCGGTGGTCGCATTGATATTGTCGCCGGTCAGCGCGATGTTGAATCTTTTTCCACCGATTAGTTGCCCGTAGGTGACGTTTCTGGAAGAATCGCCCGTGACGGTGATGACACCCTCGCTCACTGCGAGCCGATCCACGGGCACGCCGAGCCGCTCCGATCCCATCTTCAACAAAACGCGGCGCGCTTCGGCCGCCACCCGCCTCATCGGCCAGCTATCCCGCTCCATAGCCGTCGAACCGCCGGAGCCTCCCTGGTCGACGGTAACGTCCGTGCTGCCCATGATGCAGGCGGTCTTGTCGTAGGCGACGTCCAGCTCATCGGACATGATCTGGCGGAAAGACGTCCCGGTGCCCTGCCCGCAATCCGTCTTTCCGACGTAAAAAGTGGCGGACCCGTCTTCATGGATGACGATCCACGAATCGACTTGACGATAGTCCACGTCCGGGTATGGATCTGCCGGAGTCTGACCGAACGCCGATGGACTGAAGCTCACGACCAGCAGACCTGCGCTCTTGAGAAGGCTTCTGCGGGAGAGCACGTCTTCCACTCGTTTTGGAATCTCGCCGAAGGTCGTCATGCGGTCACCGCCTTTACCGCACGTTTGATCGCGGCTTGCACGCGGTAGTAAGTCATGCAGCGGCAGAGTGTGTTGTTCATGCCTTCCCGGATCTCGGCGTCGGTGGGATGGGGATTTTTGTCCAACAGCGCCTTGGCCGCCATGATCTGCCCGTTTTGGCAGAAACCGCACTGCGGCACCTGCTCATCGATCCACGCCTGCTGCAGCGGATGCAGCTTACCGTCCTTGGCGAGTCCTTCGAGGGTAGTGATCCCGCTTTTCACTCTGGACACCGGAACGATGCAGGACCGGGTGGCCACGCCGTTCACGATCACCGTGCACGCGCCGCATTGTCCGAGCCCGCAGCCGAATCGCGGACCTTGCAAGCCAAGATCATTGCGCAGGACATAGAGAAGCGGAGTCGAAGGATCGACGTCCAAGGTGTGCGATTTGCCGTTGACGATCAAAGTCAGGCTCATAGGGGATTCTCCTTGTGAATCGTCGGGCCGAAGAGCGACCGGATTTGATTTTATCAAACCCCCAAGATTTGGCCATTGGCCATGCGGCTATGCTACGCGCAGCCAAATCGTTAATTTGCAGACGGGCCTCTCACAGCATGCGGGAATGTGTCAGTATTGCATGCTGGAGTGACGCGGCGCGGCACTACCCCACGTTGGACAAGGAGAGAACTCAATGCCAAGTAATCGCGGAGTTGCTTACATCAAGCCAGGCACCGTTGAAGTGAAATCCATCGACTATCCGAAATTGAGGATGCCAAAGAGCGAGACGGACCCGTTCGGCGGAAAGGATGCTCCCCATGGCGTCATCCTGAAGATTGTGACCACGAATATCTGCGGGTCCGATCAACACATGGTCCGGGGACGGACGACCGCTCCGGCGGGGCTCATCTTGGGTCACGAAATCACGGGCGAGATCATCGAAAAGGGCAGTGACGTCGAGATGCTGCATATCGGCGACCTGGTCACTGTGCCGTTCAACATCGCCTGCGGGCGCTGCCGTAATTGCCGCGAAGGCAAGACCGGCATCTGCCTGACCGTGAATCCGGCGCGTCCGGGCGCGGCCTACGGCTATGTGGACATGGGCGGATGGGTCGGCGGTCAGGCGGAATACGTGATGGTGCCGTATGCGGACTTCAACCTGCTGAAGTTCCCCAATCGGGAAAAGGCAATGGCCAAGATCCTGGATCTGACTCTGCTTTCCGACATCTTCCCGACCGGGTATCACGGCGCAGTCACCGCGGGCGTCGGCCCGGGGTCGACCGTCTATGTCGCCGGCGCTGGCCCCGTGGGTCTTGCGTGTGCGGCGGGGTGCCAGTTGTTGGGCGCCGCGGTCGTGATTGTGGGCGACATGATTCCGGAGCGTCTCGCGCAGGCCAAGAGCTTCGGTTGCGAAGTCATCGATCTTCGCAAGCATGCCACGTTGGCGCAGCAAATCGAGCAGATTCTCGGTGAGCCGGTGGTGGACTGCGCGGTAGATTGTGTCGGCTTTGAAGCTCATGGCCACGGTAAGGACGCCGCGGCGGAGCAGCCGGCGACGGTGCTGAATGCGCTACAAGAAATCGCTCGGGCCGGTGGTTCGATCGGCATTCCGGGTCTGTATGTAACGGGCGATCCGGGGGGTGTAGACGCCGCAGCAAAGATCGGGGCGCTCAGTATCCGCATCGGCCTGGGCTGGGCGAAATCCTGCTCATTCCACACTGGCCAGTGTCCGGTGCTGCGCTATAACCGCCAGCTCATGATGGCGATCCTGCACGACAAAGTTCATCCCGCCAAGGCTTGTAATGCGACCATTATTTCGTTGGACGACGCACCGCAAGGATATAAGGACTTCGATAAGGGCGCGGCCAAGAAATTTGTTATCGATCCACACGGGACGGCGAAGAAAGTGGCTTGACCAGAACGCTGCGGAGCATCGCATCGGCGCCGCTTCGGCGGAGCCGAAGGGGGGTCACGCAGTAGCCGACAATGGTGGTTTACGCGCAGAAACAACTGCGTGCCGTCTCGGTGCGTCAAAGAGCTTCGTTTCCTCCGAAGCGACGATGCGAGAGTAAGCTTGCCTGCTGAATCTCGGAACGAAATCCGCGACACTTGGCTCATCTGATGTCGTGCGTCGCATCCGCGTTACACTAGTTCGAATGCAAAAACTTCTCCTGTCAACCCTAACCGTTGCAGTCCTGCCATGGACGATTCTTGCCCAGGACGTGAAACCATTCCTCGGCCGTTGGGATATGACAGTCACCCCTAGCACCGGAAATCCGTACCCCCAATGGATGGAACTCACGGAGAATAACGGGAAGGTAGAAGGTCGCGTGCAGCCACGAGGCGGCGCGTGGCGACCTATCGTGGGCGCCAGCGTCGAATCGGGCAGGCTGATGGTAAGCGTCTCCGCTGCCGGCCGCGGACCTGCCGTCAGCTGGGAACTCACCTCCGCTTCCGCTGACAAGCTTACAGGCGTCGAAAAGCGCGGTGACGCCGCCGGCCCCACCCTCGTGGGCGTCCGGGCGCCGAAGCTCGACCGCCCGATGCCGAAAGAGTGGTCCAAGCCGAAGCCGCTGTTTAACGGCAAAGACCTCACCGGCTGGGAACCCATCGGCAACGTCGCCAACAACAAATGGATTGCCCGTGACGGCGAACTTGTGAACGACAATCCTGAGACGCCCGGCGTGCGTGGACCCGGCGCCGCCAACATCAAAACCTCTGCCAAATTTCAAGATTTCAAGCTTCACATTGAAGTCAATTGTCCGGAAGGCGGCAACAGCGGGATCTATCTTCGCGGCCGCTATGAAGTTCAGGTCGGCACCGAAGGCGGCTCACAGCCAACCCACGAAATGGGCGCGATTTATAGCCACTACCCGCCGCCCCCCGGCGCGGAAAACGGCCTCGGCAAGTGGACAGCGTTCGACATTACCTTTGTCGGCCGCCGCGTCACCGTCCTGCGGGATGGCAAAATGTACCACGACAACGTGGAAATTCCCGGACCGACCGGCGGCGCACTCGATAGCAACGAAGCAGAGCCCGGTCCCTTCTTCCTCCAGGGCGACCACCACGGCGTCATCCGCTACCGAAACATCACCATTTCGGTCCCCCAAAATTGAGTCTGTCTGGTGAGAGTATTATCGCCGGGGTCACCCGAATTTAGGGCCTTCGTGTTTAAATACTGTCTCTGGAAATCAGTCGGTTCTGGCCAGGCGTTAATGCCGCACAACAGGCGAGTTAGCATGTAATGTATACTTTGCGCGCTCAGCTGAGGAGGAAGAATGACGAGGAACCCAGGCGTTTGGGTCTCTGCCCTATGGATCACCGGAGTCTGTCTCACGGGAGGCAGGAATCTTCGGGCTCAGGACTGGCCGCAATGGCGAGGTCCCAACCGGGATGGCGCGGCGCACTTCCGTGAGCCGAAGGCTTGGCCGGAGAAGTTGACCGCCAAATGGAAGGTCACAGTTGGCGAGGGATACGCATCTCCAATCTTCGCGGGCGGCCGGATTTTGCAGTTTGCTCGCCAGGGAGACGACGAGGTCGCCATGAGTTTGGATCCGGAAAGCGGCAAGATTCTGTGGCGGCAGAACTATCCGGCGCCGTTCGAGCCTGTGAACTCGGCGGCTCGCCATGGCAAAGGTCCGAAGTCGACACCTCTTTATTACGACGGGAAACTCTATACGTTCGGCATATCCGGTATTCTTTCGTCATTCGACGCGGCGACCGGCAAAGTCCAATGGAGGAAGGAGTACAGCAAGGATTTCAAAGCCACGTGGCCGCAATTCGGGACATCGATGTCGCCGGTCGCAGGCGATGGGCTGATCGTGGCGTTGATCGGCACGAATGACGATGGGGCCGTCGTTGCTTACGAGGCCAAATCGGGGGCTCAAAAATGGATCTGGAAGGGAGACGGCCCAGCGTATGCGTCCCCGGTGATTGTCGAGATCGGAGGCGTGAAGCAGGTGGTAACCCTCACGCAGAAGTACGCCGTCGGCCTTGCCCTGGCATCCGGGGACCTGTTGTGGCGGATCGATTTCCCGGGACGAAGTGGAATGAATATACCCACTCCTCTTCGATTCGGCCAACAGTTAATTTTGGCGGGTGACCCCGGAACGATGTTGCTCCAATTGAATCACCAGAACAACTCCTGGACGGCGGAAAAAGTGTGGCAGATTACCGAGCTCACCATGCGTTTCAGCTCTCCGGTCGAAAAGGGCAATCTGATTTTCGGATTTTCCAACCGCACCAGTGGGATTTTCTTCTGCGTCGACGCCGAGAGCGGCAAGACGCTTTGGACGAGTCCTCCGAGGCAAGGGGACAATGCTTCGATCTTCATCTCGGGAGATCTGCTGTTCCTGTTGAAGGACAGCGCCGAGCTCATCGTCGCTCGGGCCAGCGGGACGGGCTTCGAGCCGCTGCACCGCTACGAGGTCGCCGACAGCTCGACGTACGCAAGCCCTCTGATGCTGCCTGGAGGAATTGTGATCAAAGACAACACGACACTGTCGCTTTTGAGTTGGGAGTAACCCAGAGACGCGCGCATTGCCTGGAGCACAATCCGCCGAATGGCAGGAATCGATGGGCAGTCCGACGTCATGCCCGCGATTGCTCGCATGAACGACGTCAAATGCAGTTCGACGAGTCCGCTTGCCGCTGACTTAAATGGGCGACGACGCCGGGATATAGACCGGCGTCGTCACTTCAATTACTGCTGGAAATTACTATCGGTAGACTTGTCCCTGGAAAGTCACGATCCAGGGAATGCCGAGGTCCGGCGACACGGAGATCTGGGCCGCCACACCGGGTATCTGGACCCAGCTCCCATTCTGGAGTTGATAAATGCTGGACCCCGCGCTCGTCGCACGGTCGCAGCCGATGACCCAGGCGTCTCCGTTCGGCCCCGCAAAATTGGCCGTGTTCGGACCCACCGCGATACTGGTGGCACAACCCGGGACTTGCGTGAAACCGCTGCCATTCCAGTACCAGATCGAGCCGTCCCCTGCGACGACCCACGGCACGCCTTGCGGAGACACCGCGATGCTGACCGCCGCGCCAGGCTGCTGTACCCAGGTCGAGCCCTGTAGCTGGTAGATGCCGCTATTCTGTGTGATGTTGCCGCCGCATCCGATGACCCATGGGGTGCCGTATTGCGATCCGTTCGCATTTGGACCCACGCCGATCGAAGTCGCGCATCCATGGCCTGGTGCTTCTTGAAAAGCCCGGCCGTCCCAGTAGAAGATCTGGCCCAGATGGTTGATGACCCATACTGTGCTCTGATCGGGCGAAATCGCGATTTGAGTTCCCATGAAGGGTTCTGCTACCCATTGCCCATAGACCCATTGGTAAATGTAATAGTCGCCGTCAAATCCGGTATTTCCCAGAGCCCAGGCATCGCCGGCGGTCGACCCGTTTAAGTTCCGACCGACGGCGATGGACTGAGGATAGCAGTCGGCCGCAATCCAGGGGCACGCAATGAAGCCACCGAGCGCCGTTCCAGGAACTTGCACCCATTGCGAAATGGCGAAGTACGTCTGGTCCACGTTCCCGAGCCAGACGTTCAGGTTCGAGCCATCGTCGGTGAAATCCGTCTGCAAATATACATGGGGATCGTCGGTGATGGTCAGTAAAGGGCCGTTCGCCGATGGCCCAGCGGAGCCATCGATCTCGAGGACATCCGCTAAGTCGGGAAATGCCGTGGTCGGCGGCTTTAATTGAGGACTATCATTCTCGAGCACGAATTCGGCGCTTTGTCCGATGACAAAGCAAGGGTTAGGTGTGGGGTTGACGGAGCACAGCGGAAGCGCCGGGACCGACGGGCACGGTGAACCGGTCGCCGATGTGCAGCTTAGAAACAAGTTGGTCCTCAGGTCCACGACGAAGCTGCATCCGTATCCGCCGTTCAGATTCACGTTCCCGTATGCATCGCAATACCATTCCTGTGTATAGATCTGGTCACCCGGGCTGGGGGCGAAATTGCCAGTATAGAGATTGCTGGCTCCGTCTGCGCAGCAATACTCTCTAAAAGAGGTGAAAGACGCGGCGGTAGAGCTCGTTTTGATGTCAATCCCTCCCTGGATGAGGCCGAAGGCTCCGTTGCCGCCCAGACCGTTCCAAATGGAGACCCATGTCCCGGTGGTTTCGTCTCCGCCAGGAATTGGGGTGGGAACATTGAAAAGGGCCTCCGTCCAAGCGTAGTTGGGAGAGCCCGTCAAGATGGAGCCAGTCCAGAGATTGCCCGGGCTCGACGTGACGATATTATCCGCGTGCGGACCAGGAGCGCCTTTTGCGACGGAGCTGGAAACGCCGCTCGGAACGGCGAACCCGGACTTGGCCTGTCGAGTGGGACCCTTGGCTGTGAGCATCCGTCCGTGAACGGAAGCCGAGGCGAGCCATCGCTTATACGCCGCGGGGTTATTTTTGGGATCCGGCCGGATTCCGTAGCCGCCCTTCAGGAGTTCGGCCTGGGTGTAACTAAGCGGATCGTCCTTCAGCGCCGGCCGGTCGACGCCGCGCTCGTTCGCGATGTTGAGCGGACGCGCCGCGAAGGTTTCAGCAGACGTCAGATCGACGGTGTAGACGGAAAATTTTCCGGCGTCATCCGTGCAATCCATGGTTAGTTGCTTGACCTTGTCGCCGGCGGACGCCCGCACCGCATGGAACCTTGCATAGCCGTCATCATTGGTCGCCACCGCAATGCCCGTAGATGCATCGCTGCCGGTGGGGTAAAGGTTGCACTGCAACCCGGGTAGAGCGTTTACCGACGCGGGCGTAAAGCTCTTCTTGGGCGCGCTGGGGATCGGATGAACCGGTATCGGCGCTTTGAGTTTATCCTGAGCCGAAGCTGTCAGCATCGCCAGGCAAATGCCAGCCGCCAGTTGGCGAGTGGTGAATATTTTCGTTTTCATTTTCGTTTCTCCTTTGGAGGTTTTTTCCTCTTCGATCTCAAAGTGGGGCCGGGCGGCGAACTATTCCACGTCTTCCGTTAAAATTCCGGCCCCGCGGGCGCTGGATCGTCTTTTAGTGAAAACTGAGCCAGACGAAGATTATGTTGAAGGGAGGATAGGCGCCGGCGATCGACAGCTGCTTGTTCCCGTTGACTGTGACCATTGTGTCTTGCAAGTTGGCGACGAAGGAGGGCGTCCACCCACCTCCTGGTGATGGCATAGCCTTGGCGTTAAACATGCTGGCGACGGCGTAATCGGAGAGTTCGGCAAGCGCCCCGTTGACCAGCGGGCGCTCCATGATCCACTCGGTCTGGCTGCCGCTGAAGGAGGTGCCGCCGAGAGGCGTATTCGTTGTGGACGCCTGGTTCTGGGTCCGGTTATGGAGATAAAACCAAGCATAGGCGCCATTAGGAGTGATCGCTCCCCTGGAATCGCCGACCCAGACGGTGACCATGACGTCATCCAGAGGATTGAGGGCCAGGCCGAGCTGCTGCTCGAAGGGCTGATTCGGCAGGAGTTCGGTCCAGGTGTAGTAGGTGGCAAACTCGATCAGCGAGCTGAAGACGGGGACTTCGAAGAAATTCTGTTCGGTCCCGGCCTGCACGAGATCGATTTGGCCATGGCCATCGAGCCCGACCCAGAAAGCCGACCAGGTGATTTGGTCCGGCTCGCCCAAGACGACCGGAGGCACCAGCCACTCGCCCGTAACGGCGACGTAGCTGCCCGGCGTGCTCTGCGCTTCGTAGCCGCTCCAGTTGAAGGAAGTGGAGGGGCCGGCTTGGGCATCGAGAGTTTTGTGCGAAACGTCGGAACGATTCACCGACTGTGGCGGGACCAGAGTGATGGGCCGGGAAACCAGATCGAGCCACTTGGAGTAGTCTTCGGGCGAAGTCGAGGCATCGGGCCGGGGAGGGTATCCCATGCTGATCACGTCCGCATCGCCAAGCTGCCGTGCAGCCTCGTCGGTCAGCGCGGGCAGAATACGGGAGCCCTTCGGCACCGGCATGGAACTGGTCGGCGCGGGCATTTCCGCTGTGGGAGCAGCTCCGGTTCGCACATGCAGCGGATAGATGGTCACTCTGCCGGCCGCCGAACAATCGAGTTGCACGTCGGTGTCCAGTTGGGAGTGCTCCGTGGTATGGACGTAGAACCGAACATAGCCATCGGCATTGGCATAAAGTCTCATGGTGTGGGCCGCGTCGCTTGCGCCAGCAGGATGCAGATCGCAGGCCGCGCCGGGCTGGGTATCGAAGACCATCGCGGTATGGACGTTGGCCGGGATGCTGAAGCCCCTGGCGGGCGCGACAACAGGAACCGGGTTCTGGGCCGAGGCCGGAGCCGCGACCAGGCACAGGAAGGCAGCGGTCAGCGAAGCTGTCAGCATCGCCGGGTAAATGCCAGCCGCCGGTTGGCGACCGGTGAATATTTTCGTTTTCATTTTCGTTTCTCCTTTTGAGGTTTGTCCTCTTCCGATCTCAAAGTGGGGCTCGGCGGTGAACTGTTCCATGCCTTTAAGGAAAAACTCGAGATTCGGCGCCGGGGCGTGGGTGTACTAAACTAGCCCTATCAAGTGGAGGCGGGCGATGGTCTTCCGAAGAGCACTGGTCGGGTTCGTCTGCCTCGCCTGCTCATTCGCCCAGCCACAGCCTCTTTCGCAGAACGTCCCCGTCCAGATCCTCTTGGACCCCAATCACCCGGCTTCCTGCCAGATCTTCACCGAAGCCGGCGAGTACGCCCGGGTGGTGGTGCAGCCCGCAGGCATTCCACTCAAGGTCTGGCTGCTCTCGCCATCCGGAACCGAGGTGATGACCTTTTTAAATGAGTCCGGCGACCAGAAGCCTCTGACTATCTCCTATGTCGCGAGCGACACCGGCACAATGACTCTGGAGTTTACGCTCACAGACCCCGACGCGCGCGCCCAAACCTTGTTGCTGCGCCTGGCCGAGCGCCATCCCGTAACCCCCGACGATCCCAAGCGAATCGAAGCGCAGCGCGAGTTTCAAGCTGGCAAAGCCCTGCAAATCGCCGGTCAGAAGCAGTACCTGGAACAGGCGCTGGCCCGGTTCGAAGCCGCGCTGGCTCTATGGCGCTCCCTCGGCGACAAGGTGGAAGAGAGTCACACGCTGGACACCATCAGCGACGTCTATATCGCGCTGGGCGATAATCCCAAGGCGGTCGACACCCTTACGCGGGCGCTCTCCCTGGCTCGCGCCGCCGGCGATTCGGCCCTGGAGGCCGACATCCTTACCAATCTTGGCCTCGCCGTCTCTTTCCGCGATCCCAAAAAAGCCCTGGAATATCTGGAGTCCGGCCTGAAAATGAGCCGTTCCGCCGCCGACCGCAACCTGGAGGCGGTAGCCCTAAGCGACATCGGATCGGTCTATATATTGATGGGCGATCCGCGCAAAGCCCTGGATTATGCCGCCGGGGCCCTCGCGATTAAGCGCGAGTCGGGTGATCGTCAGGGAGAAATGTCGATCCTGGCCAACCTCGGCACCGTTTATTTTGCGCTGGGCGATTCGCACAAGGCTCTCGATACGTTCCGCGAAGTGCTGCCGATTCGCCGGGAAAGGCACGACCGCCGGGGCGAGGGCGCGGCCCTCTACTATATCGGGACCTCCCTCATGCGACTGGGCGATCTCGATCAGGCGCTGGAGTCCTTTCAGGAGGCGTTGCCGGTCATTCGCCAGGCAGGAGATCGCCGCAGCGAGGGTCGCGCCTTGACCAATCTTGGCAAACTGTACCTGCAAATCGGTCAGCCGCAGGAGGCGCTCACCACGTTCGAGCAGGATTTGCCCGTGACACGCGCGCTCAAAGACCGTCACCAGGAAGAGAGCATCCTGACGGCCATGGCGCATGCTTATCTACAACTCGGCGATGCGGAGAGGGCGCTCGAATACGATCGTCAGGCGTTGAACATCCAGCGGGAGGTTTCGGACAAACATGGCGAGGGGCTGGCGCTGGCCGATCTCGGCGCCGTCTACGCTTTCATCGGGGATGAGCAGAAGGCGCAGGAGACTTACCGGCAGGCGCTACCTCTGCTACGAGGTTCGAGCGAACAGGGCGGCGAAGCCGACACTCTGAACCGGCTCGGCGATCTGCTCCAGAAGGGTGGAAACGCCCGCGCGGCCCGTCCCTTCTACGAGCGGGCGCTCGAATTGGCCGCCGCCATCGATGACCGTCACCGGCGCGCCATCACCGAAGCGAGACTGGGCGCCACGTTGCGCGTCCTGGGCGAAAAGCAACAGGCGCGCGAATCGCTGGCCGACGCGCTGGTGCAGCTCGCGTCCATGGGCGACCGGTTGGAAGAGAGCATCGCGCTCTATCAGATGGCGCGCCTGGACTGCGACGGCAAGAATTGGGACGAGGCTGGAAAATACCTGGACCAGGCTCTGGAAACTGACGAGCAGATTCGCGCCGCCGTGATCGGATCGGAACTGCGATCTGCTTACTTCAGCACCGTGCTCGATCAGTACGATTTGCGAGTTCGCGTTTTGATGGAGCTCGATCGACTGCATCCGGAAGCCGGGAATAACGTGCGGGCCTTTGAAACCGCCGAACGCGGCCGCGCGCGCACGCTGCTCGACCTGCTGGGCGAGTCCCACGCAGGAATCCGTCAAGGCGTGGACCCGGCGCTGCTGCGCGACGAACGGATTCTGGCCGCCCGGTTGCATTCCAAGACCGCTCGTCAGATCGAATTGCTGACCAAATCCGATCGCGCGGCAGCGGCCATTGTCGAACAGGAAATCCGGCCCATGACGGTCGAATACCGGGAAATGGAAGCCAGGATTCTCGCCGCAAGCCCGCGGTACGCGGCGTTCACCAAACCTGAGCCGTTGAGTTTACAGCAACTCCAGAAGGACCTTTCTGGTTCCCCGGTCCTCCTTCTCGAATATTCGCTGGGCGATGAACGGAGCTTCCTTTGGGCGATCACCGGAACAAGTTTTCACAGTTTCGAACTGCCGAAACGTTCCGTGCTCGAAGCACTGGCCCACCGCGTGTATAGCAGCATGAGCACGGCGGAAGCGAATCGGGATGTCGAAGCGCTTGCCGAGATGAGCCGCGCGCTGCTGGGACAGGTGGCGAAGGAATTGGGGACCAAACGGCTGGTCATCGTGGCGCCCGGCGCGCTTCAGTATGTGCCGTTTGCGGCTCTGCCCTCGCCTTTGGATCCGAAAGAGCCTCTCATCGTCCGTCACCAGATCGTCAACCTGCCTTCCGCCTCCACCATGGCTCTGCTCCGCCGCGATCTAAGCCCTTCCTCTTCAAAAGTGCTGGCGGTTCTGGCCGATCCGGTGTTCAGCTCCGACGACCCGCGACTTGCCGGTTCGGTCCCGCCGCAATCTGACCGGCCTGGCCTCGAACGGTTGACCTTCACGAGGAGGGAAGCGGAAAGCATACTCGCCCTACTGCCGCGAAACGCTACGTTCTCCGCGCTGGATTTCGATGCCAGCCGATCTACCGTGACCAGTGGCGCGCTCAGCCAGTACCGGTTTGTCCACATCGCATCTCACGGGTTGGTGAACCCCATCCATCCGGAGCTTTCGAGCATCGCCCTCTCCCTGGTCGACCGCTCAGGTCATGCGCAGGACGGGTTTCTCCAGACGACGGACATTTACAACTTGAAGTTGAATGCCGAACTGGTGGTTCTGAGCGCCTGTCAAACCGCGCTGGGAAAAGAAGTGCGCGGGGAAGCACTGGTGGGACTGACCAGAGCGTTCATGTACGCCGGAGTGGGGTCGGTGATGGCCAGTCTGTGGACCGTTTCGGATCGTTCGACCGCGGAGTTGATGACCCGCTTTTACCAGGGCATGCTGGTGGGCAAACTGCGTCCTGCCGCGGCCTTGCGCGACGCGCAGATCTCCATGTGGAAGGACAGCCGGTGGACGCGGCCCTATTATTGGGCGGCGTTTACGTTGCAGGGCGAATGGAGATAGAGGCATCCAATCCAGCCGATCTGGTGCGACGGATCATGGCTGGCGACGGCAGCGCGGAGAACGAGTTAGTCAACCGCTACAGCCGCGGCGTCTTTTTTGTCCTCAACCAGAACGTTTCGGACCGCGCCGCCGCCGAGGACCTGTACCAGGAGACGTTTCACCTGACGCTCGAAAAAATTCGCGGCGGAGAGGTGCGCGAGCCGGAGCGTTTTTCGGGATTCATCCTGAGCATCGCCCGAAACCTGGCCATCGAGCATTTCCGCAAGAATACGCGCGCGCGCGAGCGGCAGGGTGACGAGAACGAAAGCCGGACCTTAGCGGCGCCGGAGGCGAGCCAACTGGAAAATCTCCTCAAGGAGGAGCGCGCCAGGCTCGTTCATCATGTTCTTGATGCGTTACCGTCGGAACGGGATAGAACGGTGTTGCGTCGTTTCTACATCGCCGACGACGAAAAGGAGGAAATCTGCGCCGACCTGGGGATTTCGTCCCTGCATTTCAACCAGATCCTGTGCCGCGCCCGGGAGCGGTACCGTCAAGCGTTTGAAGAATTGAGCGGCAAGGATAGAAAATGATTATCGGGACCGTGGAATAATTGCCGAAGACGCGTCACATTATGGATGAGCCCCAAGATGGATAAGCCCATGCAACACTCTGAAATCGAGCGCGATTCCCTGATCGACCGGTACGTGCGAAACACCCTGCGCGGCGCGGAGCGGCAATCTTTCGAGGAACACTTCCTCGATTGCCCGCAATGCCTGGAACAACTGGAGATCGCATCCAGCCTGCGGCAGGCCGTTCGCGAGTCGGCGGTGGAAGCCGTCACCGCGCCGGCTGTTACCCGGCCTGGCCCCTGGTACGTTTTGGGCTGGGTACAAGCCGCCGCAGCCGCGTGCCTGGTTGTCGCGATGGCAACGAGCGTCGTGTTTTTTGAGCAGATGCAGCATGCCAGGCGCGAACTGGCAAGCGCGCAACTGGAACTCGCGAGTACGCGAGGATTGGCATCGTCGCCCGAAGTATACGTTCTCGGCCTGAGCCGCGGCAGCAACGAAATCAAGGAGATCGCCCTCCCGCGCACGCCGCGCTGGATGGTCTTCTCCATTGAAATGGACACGACGCAGTTTCCGAGCTACCGCGCGATCCTGAGCGATCCGAGCGGCAAAGAGATCTGGCAGCAGGCAGGCATCCAGCCCGCTTCCCCGGACGCCATCGGTGTGACCGTGCCTTCGAACCTGCTCGCCTCCGGTTCCTACACGCTGATCGTTCAGCCCTCCGCCCAGGCCGGCGCCACGCTCAGCCGGTTTTCCCTACGTTTCCAGTAACGAAAAAATCCGTGTAAAGCGGTGGAATAGTCGAGTATCGACTCGCACTTTCAAATCGGGAGATCTGAAAATGATGCGAGATTACACGATTACCTTGATGGGCCATAGGATTTCGGCCCGATGGCTCCTTCGAATCCTTGTGGCGATGATCTTCGATATCCCGCTTCTTGCGCAATTGCCGGATTTTTCGGCGGACACGGTAAATACAACGAACGGGAAAGTATCGCGGGGCAGGATTTATCACACCGCTAATAAGGATCGCCTCGACACAACGATACATTTGCCGGCCATGATGGGGCGGCCCGCCCGCGATAGCGAAACGCACATGATTACCGATCGGGAACAGAAGCTCATCTACCTGGTGGAACCACAAAAGAAGCTGATACTGGTGAACTATGCCCTGCAGATTGTGAGCCGCGACGCTCCGGATCGCGGCCCCGACAAGTCTTGCGTGAATCTTGCGAAAGCGTCCGGATCGATGGTTGCAATGAAGGCCGCCAGCAACTGTAAGCAGATCGGCTCAGAGAGTGTGAACGGCCGCGCCGCGGCTGTCTGGGAAGTGCAGGTGGGGATGGGCACGATCCAGCTTGGCACGTGGACCTTGTGGGTGGATTCGCAGTGGAAAATGACGTTCAAGTGGCGGACTGCGGACGGAACCACGGGCGAACTCGAAAATATCCAACTCGGGCCGCAGCCCGCGAGCCTCTTCGAACTCCCGGCCGATTATCGCCGACAGGACTTGCCACACTAACAAGCGGGATATCCCCTCCATGACTGTCGGGGTTCCGCAGTTCTAACACGGAACCCCGACTGTGAAGGAGGGGATATGCTAACGATCTTGCTGTCAGACAAGAATTGCTAGCGTCAAAGCCCCATGCGTGAGAGTTTGTGTGAAAACCGCAGCGCTGACCGCTCCTGCTGGTCGCGGCTCCGTTTATCTTGATGAATCCCCAAGGCTCGAAACAGAGCCGCGACTAGCAGGGGCGGTCCAAACCGACTTTTCACACACA
>Ga0182024_10011824_pt1 | contig 17421 bp, 14 predicted proteins | sample P32metaG_FD_120480 | JGI IMG/M metagenome (GOLD analysis project Ga0182024, IMG submission 120480) | Permafrost microbial communities from Stordalen Mire, Sweden - P3-2 metaG (Illumina Assembly) | ecosystem: Environmental > Terrestrial > Soil > Wetlands > Permafrost | place: Sweden: Stordalen...
GGGCAGTTCGCCAGGTTCGTGGCGGAAACGCGCCTTCAGACCGACGCCGAGAAAAAAGGGGACGGACGCATTTTCGACGCAAGCAAAGGCACGTTCCAGAACGTGAACGGGGTGGCGTGGCGGACCCCCGGTTTTGAACAGACGGATGATCACCCGGTCGTGCTGGTCAGTTGGAATGATGCGGTTGCCTTTACGGAGTGGCTCGGGAAAACGGAGGGCGAGACATACCGGCTCCCGACCGAGGCACAGTGGGAGTTCGCATGCCGGAACAATAAAGACGACACGCAACCGTTCAACACCGGCTACGCCATCACCATCGACCAGATGAACTACGACGGGAATTACACCTACGGAAGGGGCGTGAAGCGCGTCGTCGGCCGCAAAGCTACGACGCCGGTCGGCACGTTCCCGCCCAACGCCCGCGGATTGTGCGACATGCACGGCAACGCCTGGCAGTGGTGCTCGGACATCTACGGCGATTATCCCAGTCGGGCCGTCATCGATCCCACCGGGCCGCAACCTGTTGAAAAGATGCGCCAGGCCCGTGTGCTGCGCGGCGGGTCGTGGGACAGCAGTCCACAGGCTTGCCGCTCCGCCCGCCGCGGCGGGAACGTGCCGCCCGACCGCGCCAGCAATATTGGGTTCCGGGTCGTTTGGGAGACGTGTTAGGAAGAGGCTGTTGCGGTTCATCAATGCGAGGGGTCGGCGGCGTTGACACGATCCCGATGCGCCCGGATGCCCGCCAGGGAAAACGCTGCGATGTGAGTCGCTAACTGGTCTGCGTCAGGGCGGGCGCTCAACTGAGGGTGCATCCGCGCGAACAGGTTCCGGTGCCGCATGTAGTAGACGCACTGACCGATCACGCTGGCGGCGGCGAGCCCGACTGCCTGGTCCGTCGCGGGCATGCCCAGGAGCTCGGCTACAAGCGCCGAAAGTTTCTCGGTCAGCGGCCTCATGACCTGCTCGCACAACGGTTCGAGGGCGCCGGTCGGCTCGGCCATCTCGCGAGCCATCAGGATCTGTTCCCAGACCGGTTTCTCCCGGCCCATCAGACGCCTGCAGAAGTAGAGGATGAATTGCCGGAACCGGGCGTCGGCGTCGCCGCTTAACTGAGCGTCGGGAGGGACGACCTCGGCGACTTCGTCGGCGATCCGCCGCAGCACGGCGGCGTAGAGCTCGGCTTTGTCCTGGAAATGATAGTTGACCGACGCAAGGCTGGCCCCGGCGCGGTCGGTGATTTCCTTGATGGTGGCGGCGTGGAACCCGCGGTCGGCGAAGATCTCGCCGGCGGCATTCAGGAGCCGCCGGCGCGTCTCCTGGGTCGCCGAATTGTTTTTCACGTTTGCCATCAGCTTTATCCTGCCTCATTATATCCACTTCGGCCCATTAATCGAAATCAAATTTCGAACGCGCTTGCTTTTTTAGAACGCGTATTCGTATAATAGATCGCCCCGGGTATGGAAAGTGCCGGCCGGGCACCCACCTTGTGGCAGGAGCGAACGCCATGACCGATACACTGGTACGCATGGAAAAACCGCCGACCGCGAACGACCGGTCCAATGGCGTGAGCCTGCCGCCCGAGCGCCGGCCGATCTACCGCCGGCCGGTGTTTGTCCTCTTTTTGCTCGTACTCGTCGCACTGGCCATCGCCGGGGGGATTTACTTCCAGTATGCCCGGCATTTCGAGGAAACCGACGACGCGTTCATCGACGGGCATGTGGTCCCGATCAGTCCGCAGGTGCCGGCGCTGGTGGCGGCGGTACACGTCGATGACAACACCCTTGTCCACAAGGGGCAACTGCTGGTCGAACTCGACCCAACCGACTACCAGATGGCCGTGGCGCAGTTCCGCGGCGCCGAGGCGGCAGCCCGGGGCAAGCTGGAGCAGGCACGCAGCGGGGTGCCGTCGGCAACCAGTGCCGTCGCGGAGGCGCAGGCGGCACTGGATTCGGCCCAGGTGAACTTCGACAACGTTAACCTCGACCTCAAGCGCTACCAGGGACTGGATGTGGGGGCAAGGAGCCAGCAGCAATTAGACAACGCCACCGCCGCCCAGAAGCGGGCCCAGGCGGATATGGAGCAGGCACAGGCCAAGCTGCAGACGTCGATTTCTCAGGTGGCAACGGCCAAGGCCAACGTGACCGCTGCCGAGGGTGACCTGCAGAAGGCGCAGGCCGACACACAGCGGGCCGAGGTGAACCTCGGGTATTGCCGGATCACCGCCCCGTGCGACGGGAAGGTGACCAACAAGAGCGTCGATGCCGGCATGTACGTCACCTCGAGCTCGCAGTTATTCCAGTTGGTGCCGGCAAACGTCTGGGTGACGGCCAACTTCAAAGAGACGCAACTGGACCACATGCAGCCGGGTCAGCCGGTGACGATCAGCGTCGATGCGTACCCCGATCGCGAGTTCCACGGGACCGTGAACTCGATCCAGTCGGGAACGGGGAGCCGATTCAGCGTAATCCCGGCGGAGAACGCGACGGGGAACTTCGTGAAGGTCGTGCAGCGTGTACCGGTGAAAATCACCTTTGACGGCGACGTCAACAGCGACCCCGCGCACTTGCTGTCGCCGGGGATGTCGGTCGAGCCGAAGGTGCGCGTGAGGTAGGGCGTGTCAGCCCCGCGGACCGCGCCTCGCAAGCGAGGCCGCTAAACAATGCCACCGTTATCCCAACCGCTTTCCACCCCCCATGCCCATCCCGCGCAGCCCCAATTCCGCCGCCAAGCCCGGGATCAACCCGTGGCTGGTGGCGGTGACGATCTCGATGGCCACGTTCATGGAGGTTCTGGACACGAGCATCGCCAACGTGTCGCTGCCGCACATCGCGGGCAACCTGGGCGCCGGAAAGGACGAAGCCACCTGGGTGCTGACCAGCTACCTGGTGAGCAACGCGATCATCATTCCGATCAGCGGCTGGCTGTCGTCGATCCTCGGCCGCAAAACGTTCTACATGACATGCGTGGCGCTGTTCACCATCAGCAGCTTCCTGTGCGGGATCGCGCCCAGCCTGGGCTGGCTGCTGTTCTTCCGCGTGTTGCAGGGAGCAGGCGGCGGCGGACTGGCCCCCAGCGAGCAGGCCATGCTGGCCGACACGTTCCCCGGCAAGTATTTCGGTCAGGCGTTCGCCATCTACGGCGTGGCGGTGGTCGTCGCGCCGGCGATCGGCCCGGCCCTGGGCGGCTGGATCACCGACAACTACCACTGGCGCTGGATCTTCTTCATTAACATCCCCGTCGGGCTGCTTTCCTTTTTCCTCACCTATCACCTGGTGCAAGACCCACCGTCTGCCGTCGAGGCGACCAAGCGCGAGCGCGCCAAGGGGGTCAGGGTTGACTATACCGGTTTCGCATTGACCGTCCTGGGGTTCGGCGCGCTGCAGGTCGTGCTGGACAAAGGGCAGGAGGACGACTGGTTCGGGTCGAAATTCATCTGCATCTTCGCCGCCCTGACCGTCATCGGCATCGCCGGCCTGATTATCTGGGAAACGATGGTCGTCGATAACCCGATCGTCGACCTGCCGCTGCTGGCCAACCGCAACCTCAGCACATCCATGATATTGCAGTTCGTCGTGGGGTTCATCCTCACCTCCACCACCGTGCTGATCCCGCAGTTCGTGCAGCAGATCCTCGGTTACAATGCGACCAACGCCGGGCTGATCCTCATGCCCGGCGGGTTCGCGCTGATGTTCATGATGCCCGTCGCCGGCAACCTGGTCAGCAAGATCCAGCCGAAATTCCTGATGGCTTTCGGACTGCTGCTCACGGCGGCGTCGATGTACTGGCTCACCGGGTTCAACACCGAGGTGGCGTTCCGGAACCTGGCGTACGTCCGCGTGCTGCAGTGCATCGGGTTGCCGCTGTTCTTCATCCCGCTGAACACGATCGCCTACGGCAACCTCCCGCCGGGCAAGAGCAACAACGCCAGCGCGATGATGAACCTGATGCGCAACCTGGGCGGCAGCATCGGCATCAGCCTGGCGATCACGCTGCTCGCCCGCCGTACCCAGTTGCACCAGGACCGCCTCGCGGCCAACGCCAGCCGGGCCTTCCGGCCCTTCGTGAACTACATGAACGCCGCCGGCGGGTTCACGACAAAGAACCTCACCGGCTTCTACAACATCGTGCAGACCCAGGCCACCATGCTGTCGTATCTGGACGTATTCAAGATCTTCACCATCGGCACGCTGGCGATCGTCACCCTGGTGTTGCTGCTGCGGCGGGTGAAGCGGAGCGAAAAGCCGGTGATGGCGCATTAGGCCCTGTCTGAAAACTCGACGGGCCGCGGCGGGCCGGAAATGTCCCGTCTGCTTCGTTGTCGCTCCTCAACGACTCTTTCGGTTGAGTCGCTTCGTCGCGACGCCTCGCGTCCGGGGCATTTCCGACCCGCCGCAATCCCGACGAGTTTTCAGACAGGGCCTAATGGATGTGCGCGCCATTATCTGTCGCGGATGACCTCTGAGACGCGAATGCGTGGAAGCGCGCCGGGCAGCGCGTCGCTGCGCGACTGCGGCGAAACGTTCGCGCCTCTTGGGCGCGAATTTGCGTTTGGGCGCGATGTCGCACAGAATCCGAAGCGTTTGGTAATACAGACCGCCTATGCCCCAACCCGGGATCGCTTGCTGGATACGCGCGATCTGGCGCCTCAGGTCGTCGTTCCACCTAGGCATGCCAGTGCTAGCCATGCTCTGCCTGAGCGTGGCCAGCGGCGTGGTCGTAGCCGTGCGCCGCGGGCCGGCGAAGGCCGACGTGCGCTTGTGGCTCTATTCTGAGGAGCATGCCCGGGCGTACCGGGAGGTGCTGCCGGCGTTCAGCGCGCAAACGGGAAAAAGCGTGGGGTTGGATCTCATCCCGCAGCAATCGCTCAACACCCGGCTGGTGTCGCTGTTCATGTCGGGGCGGACCGAAGGGGAACTGCCGGACCTGGTTGAATTGGAGATCGCCGACGTTGGCAAGTACTTCAGGCCGACGGTCAATGAGGTCGGATTGCTGCCTTTGAATGAGTACCTGGGCAATTCCGGGTTCCGTGAGATCGCCGGACTGTCCGCCCCCGGGCGCGAGGGCGACAACGCCCGCTGCCAGGCCGACCGGAGGATCTACACGTTTCGAAGCGGTCGATGGGTCTTCAATCCGGACCGGGACCGCCCCGATGCCTGGATCGATCGCATCGTCCCCAACCGACTTTCCGCCTGGAGCAAGCAGGGCCTCATCTTCGGCGTTCCCCTGGACGTTCATCCGGTGACGCTGTCCTATCGCCAGGACCTGTGGGCGCAGGCGGGCATCGATCCGGAGTGGGTCGACGAAGCCGGCGCCAAGCGCCGTCCCACGTGGAGGGAGTTCCAGAAAAAGTGCCTCGATTTCCAGTGGTTCTGGGCGAGCCGGGGGGTGCGCGACCGGCACGCCATGGAACTGTTCGAGTCCCAGCCGGACATGCTCGTCTGCCTGCTCTTGCAGAGGCGTGTCACTGTGGTCGACGAAACCGGCGCGTTGCATCTGACCGATGCCCGGACCGTGCAGACGGTGGCGTTCTACGCGCAAATGGTGGCGGGCCAGCGCCGCGTGGCAGTGGAGTCGGCGGGCGGCGCCGGGCCATGGGCCAACGATATCGTCCAGGGCAACATCTGTGCGTTCCTGACGCCCGACTGGCGCCTGGCGGACCTGCGGCAGTATGCGCCGCAGCTAATGGGCAAGCTGCGGATGATGCCGCTGCCGCGGTTCGAGGCCGTCGGCCCTGCCGGAGGGAATGTCCCGGATATGAGCGACGCCCCCACCAGCACCTGGGGTGGGACGATGATCGGCGTCACCCGCTCCTGCAAGCACCCCGACGACGCCTGGAAGCTGATCGAGTGCCTCGATTTCAGCGACACCGGGATCGAGTCCCGCGCCAGGAACGCCAACAGCCTGCCGGCTCTGCGGGACTACTGGGACAAGCCGGTCTTCCACGAGCCTGACCCGTTGTTCGGGGGGCAAAGGACGTTCGAGCTGTACATCGAATTGGCCGACCAGGCTCCCGCGCGCCAGGAGACGTGGTCGAGCACCCTTGGACGGTACGGCCTGGGCTTCGCTCTTAACCAGTGCGTCGCCTACCTGAACAAAGGCGGTCCGCCGGTCGGCCTGGAAGACTATGCGGCATCGCAATTGAAGCGCGTTGAGGCCTATGTGAAGCGGTGCATCGACCACGGAACGTTCGAATGACCCGCGGCACGCCCCGTCAACGGCTTTGGTCGCTGCAGCACCGTTACTCCGCTTATCTGTTCGTACTGCCGTTCGCAGCGGTATTTTGCGCGTTTTTCCTGTATCCGCTGGCGCAGAGCGTCGTGCTGAGTTTGTTCCGATCGGTCGGGCCGCGGCAAAGCCGGTTCGTGGGGCTGGATAACTATGGCTTTCTCCTGCGCGACCCTCTGTTCTGGCTGTCGGTAGCCAACACCGTCCTCTTTACAGTCCTGTTCCTCATCTTGCAGGTGCCGCTGTCGTTGGGGCTGGCGATGCTGTTAAACAGCGAGCGGATCTGGTTCCGGGACGTGCTGCGATTCGCGTTCTTTGCCTCGTACATGGTGGGTAACGTGTTCGTGGCAGTGATCTTCATGGTGCTGCTGGCCCAGCGGACCGGGCTGGTCAACCGGGCCATCGCCGGTGTGCTCCCGTCGGTAGGTAGCGAAATCAACTGGCGCGGCGACGCGCGCTTTGCCATGCCGGCGGTCGTCCTGGCCGCCCTGTGGCTCAGCATGGGCCAGGCGATGATCTATTTTCTGGCGGCACTCCAGGCGGTGGACCGCGACTTGTATGAGGCGGCCGCGGTGGACGGCGCTGGCCGATGGGCGCGATTCCGGCACGTGACGCTGCCGGGCATCCGGCCAGTGCTGCTCTACCTGGTGCTGGTGGGGACGATCTATGCGCTGCAGCTTTTTGAGTTGCCGTACGTTTTCTTCCAGGGTTTTGGGCCGCGGTTCGCGGGGATGACGGTCGTGGGGTATCTGTTCATGAACGGATTCCTGGCCGGAGACATCGGCTATGCCGCCGCGGCCGGGTGGGTGTTGTTTGTGCTGATTTCGATCGTCGCCTTCGTGCAGTTGAAGGCCGGCGGCGCGACCAGGGAGTTTTAGTAAAGGTGCGACGGGCAACTCCAAGATCGATTGTCCGAATCATCGGCAGCATGCTGCTGCACGCCCTGCTGATCATGCTGGCATTGGGCGCGTTGACGCCGTTTCTCTGGCTGATCTGCGCCTGCTTCAAGGAGCAGCAGGACATCTTCGCTAGCGCCTTTCTTCCGTGGGGCCAACTGGGCGACCTGACCCTGGACAACTTCCGGGTGCTCTTCGACCGCGAGCCGATCGGGCGATGGCTCTTCAACAGCCTTTTCCTTTCCAGCACGCTGACGGTGCTGGTGGTCACCACCAGCAGCCTCGCAGGGTTCGCTCTGGCCAAGTACCGCTTCGCCGGGAAGCGGGTGCTGATGGGGATGATGCTGGCCACGATGGTCATGCCGGGGGTCGTGCTGATCCCCAGCAGTTGGCTGCTAATGTACAAGCTGGGCTGGCTAAACAGCTATGCCGCCATCCTGGTGCCTGGGGCGGCGAGCTCCTTCGGGACCTTCCTGTTCATGCAGGCGATGAAGTCGGTGCCCGACGAGCTCTTGCAGGCGGCCCGCGTGGACGGGTGCAGCGAGCTTCGGCTGTGGTGGGAGGTGGCATTGCCGATCGTCCGCCCGATGATCGCCGCTTTCACACTGCTGACGTTCATCGGCGCCTGGAACAGTTATTTGTGGCCGTCGATCGTCCTGCAGGACGAGTCGAAGCACACGCTGCCGATCGGCCTGGCCACCATGGTAGGCCTCCCCGGCGTCAACACCCAGTACGGCGTGCTCATGGCCGGGACTTTTTTGGCGGTGCTGCCGGTGATGGTGCTGTTTTTCGTGCTGCAGCGCGACTTCATCAGCGGGCTGGCCAGCGGGGCGGTGAAGGGGTAAAATCTTCGGGGTTCCCGTACAAGGAGCGCACTTGCCATGTGTCGATTCCATCCGTTCTCAAGTGCAACGTCTCATTCGAGCTGTCCCATTCCGACGATTCATCCTATCCCTTGAGAACGGCGAGGAAGCCCTCATTGAGCACCCGGAAAATATCGCATTCGACCCGGAAGCCGGCGGATCTGAGGACTTTTACGTCATCTCCGGCAGATTGCGCCTTTTTAGCACCTTCGATGCGGTGTCGGGCGTAATGCTGACGGACCGCGACGGGGCGGCAGCGTAGGGTGTTTTTTAGCGCCATCCCACAGGGATGGGTTTTTTGCGGCCGTCCCGGAGGGACGACACAGAACGGTGTCACAAAATCTTCCCCGACCTGCTATCGCATGTGGGTAGTGCTTTTGAGCGGGTTGGCGACCTGCATGAAGTCGTAATGGTGAGGGCTCCGGGTCGCCCCTCCGGGACCATGAGAAAAAACCCATCCCAGGATGGCGCTAAAAAGCCTCGTTGACGAGCATGTGGTCTTTGACCGCAGGTTCTGCGAACAGCGTCATGTACGTCGACCGCACGATCCGCACATCGAGCAACTGCCCCTTCTGCGTGATGTCCCCATCGAAAACAACGATCTGGTCGCCGGTCGTGCGGCCGACCAGTTGGGTCCGGCGCGAGGTTTCAGCACCCGGGCGTTCCCAGCCCAGCTCGACGCCGCCGGGCGTCGGGGCCGACGGGTATGCCTGTTTGCTTACCAGCTTGCTCTCGCCTTCGACGAGCACGCGCACGGTCTTGCCGACCATCGCCCGGTTGTTTTCGCCGCACACCTCCTGCTGCACCGCCAGGAGCTCTTTGTTGCGGCGGCGTTTGACGTCCTCGGGGACGTCGTCGCTGAAGCGGTCGATCGCCACGGTGCCGGGGCGGGGGGAGTACTTGAAGATGAACGAGTTCTTGAAGCGGCCGAAGCGCACGAGGTCGACCGTCGCGGCGAAGTCGTCCTCGTTCTCGGTGGGGAAGCCGATGATGAAATCGCTGGCGACGCACAGGTCGGGCATCATCTCGCGAGCCCGGCTGATGAAGTCGCGGTAGGCGCCGGCGGTGTAGCCGCGGTTCATCAACTTGAGGATTCGGTCCGAGCCGCTCTGGGCGGGGACGTGCAGGTACTGGCAGATGCGCGGGCAATCGCGCATGGCGCGCAGGGCGCCGTCGGTGAAGTCGCGCGGGTAGCTGGTGACGAAGCGCAGCCGCGGCAGGTGCGGCGTCGCCTCGTGGATCTGGTAGAGCAGGTCGGCGAACGTCGTCGTGCGGCCGTCGCCGTGCTCGTAGGCGTAGTGGTTGATCGTCTGGCCCAGCAGCGTGACCTCCCGGCTGCCGGCGTCGGCCAGGCGGCGGACCTCGTCGATGATATTGCCCGGCGGGCGGTGCACCTCCGGCCCGCGGGTATACGGGACAACGCAATAGGTGCAGAACTTGTTGCAGCCGCGGGTGATCCTCACGTATGCCTGGGCGACCTCGTCGGCGGGGCCGACGCTACGCGACAGGTCCAGCAATTCGAGCCGGTCCTCGGCGGCGGCCAGCGTGCCGGAGCGGCGGACGTTCGCCCCCATCAGCGCCACCTGCCGGGCGGGGCGCGAATCGGTTGAGTCGTGGGTGACGACGGCGTTGTGGACCATGCCGGCGAGCTTGTCCAGTTCGCCAGGGCCGCAGAGGATGTCGATGTGCGGGTGGCGGCGGAAGATGTCGGCGCCATCGCGCTCGGCCATGCAGCCGATCACGCCGATCACCAGTTTGGGGTCGTTCTTCTTGCGGTCGCGCAATTCGCCCAGCCGCGACCAGACTTTCTGCTCGGCATGCTCGCGGACGGAACAGGTGTTGTAGAGGATGACGTCGGCCGAATCGCGGTCCTCGGTGGCTTGGTATCCCTGGGAACGGAGCTGGCCCATGACCAGCTCGCTGTCGAGCACGTTCATCTGGCAGCCGAAGGTTTCGAGATAGAGCTTGCGTCGCATGGTCTAAGAATTTCCCGGCTCAGCCGTATGGTAATCAGAGGCACGCGTCGGGAGGGCCGTCAGGCATTCTTACCGGGCGCGCTTCGGGTTACAATGACCTTACGAACCCCCTCCCGTGCCGGATCGGCTCACTGGGCCGTTTCCCGCAGGGATGCAGGATGCGGAAGGGTTGTCATGCCCCCACCGAGCGAAGCACGTGCTCACGGACGCCGGCTCTCCCGCCGCTGGGCGTTGGGATGGCTGGGCGTGTTTCTGGGCTGCGCCGGATTGTGGGGTGTCGAAACGCTGTTTCATCGCTCGCGGGTCCAAGCGGAAACCGAGCAGCGCCAGAGGAAAGAACTGCGGAGCCAGCTATCTGACCACGTCTTGGCCGGCATCACCTACCTCAAGATGACTCGTCAGCAGCTCGAGGAGAGACTGAATGGCGGCCGGCCATTCGCACGCCTTCCTGATGCTGCCGCTCAGATCCCACGTTACCGCTGGGACCCCGCCGCCCTCGGCCCGCAATTCATTGGCTGGCAGGTCGAACTGACCTTCAGGCACTATGGCGACGGAGGCAGGGTTTTTGAAGAATTGATTTCCGAAAAGACGCTCGCACCCCCGGTGCGATACCACAACCCGGCTGCGACCCAGGCATCCGCCGAGCTGGAAACAACCCGCCACGTTGTATTGATCGCGGGCTTAGGGACGTGGTTCGTCGCGCTGATGACGATCTTTCTAGCCCGGCCCTGGCGGCGGCAGATCGCCCAATTCTGCTTGGCCGGCGCGCTGGTCGCGGCGGTTGCCTGGTCTGTGAACCCCGCGCGGACGTGGACGCGCGCCGGACTTGTCGCCCCGCTGCCTCTTGGTATTGCCAGCGCCGGTCTGGTCGGCCTTCTGGCCCTGGTCCTTCCGGCACGCCCCCCCCAAACCCGTCTCGGAAGCGTGCGGCTGCACCAGTTGCGGCTACGACCTCACCGGGAACCAGAGCGGCATCTGCCCCGAATGCGGCCGCCCCACATTGCGGTTGCGGACAGAACGCTGGCAAGAGCAGGCCGAGCAGTTGCTGGTGATATCCGTCACGAATGCCCTCCACGCCGAGACCGGAGTTTACGACGGTCCGGATCGAACTTGCGATGACGGTCCGCCTTGGCGATCCGGACCGTCGTAAACTCCGGTCTCGGCGTGAGGAGCGACCGCAATCAGGACAATTATCGCCGCACGGGTCCTAAGTCGGATGACCACACGCATTGGCCGAATCTTCCGCAAACGGTCGTTGCTCTTCTGGGCAATCCTGTTGCTTTGCTGCGCCATCCTGACCTCGGGGCAATGGGCGCTGGAGCGGCAGAGGCGGCGGGCCGAGGCGGTGGAGCGCGATTTCCAGGACCGGCTCGAAGCGGTCTACCGTGTCGTCATGCCGTATCGCGATCAGTCGGCGGCGCAGGTTGCCGCCGGGCTGAACGGGGGCCGGCCGCTGGGCGGCCAGGCAGGCGAGGAAGCGCGGCCCGTGGCAACGTTGGCCGGCACGATGTTCGACGACCGCTCCGCCCTTCCGCCCGGCGTCAGCCCGTTGGCGCCGGCGCCTTCGTTTCGAGCCGAGTTGCCTGGCCGGGTGATCGGCCCGGGTTTGAACGACTGGGTCATTCACCTGCATTTCGTTGACGGCAAGCTCGCTGGTGCCTACGCGATCACCCCGCCACACGCCGTGCATAGAGGGCCCTCGGCAGGTTGGGTGACGATGCAACTGGCGCTGGCCGGACTGGTCTATGTCGGCGCCGGCACCTGGTGCCTGTCAGCGCTGCTGCTGCCCTTCAACAGGCCGTGGCGGTGGCAGATCGCCCAAGCGGCGCTGGCGGGCCTGCTCGTGGCGGCGCTGGCCCAGGCGCTGGGGCCGGGCTGGTCGCTGCCGCCTCTTTCATCAAGCGGCATCCTGCATGCCCGGCTTCTGCTCACCATCGTGGCGGCGGGGCTTTTGGGCCTCGTCAGCCTGATGGTGCCGCCACGCAAAATGCGGGCGAGGGTTGGCGTGGCGCCGTGCGCCCACTGCGGCTACGACCTGACCGGCAACATCAGCGGCAGGTGCCCCGAGTGCGGCCACAATACGCCGCAGGGACTGATCGATCGCTGGAGCGACCAGGCCAATCGCGTGGCCCAGGTGGAGGACGTGGGAACGGACGATACGCAAGGAGACCGGTCCCTGGAGACAGGCAGCGCCGAGGCGGAATCGACGATCGATCCTCCGGAGGGTGACGAAGACCAGGAACGCCCACCGGTGCTTGCACCTTGGGTTTCTTTCCGGATCGTTCACCTGGAGATTTCGGACGTCTCAGAGCAGCGCCAACCCAAGGTGCAAGCACCAGTGGGCGTTCCCGGGATCTGAAGACCTCGGTAAAAACCAGCGGCCGGCGCTCACGCGCCGGCCGCCCGGTTCTCGCCCCTCGCTCGCGGTGGGCCCTAATTGCCGGCCGAAGCCTGGCCGGTGCCTGCCTTGTTCTTCGGGTCGCGCGGGTTGCCGCGGCTGTCAGCCGACGGTGCGCCTTTGCTCGGAGGCGGAGCGTGGGACGCCGCCGGCGCCGGGGCCTTCGCGTTTGCGTGGGCCTGGGTCTCAGTGGCCTTGGCATTCGCATGCGCCTGGGCTTCGGTGGCCTTGGCGTCCGCATGCGCAGTCGTTTCCGTGCCCTTGGCATTCGCATGAGCCTGGGCTTCGGTGGCCTTGGCATTCGCCTGAGCCTGGGCTTCAGTGGCCTTGGCATTGGCATGGGCCTGCGTTTCCGTCGCCTTGGCATTCGCATGCGCCTGCTCCTCGGTTGCCTTGGCGTTGGCATGCGCCTGCATCTCGGTTGCCTTGGCGTCGCCATGTGCCGTCATCTCAGTCGCCTTGGCGTTGGCATGCGCTTGCATCTCGGTCGCCTTGGCGTTGGCGTGCGCCTGCATCACGGCCGCCTTGGCCTCGGCGCGAGCCGCCGGGTCAATGCGGGGGGCGCGATGCTCGGCGGCGGCCGCCGTGCGCTCGGTGCGCTCGGCGGCAAAACGCTGCCGCTCGACGACCACGTGCTCGGCAAACGCCCGGCGCTGTTCCACCGGGAAGCGCGCCTCGACGCTGGCTACTTCCTGGTAGCGCGGGCCTTCGTGGACCCGCTCGACATCGCGGATCCGCACCAGGTCGGTCACGTGATCCACTTCAATCACCCGGGCTTCGATTTCCACAGGCCGATCGACCCAGTAGGCCACCGGGTGAACGAAGTACGCATGCAGGACCTCGATGTCGCTGGGCAGGTGGCCGCCCCAGATGCCCAGGTCCACGTGGAAGCCGATGGTCCCGAAATCGAACCGTCCGGCGAGGATGTCGTCGCGGTGCAGGAGCCACAGCGATTCGTCGCGGTCGTGAAGCGCCAGGGCCACCGCCCCGATGGCGGCGTCAAGCCGTTGCTGGGCCGCAAACAACGCGTCGTGCGCCGCGGCAAGGTCAACCTGGAGCCTGGGAAGCTGAGCCTGGGCGTCGGCGAGGCGCACCCGGGCGTCGTTCAACGCCGTGGCGGCCAGCTCGGCGGCGCGCAGTTCGGTCATCCGCCCCTCGGCGGCGTGAAGGTCGGCGGCAGCGGCAGCGGCGCCCGCCTCGTTGGTTCGGACCCGGCCCTCGGCGTCGATGGCCCCGGGGCCGTCGTGCAGCGTGCGCGCCGAATCGAGGTCGCTCCGCGCCGACGCGACCCGATGCTCGAATGCCGTCAGGCGGACTCGCGCGTCCTGTGCGTCGGCGGCGGCAGTGCCGACCGCCGCCCGGGCCGCGGCAAGGGCCGCGTCGCTGTCGGCAACCTGCTTGCCGAACTGCGCCACGACGCCTTCCTGCTCGTCGACGGTCACCGCCAGTTCACCTTCATGACGGTGCGCCGCGTCCAGGGCTTCCTGGGCCAGGCATTGTTCGTTCTGGGCCTGGCGCAAGCGCCAATCGGCATCGTACAGGTTGGCGCGGAACCCGACGACGTAGGTGTTGTAATCCAACACGACCGCTGGAACCGGGGCAACGACAACGATCTGCGGAGGCGGGGGAACGTCAATGTTGATACCGATGCCGATGCCAACGCCCCCGCCCATGGCCGTACCCGCCCCGGAAAGCAGGCCGAAGGCGGCCACTGCCGCGAACGCCGCACGATTGATGATTGAAAGACGCTTCATAAATCCCTCCAGGGCTCGGGCGGCAGGCAGGATCCAACCTGCCGCCGCCGGCGTGCCACAAGAAAAAGAGTAAAACGACAAATCCGCTCCGCCATGGGAGCGGCCGATTGCCGGCTTCTGTCGAGCCGGTCCCTTCGTCCGGCCCCGGCCAGTCCTCCAGACCGGTCCGGCAGCCGCGGCGCCGTTTGCCCCGCCGCAAAACAGGCAGGGCAAAGGCCACACCCGAGGTATCGGCGAAAATGGAGAGGGGATGAGGCGCGTAACGACAAATTCATCGCACAACAATGCGCCGGCGAGGGGAATTATCGGGCATGAAGCTCGTTCTCGCAGGTGATAGCGGTCGAGCGGGATGTGCGGAGTGGGACCGCACATCGCGGTGCGGCAGCGATGGAGCGTCACGAACTCTCTCTTCGAGAGCCGAGAAACCAAGGCTCTGGAATATCGTGGCGATGCGGCTAGAATCAGGTTCGGACAGTCGTTTTCAAGTCGAACCGTGCTTTCGTTTTATTGCAAACCCCTGTGGATCTCGAACGGAGGTCGTGATGCGGACCGTTGGCAGGCGGGGCCTGACGCGGTGGGGCTTCACGCTGGTGGAGCTGCTGGTGGTGATTGGGATCATCGCCGTGCTTGTCGCCATCCTCTTGCCGGTCCTGGGGGGCGCCCGCAAGCGGGCACGTCAGGTCAAGTGCCTGAACAGCATCCGCCAGCTCGGAATCGCCAACCAGATTTACATGAGCGACTACCAGGACTGGAACATTCCCTACGGATGGGGATGGACGCAGTATACGCCGCCCGAGCCGCCGATGGCTGTCCCCAACCCGCCGGCCAACGGCCCCCGGGTGACCTGGCCGGGGTTATACCCGCTGGCCAAGTTCTTCAACGCCTCCAACCCCGGCAACGGGCTTTTCCCTGCCGGGGCCATCTGCCCCGACGCCAACTATGCCTGGACGTACAGCCCTTCCTACAACGAAACCAACGGCTACAACGTCTCGATGTCCTACGGCATGAACACGACCCAGCTCGACACCGGATGGCCGGCCGCGGGTGACATCAACTCCGGAAACGCCGGCCCGCCGACGTATTTTGCCTGCTGGGCCCGACAGCGGGTCGTTGCCCCGGCCGAGAAGATCCAGTTCGTGGACGCCATCGGCAGCGTCTGGACCGGCGCCACGCCGCCCTGCATGACCCGCTATTTCCTGCCCGGTTGGGGCGAGTACTACTACGACGACCCGACCGGCGCCAATACCAAGAGCAACACAGTCTGCTACCGCCACAGCAACGGCGCCAATGTGTTGTTCTTCGACGGCCACGCCGAATGGCTGACCCACGCGGCGCTGGACTACGATCAGACCGACCCGAGCACCAGCGTCAACCTCCGTCAATGGGAGCCAAAGGCGCAGTGAAGGGACGGCTTGGGCTCGAGCGCGAGATAGACCGGATGCGCCACTTGTTCACCCTCTGCTCGGCGTTGTCCCTGCTGCTGTTCGTCGCCGCCAGCGCGCGCTGGGTGCGGAGCTATTGGCTGAGCGACACCATTGTCTGGCGGCATGCCGATGGCGTGCGATCGGGTCAGACCGCTCGGGGCTCCGTCGCAGTGGAGTTGTTCTCGTTCGCGGGCGATCGGCAGACGAAGCCTGGCGACGGGTCAAGGATTCAATACCAACGCACTGAGGCCAGCGCCCCGGTGAATTCCCTCCTCGACCTCGATGCTGAGCAGGGCGACTCGGTCGTCGATTGGCACTGGCACGGCGTCGACTGGTATGAGATTCAAAATGCGCTACGGGGCCATCGCTATGCTCAGTTCGTTGTCCCCTTCTGGTGCATCGTTGCCGCGACCGGGTTGCTGCCGCTGGCATGGACAAAAGGCCGGCTGCGGTCCCGCCTGCGCGCCCGCCGGGAACGCAGGTTCGGCCTGTGCCCTTCCTGCGGCTACGACATTCGCGCCACGCCGCATCGCTGTCCCGAATGCGGCGTTAGTCTGGGAGCGACATCTGCGGCAGGGGACGGAGCGACATAGTCGAAGGGTAGGGCGTACTTCAGTACGCGTCGGATTCGAGCGATCGGAAAAAGCCGCGTACTGAAGTACGCCCTACGTTGCGACGTCGCTACGTCGCGCGGAAACCTGGCCGCCGACGCCGGTCGCGGGATCGGTGCCGTCGTCGTTGCAGAAGATGATTCCAATCACCACGAGCAACTCGACCAACGTAAAGGCACGTCGATGGGCAATTGGACTGGCTCTCATGGCTCGCCAGCTTCCTTCAGAGCGGGCGTTGCATTTTGCGTCACCCGTCACATGTGATCGCGGTCTTCGCCGTCATGTCAAACTCTTCGGTCAAAAGCCGGAATGATACCTTGTCGACCAGGAAGCAGAGCGGAGCGGCGTGGCCGACAATGGCTTCGGCCGCCTTGGATGATACCGCGCCAAGCATCGGGCGGCAGCTATCTATCGGTATGCCCAGGTCGATTTCCTGCCGGGCCACACGGCCGAGCCAGGGCTGGGCGCTCATCGCCCGGTCCTGTGGGACGCAATAGGCAAGCATTTGCCGCCATGTGCCGAAGCAGACGTCCCAAGGCGGGGCAAGGGCAGGCTCGGAGGAAGGGCGGAACGTCGCCTGGACGTCGGACGCTGTGCCGTTGCCGGGGACCAGGCGGAGCTGAATCGAGCCGTCCGGAGCGCGGGACATCCCGGCTTCGGCCGGGACGTGCATCGGCACGTTTTCGGCCAGCAACCGCGCCGCAAGGGCATAACGCGTCGCGCTGACGGCAATGGTGAGGAACTGGATTCCACGCCGTTGGGTGACCGGGTCATAGACATGGATCCGCCAGTTCGACTGGATGGGTGAGGGCCAAAGCCGGCGCAGCGGGCCGAAACAACGGGGACCGAAGTGGCCATGGCGGAACGTCAGAAACGTGAACATCGCGTAGCGGCCGTCGGGGCCCAATCTCTGCAACATCAGCGGCGCAACCACGAAGCGGGTCAGCCGCTGGGCCTCGACGAGGTAATTAACATAGACCACGTCGGTGATGTCGCTGTCCATGGCCAGCACCGGGAACAGGTGGGCCACCAGGCGGGCGAAGCGGCTGTTGGCGATCTGATTGCACAGCCACGGCCATGGGCCGCGCGACGGATGACGCCACGGGGCAAATAGCCCATGATCGGCATCGGGCCGGCTCCGCCGCAGGACCGCCTCGCTCACTTCGATGAGCCAGAACATCAGTAGCACAAATGCGACGGCGTTGCCCACCGACACAACCATCAGGGCGCCGTGCGCGGCCTCAAAATCGCGAACAAAAAGCAGCATGGCGGTA
>Ga0182024_10011825_pt1 | contig 17421 bp, 16 predicted proteins | sample P32metaG_FD_120480 | JGI IMG/M metagenome (GOLD analysis project Ga0182024, IMG submission 120480) | Permafrost microbial communities from Stordalen Mire, Sweden - P3-2 metaG (Illumina Assembly) | ecosystem: Environmental > Terrestrial > Soil > Wetlands > Permafrost | place: Sweden: Stordalen...
ACTTCTGCCGCACCGAGATTGCGCGCTGCCTCGTTGAGCGCTCGCGAAGGAACGATATATTTTGCCGTCCCTTCGATGCCGGTTTCGAGCGTTGCCGTCCAGCGCGCCAACCGGTATCCGTCGGTGGCGACCAGCGTAATCGTCGCACCGTCGAGTTCGAGCAACGTTCCCATCAGCACCGCACCGCGCGCTTCCTCGTTCGAGGCGGCAAAGATCGTCGCGGCGACGCCCTCTCGGAACCGCTTGGCGCCGATCGCGAACGACTGCCCTTTTTGTGCGCTCGGCAGCGGCGGATATTCATCGGCGGGCAGAGCGTGAAAATCATAGTTCGACCGTTCGGCTTTGACCGATGCCCGCGAGGGAGAACCGGTGAGCTCCAGCAGTCCCGCCGGCAAGTTGCCGAGGTATCCGCCGAACAACCGGGCGGGTACGGTTACCGCGCCGCTTTCGGCCACCTCGGCCGGGAACGACTGCTCGAGCGTCAGCTCCAGATCCGTCGCTCGCACGCGTATGCTGCCGTCGTCGGCGGTGAGGAGCACGTTCGAGAGGATCGGCACGGTGGTGTGCGCGTTGACGATCTTGCTCGCCGCGCCGACCGCGGACGCGATGTCTTTCGTACTACACGTGAACTTCACTGATCCACCGTTCCGAGATCGATGCCGGCGTCCGTCTTTAGTATAAGAAAGATCGTCGTACCAGCAGTAAGGCGGTGATTAGCGGGGACGACCGCTCGACACCAGGTGCGCCGTGGCTTTGAGCTCCGATCGGGGTGTGGACGAAACCGGCAGTCCCTCCACCCGATCCCCATCGGCACGCGATTCCCGGTTTTCCACCCGTGCCCAGTCAACCCTGGTGGATTCATCTGAGGATGAATCCTTCGCGGTCCACGTGCCCGGTCGAGCGCTCCGGCCCGCCGGGGCTGCGACGATATGCGCGCGATTTCGCGCTGCTCGTAGCGTGCGGTTGCTTTGTGCGGACGCGTGCCGGCGGCCGTGTGCGTTGCCGTGACCGGGGCCAGGCAACGATGTGTTTGTAGACGCTTGGGGTTGTGCCCGGAGGGCATACGCACGAGAGCCCGGGGCGAACTCCGGGCTCGAGCATGTGTGTGAAGGGCGGCGCGGGCGACGGGGGTTATTCGCTTTGGATCTGGGCGACGAGCGAGCGCACTTTGTTGCGGAAGGCTTCGTCGGCTTCCATCATGTCGGCGATCTTGTCACGCGCATACATCGCGGTCGTGTGGTCCTTCTTGCCGAACTCGCGTGCGATCTGCGGCAGCGACGCCCCCGTCAGCTGCCAGGCGATGTACATCGCGATCTGGCGCGGCAGGGTCACCCGCTGATCGCGGCGCTGGGCTTCCATCTCCTTGATCGAGATGGCGTACTGCTTGGCCACCCGCTCCTTGATCAGCGGGATCGTCACGCGATGCATCGGGGCCGCGGCGACGGCATTCTTCAGCACGTCGGCGGCCAGTTCGACCGTGATCGGCGATTTCGTCAGCGACGCGAAGGCGACGACTCGGATCAGCGAACCCTCGAGCTCGCGGATGTTCGACGGAATCACTTTGGCGATGAAGGCCAGCACTTCGTCAGGGACCGGCACCTTCTCGGTCTCGGCCTTCTTGCGCAGGATCGCTTCGCGGGTTTCGAAGTCCGGCGGCTGGATGTCGGTCAGGAGTCCCCACTCGAATCGCGAGCGCAGCCGATTTTCGAGCGTCTGAATCTCTTTGGGCGGCCGGTCGCTGGAGATGACCAGCTGTTTCTGCATCTCGTGCAGCGAGTTAAAGGTGTGGAAGAACTCTTCTTGGGTCTGTTCTTTGCCTTCGAGGAACTGGATGTCGTCGATCAGCAGCACGTCGACGTGGCGGTAACGGTTGCGAAATTCGACCGTCTGATTGTTTTTGATCGCGATGATGAATTCGTTGGTGAACTTTTCCGACGAGACGTACACGATGTTCGCGTTTGCGTTGCGTTCGAGGACGCGATGCCCGATCGCGTGCATCAAATGGGTCTTGCCCAAACCCACGCCGCCGTAGAGGAACAGCGGGTTGTAGGCCATCGCGGGCGCTTCCGCGACGGCTTGCGCGGCCGCATGCGCGAACCGATTCGAGTTTCCGATGACGAAATCGTCAAACGTGTAGCGGACGTTGAGGTGTCCGATGCGCAGATCGTCGGAAGGCGCCACCCGCGCCGCGCTGGGCGCGGCCGTATCCGGGGTTGCGGCCTCGTCGCCGGGGTCGACGATGACGCGCAGAGCGATTTCGCCCCCCAACAGCTCGCCCAGCACCGAAGTGATGTCGGACTTCAGGCGATTCTCCACCCAGTCGCGCGCAAAGGTCGTCTGAACCGCCAGCACGATCTCTGAGGGCGACAGGGCGACCAGCCGCATCGGTTTGAGCCACATCTCGAAGACTGGCTTGTTGTACCGCGGTTCGAGCCGCTCGAGCGCCGCGCTCCAAAGTCCCTCGGGAGCGACCGTGCTGGTCTGGTTCATGGGCGTAACCTACGGGATGAATACGAACCGGCGCGTGGTGACAGCGTCGGAGAGATGAGGAACGTGGATTGGCAGGGCGAGGTAGCAGTCCTGCGGTCTTTTCCCCCGGAATTATCCACTTTTCCACAGGCTTCGCCGGCCCGTCCTGACGAGGCGCGCGGTCCGTTTCAACGACTTTCAAATACGCACGAATGGGGGCAGGAATCCGTTGCTGGCGCGGGTCCGGGGCACGCCGGCCGCGCCGGCTGTCCACAGGTCTATCCACCGTTGTGGACAATTCAGGAACCGTTCGCGGTTTACGCCTTTTCCTTGACGCTGGGAGGGGCGCGCCCGTATACTGTCTTGTCGCACGCCTGGGTCTCACCGCCTGGGCTCACCCACTAGGAGAACTCGTTCGTGAAGCGGACCTACCAGCCGCACAATCGGCGCCGTAAGCGCGTTCACGGCTTCCTCGAGCGCATGCAGACGAAGAACGGCCGTCGCGTGATCGCCGCGCGCCGCAAGAAGGGCCGTCACCGCCTCACCGTTTAGCGGGTTCGGCCGACGGCCGAGCCCTTCGCGGTCCGCGCGCCGGTGGCGCTGCGGTCCGCCGCCCTTCTAAAAATGCAACGTTTTCTTATGCGGATGTACGAGTCGCTGCGGCGGCGGAGTGACTTTTCCCGGGTTCGGGGGCGCGGGAAGCGGTACGGCGGCGTGCTCCTCAGCAGTTTCGTGATCGACGGGCGGCACCGAACCCGGGTCGGGATCACCGTCGCCACGGCCGTCGGTGGGGCCGTGGTCCGGAATCGTCTCCGGCGACGTCTGAAGTCGATCCTCGATCGTTACCCTCTCGGCGCGCCGCCATGGCGCGATATCGTCTTCGTCGCGCGGCCCGGCGCGGGCGAGGCAACCTTCGCCGCGCTGGTTACCGAGGTCGCACGCGTGCTCGGTCCGTCCGCCTGATGCAAACACTCGTTCTGACGATCCTACGGCTCTACAAAGGTCTCATCTCACCGATCGTGCCGCCGGCGTGCCGCTATCTGCCGACCTGCTCGGAGTATGCCGCGGAAGCGATCGAGAAACACGGATTCCTGCGCGGGGGTAAGCTCGCGATGCATCGGCTCTCCCGATGCGGACCCTGGCAACCGGGCGGCTACGACCCGGTCCCCTCCCGAAAGGCCCCCTGACTCCGTGCTCGCCTCCAACGTCTTCTTCGATCCACTGGTAAACATGCTGGGCGGCGTCCTGATCGGCATCCATCACATCATCCCGTCGTACGGCTGGGCGCTGATCGCGCTCGCGCTGGTCGTGCGCGTCGTGCTGTGGCCGCTCTCGGACATGCAGTTCCGTTCGATGGCCGAGATGCAGAAAGTCCAGCCGCTGGTCAAAGCGCTGCAAGCAAAACACAAGAGCGATCCGCAGGCGCAAAACACGGCCATGATGGCGCTCTACAAAGAGCACAAGGTCAACCCGCTGGCGGGCTGCATTCCGATGCTGATCCAGTTTCCGATTTTGATCGGATTGTACTGGGCGATTCAAGGCCAAATATCGTCGTTCCGCAACGAACACTGGCTGTGGATCGGCTCTGCGATATCGGCGCACTTCCCGACCATCTTCGGCAACAGCCTCGCGGAACCGGATGTCGTGCTGCTCGTGCTCTACGTCGTCTCGATGTACTTCACGGTGCGCTACGGCAGCCCGCCGTCGCAAGACCCGCAGCAGGCGCAGACGCAGAAGATCATGGCGATCGTGTCGCCGGCGATGATCGCGTTTTTCGGCTTCAAGTATCGCTGGGCGTCGGCACTGTACATCTACTGGCTGGCGCTCAATGTGTTTACCGTGGCGCAGCAGTACGTGATGTTTCGGCGCTATGGCTTGATCGGCGGCAAAAAGACGGTTGCGGTGGCTGCCGTTGCGACCCCGGCGCTGGCCGGCGACGTGCCCAACCAACGAAACGGCGCGGCCGCGGGAACCGCTGCCGCGTCGAACGGAAGACGGCGATACCGCACGAAAAAGCGGTCCCGGCGCTGAACCGCTGAAGAGATAGGGAGCATGGAAGACAACGAAGCAGGGCGCCGTCGCGCTCACGGCCAGCGGCGCCGCGCAGGGCAAGGTTCGCCGGCGCGGAGTGCTCCCGCAAGCGGCGCCGGCGAACGCCGGCCGCCGCGGCGTTCGGCGCCGCCGCGCGAGCCGATGGCCGCCGTCGAACCGTCGGTCGAGCCCGACGAGGCGAAACCGGCGCGGGCCTTGCTTGAGGAGATCCTCACCAAGATGGGGCTCGACGATGTCGAGATCGTGTATATCGCGCGCAGCGAGGGCGAGTACTTCGAGGTGCGCGGGCCACGGCTCGCATCGCTGATCGGACGCGAAGGCAAGACCCTCGAAGCGCTCAACCTCATCTACAACAACATCATCAACGTCGGCGTGCGCAATAACCGCCGCTATTACACGATCGACGCCGAGGGGTATCGGGCACGGCGGGCGGATCAGCTCAAGACGCTTGCGCTCGCAACGCTGGAGCGCGTGATTCGCGAAGCCCGGCCGATCAAGCTCGACCCGATGCTGCCCTCCGAACGCAAGATCGTTCACCTGGCCCTTTCCGACTCGCCGTTCGTGCGCACCGAATCCGAGGGCGTCGAGCCGGAACGGCGTCTGGTCGTGCATCCCAAGGAAGCCGCCGCCGGCGCTTAGGCCGGAAGCGCGGCGCGCCCTCGCGCGTGGATGAGACGATCGCCGCGATTGCGACGGCGCCCGGACGCGGCGCGATCGCGATCGTGCGCTGCAGCGGCCCCGAAGCCCGCGCCATCGCGGCGCGTGTGTTTCGCAGCCGGGATCCGCTCGTCGATCGGGTCGCGACCTACGGGACGATCGTCGATCGCAACGGCGGCGTCATCGATCGCGGCCTGGCGTTGGCGATGGATGCGCCGCGCAGCGTGACCGGCGAAGATGTCGTCGAACTGCACGTTCACGGCAGCCCGGTCGTGGTGCGTGAAACACTGCGCGCGCTGCTGCAGGCGGGGGCGCGTGCCGCGGGGCCCGGCGAGTTCACGCGGCGCGCCTTCATCAACGGGAAGATCGATCTGAGCGCCGCCGAGGCGGTCGCCGACATCATCGCGGCCGAGTCCGATGCCGCGCTGCGAGCGGCGCAAGCGAATCTCGCTGGGGCCTTGCGCGCCGCGATCGAGGACGCGCGGCGCCCGCTGCTGACGATCGTCGAAGAACTCTCCGGCGCGATCGACTATCCTGACGAGATCGCGGAGCCGCAGGCGGCGAGCGTGCGAAGCGCCGTGCATGAGGTCGATGCGGCGCTGGCCCAGCTGGAGCGCGATTGGGAACGCGGGCGGCTGATTCGCGAAGGGCTGTCGGTCGCGATCGTCGGGCCGCCGAACGCCGGCAAGTCGACGCTGCTCAATGCGTTGCTCGGCGAGGAGCGTGCAATCGTGTCGCCGTGGCCCGGCACGACCCGCGATACGATCGAAGAGGCGTTCGTCGCCGACGGGATCACGGTGCGCGCGATCGACACCGCGGGACTGCGCATCAGCGCCGAGCCGATCGAACGCAGCGGGATCGAACGGACGCGCAGCGCGCTCGCGGCAGCGACGCTGGCGCTGGTCGTCGTCGACGGCTCGGAACCGCTCGGGCCTGACGCCCGGCACGTGCTGCGCGACACGCGCGGGCGCTCGCGGGTCGTCCTCTTCAACAAGCGCGACCGCGGAAGCGCCGGCTACGCGCAGCGCGAGGATACCGAACGCGATGCGATCTGCGGTTCGGCGCACGAGCGGGCGACGATTGCCGACGTGCGCGCGGCCGTCGCACGCGCCGCGACGAACGGGGCGACGCTCGACGTCGCCCGCCCGCATCTGGCCTCGGCGCGGCAGGCCGACGCCGTGGTGCGCGCCCGCGCGTCGCTGGGCGAGGCGCTGGCGACGATCGCCGGCGGCGAGCCGCTCGACCTGGCCGTCCCTTCCTTGGTGACCGCCGTCGCCGCACTCGGCGAGATCACCGGGGCCGAGGCGACCGAAGCGATCCTGAGCGGCATTTTCGCCCGCTTCTGCGTCGGCAAGTAGCCCGCCGCTCGGGTGAGGCAAGCCGCCGTTCGGGGCGGATCCACGACCTCTTGCGCTCGCGCGCGGCGCGCCGGGGCGCGCTGGTGCTATGAATCCAGCATGTCGATCGAACGCTATGCGGTTCTCGGCGCCGGAGCGATCGGCGCCTACGTCGGCGCCTCGCTGGCGCGCGGCGGTGCCGACGTCACGCTGATCGCGCGGGGCGCGCACTTGGCGGCGATGCGCCAACGGGGCGTCACGGTCTGCTCCGAGCGCGGCGACTTCAACGTCCGCGTCCCCGTCACCGACGACGGCACCGAGAGCGGCCCCTTCGATTGCGTCATCGTGGCGCTTAAGGCGAACCAGCTGGGACCGATGCTCCCACGCATCGGGGCGCTTTGTCACCCCGGCACGCGCGTGATCGGGATGCAAAACGGTATCCCGTGGTGGTACTTCCAGCGGCACGGCGGCGCCCTCGACGGCAGGACGCTCGAGAGCGTCGATCCGGGCGGCAGCCTCGCCGCTGCGATCGACCCCGACAACGTCATCGGATGCGTCATCTATTGCTCGACCGAGATCGAAGCACCGGGCGTGATCCGGCACATCGAGGGCACGCGCTACGCGCTGGGCCGGCCCGACGGCGCGGTCGACGACGAGATCTCGCAGATCTCCGCGGCGATGGTCGCCGGCGGGCTGAAGGCACCGATCGAAACCGACCTCCGGGCGCAGATCTGGGTCAAGCTGCTCGGCAACGCCGCGCTCAATCCGGTCTCGGCGCTCACCCGGACCACGCTCGGGACCATGCTGCGCGATCCCGACGTCGAGGCGCTCGTGCGCAGCATCATGGAAGAATGCGCGACCATCGCGGCTGCGCTGGGTGTCGAGATGCCCGTCTCGATCGAGAAGCGCATCGACGGCGCGCGGCGCGTCGGCGAACACAAGACCTCGATGCTGCAGGACGTCGAGCGGGGTCGTGCGCTGGAGTTCGACTGCATGACCGGCGCCTTGCTCGAGCTTAGTGAGATCCTCGGGATTCCCAGTCCGGCGATCCGCGCCGTGCATGCGATGACGCGCCTGCTCGATGCCGCGCTCAGCGCGGCGATCCGCGACGCGATCCAGACGGGTCTAGGCACCGCCGCGTAGTCCGGCTCCGGCACGCGCCGGAGTCGACGCCGGCCCGGCTGGGCAATGGCGCGCCGGCCCGCAGCGTGTTACGATGCGGGGCGTTCCATGAGTACCGTGCTGCGCGGCGACGATGCCGCGGTGATCGTCGTCGGCGGCGGCCATGCCGGCTTCGAAGCAGCCCTCGCCGCGGCACGCCTCGGCGCGGCGACGCTGCTGGTCACCGGCGATCCGGAGCGCATCTGCACCCTGGCCTGCAATCCGTCGATCGGCGGCAGCGCCAAGGGTCAGCTCGTGCGCGAAATCGACGCGCTCGGCGGGGCGATGGCGCGTGTCACCGACCGCGTGTCGCTGCACGCGCGTTTCCTGAACGAATCGAAGGGCCCGTCGGTGCGCGCATTGCGCGCGCTCGCCGACAAGCCACGCTACGCCCGCATCGCGCGCGAGACGATCGCTGCGCAGCGCAACCTCGACGTCATACCGGCGATGACCGAGGATCTGATCGTCGAAGCCGGCGCGGTGCGCGGGGTCGTACTCGCCGATGGGCGCACCCTGCGCGCACCGAACGTCGTGCTGGCAACGGGCACGTTCTTAGGGGGCAAGACCTTCCGCGGCGACGACGTGCGCGCCGAGGGCCGTATCGGCGAAGCGCCGGCGGTCGGACTGTCGGCGGCGCTCGCGCGGCTGGGCTTTCCGCTCGCACGCCTCAAAACCGGGACGCCGCCGCGCGTCGCGCGCACCTCGCTCGATACGTCGCTGATGGCGATGCAGCCCGCAAGCCCGGCGCCGCTGGCCTTTTCGTACGCTGCTCCCGGCGGCTTCGCCGGCCCGCAGCTGCCCTGCTGGATCGTGGAAACCAACGCGCGCACGCACGCGCTCGTGCGCGACAACCTGCATCGCTCGCCGCTCTACGGCCTGGCCTTGATTGAGGGAATCGGCCCGCGCTACTGTCCGTCGATCGAAGACAAGGTCGTCAAGTTCGCGCACAACCCGACCCATCAAATCTTCGTCGAACCCGAAGGCTGGGACGAGCCCACCTATTATGTCGGCGGTTTCTCAACCTCGCTTCCCGCCGACGTCCAGTCAGCGATGCTGCGCACGCTGCCGGGCTTTGAAAACGTCGTGATGCTGCGCGCGGGGTACGCCGTCGAATACGATTTCGTGCAGCCGACCGAACTCGACGCAAGCCTCGAAACGCGCCGTGTCGCCGGCCTTTTTCACTGCGGTCAACTCAACGGCACCAGCGGCTACGAAGAGGCGGCCGCACAGGGATTGATGGCCGGCATCAACGCCGCGCAACGCGCGCACGGCCGCGCGCCGCTGCGCCTCGGCCGCGAGACGTCGTACATCGGCGTGCTGATCGACGACCTCGTGACGCGCGGCGTCGACGAACCGTATCGCATGCTGACCTCGCGGGCCGAACATCGCGTCGTGCTGCGTCACGACAACGCCGATCTGCGACTGACACCAACGGGCCGCGACCTCGGCCTCGTCGACGATACCGCCTGGGACGCCTTCGCCGCACGCCGCAGCGCTCTCGAACGCGGCCTCGCGACCGCAAGAGCTACGCGCGCACCGAAAACCATCGGCAGGGTCAACCTTTCGCCCGGCGCGACGGTCGCCGACGCCTTGCGCCGCCCCGATCTGACCGCCGCCGACCTGCGCAGCGCCCTGCCCGACGTCAGCGACGAGATCGCGACCCGGATCGAAATCGAGCTGAAGATGGACGGCTACGTGCGACGCCAGCAGGCCGCGATCGACCGCGCCGCCGGCGACGAAGCCGTCGCCCTCCCCGCCGATCTCGACTACGCGCTGGTTCGCGCACTGTCACGCGAGGCGCGCGAGAAGCTGGACCGCACCCGCCCGCGCACGCTCGGTGCCGCCCGCCGCATCCCTGGCCTGACCCCGACCGACGTCGCGCTGCTGAGCGTCCACCTGCACCGGCACGCCGCCTCCGCGTGAGCGCGCTCCCGCTCCCGAATCCCGAAGCCTTCGCCGCACTCCAAGCCGCCGGTCTCGAGGCCCCGCTGGCGGAACGCCTCGCCGTCTATGCAGCGCTGGTCCTGAACGCGAACCGGCGCGTCAACCTAACCGGCGCCAAGACGGGCGCCGCCTTCGCCGAGCACATCCTCGACGCGCTGACGCTGCGCGCCGACGTCGCCTCGCCGCTGATCGACGTCGGCTCCGGCAACGGCATCCCGGGGATCCCGCTCGCGCTCGCCACCGGCGCGCGGGTCACCCTGCTCGAGCCGATCAAAAAACGCGCCGCCTTCCTTACCTCCGCGCTTGCCGCGCTCGCCATCGACGGCGACGTCGTCACCGCCCGTGCGGAAGATGCCGCCCGCGACCCCGCGTTCCGTGAAGCCTACCGCACCGCCACCGCTCGCGCCGTCGGCCCCGCCCCCGCGGTCGCCGAGGTGACCGTGCCGTTCCTGGAAATCGGCGGCCGCGCGCTCCTCCAGCGCGGCGCCCTCGACGACCACGAACGGAACGCCACCGCCGACGCCGCCCTGGTCCTGGGCGCGGAGCTCTTCGAAGAACGCCCCCTCGCCGGCGACCGCCGGATCCTCATCCTCAAGAAGATCGCCCGAACGAACCCGCGCTTCCCAAGAAAAGACGGCGTCCCCACCAAACGCCCCCTGTGCCTGCGATGAGTGTTCCCCGGGAAACATTCCTCTGCCGTGCAAAGCGATGTTCGCCGTGAAACACTCGCTCTGTTCCGCTGGGAACCGCTCCCCCGAAGGCGTCCTGCAAAAGCGTCCCCCGCTCGGACTCCTCACTCAGCAATGCTGCCAGGAGGGGGTGGGGTGGGCGCAGGTCCGCCCGGGGTGCTTTGCGCAGGCGCGGAGCCAGGATGGCGAGAGCGCCGGAGCAAGCAGCGACCGGAGCGCAGGAAGCGCGAAGGGAGCGTGCCCCGGGCGACCCTTCGGGCACCCCCGGCCCGAGCCACAACCACAAAGAACCAGGACGCCATGCGCCACCCACTAGACGACGTTCTGACCACGATCCTCACCGGCGCACACGTGTACGCCGTCGGCGGCCGCGTGCGCGACGAGTTCCGCGCAAAGGTCGATGGTGAGGAGCGTCCGCCGAAGGATCTGGACTACGTCGTCACCGGGATGCCGCAAGACCGGCTCCTGGAAGCGCTGTCGCGGGCCGGCCGCGTCGACGTGGTTGGGGCGTCGTTTGCGGTGCTGAAATTTCGCCACCTGGCCGGCGAGGCCGACATCGCGCTGCCGCGGCGCGAGCATTCGACCGGCACCGGCCATAAGGAATTTGCGGTCGAATCCGGCCCCGAGATTCCGATCGAGGACGATCTGCGCCGCCGGGACTTCCGGATGAACATGATCGCGCGACGTCTCGACGACGACACGATCGTCGATCCGTACGGCGGCATCGAAGACATTCGCCGCGGGTGGATCGACATCGTCGATGACCGCGCGTTTGAAGAAGATCCGCTACGCACGCTGCGCGCCGCGCAGTTCGCGGCGCGCTTCGTGTACGAAGTGACGGAACGCGCAAAAACGGCGATGCAGCAGGCTTCTCCGCTCATCGTCACGGTGTCGGCCGAACGCGTCGGCGAGGAATTCGCGAAGCTGCTGAGCGCGGCCGCGCCGTCGATCGGACTCGAAATTCTGCGCACCACCGGCGTGCTCGGCCAGCTGTGGCCGGAGCTGCTCGAGGGGATCGACGTCGACCAAAACGATTGGCACGCGTACGACGTCTATCGCCATAGTCTCGCGACGCTGGATGCCGCTCCACCGGACGACATCCCGCTGCGTCTCGCTGCGCTGCTGCACGACGTGGGGAAACCGCGCACCGCTGCGCCCCGCCCCGACGGCCGCGGCAACACGTTCTACCAGCATGAACACGTCGGCGCCGACATGATACGCCCAATGCTCGCGAAGCTGCGGCTCCCCAGCGACACGGTCGAAACGGTCGTGCACCTGGTCCGTCAGCACATGTATGCGGCCGACCCCGACGCCCAGGACCGGACAATTCGGCGCTTCGTGCGGCGGATCGGGCCGGAACACATCGGGCAGCTGTTTGCGCTGCGCTGGGCCGACATCACCGGGTCCGGCCTCCCCAAGCGCGACGATTCGAACGAGCGCTTCGAGGCGCGCGTCGCCGCCGTGCTGGCCGAAAAACCGGCCCTCGCCGTGCGCGATCTGGCGATCGGGGGCGCCGAAGTGATGGCCGTGTTCGAACGCAAGGGGTTGGCACCGCCGGGGTTCCGGGGCGACGCCCGGGTGGGCGAAGTCCTCCAGGCGCTTTTCGAAGAAGTCACCGACGAGCCGTCGCGGAACGAGGCGGGCCCGCTCGTCGAGCGCGCGGAACGCTACATCGACGAGCACTTCTCTGCGCAATAGGTCGGGTTTTTGGCCGCGGTAGTACCAACCCCCACGACGGCTCGCGTCATCGCGATCGTCAATCAGAAAGGCGGCGTCGGGAAATCGACGACGGCCGTCAACCTCGGCGCATCGCTGGCCCTGATGGGCCGGCGCGTGCTCATCGTCGACATCGATCCGCAGGGGAACACGACCACCGGCGTCGGCATCGACAAGAGCGTCGTCGAACGCGACGTGTACAACGTGCTGCTCGAACGCGTTGCGATCGGCGAAGTCGTCCGCGCCACCGAGGTCGAGAACCTCGACATCGTTCCCGCGACGTTGAATCTCGCCGGCGCAGAAATCGAACTCGTCTCCGCATTGCAGCGCGAAAATCGGCTCAAGAGCGCGCTCGGAGACGTGCTCGGCAGGTACGACGACGTGCTGATTGATTGCCCGCCGTCATTGGGTTTGCTCACGATCAACGCGCTGACCGCAGCAACCGAAGTGATCATTCCGGTGCAGGCCGAGTACTACGCGCTCGAAGGGTTGAGCCAACTGATTTCGATCGTGCGGCGGATCAAAGAAGGACTCAATCCCGACTTGGTGATTCGCGGCGTGCTGATCACGATGTTCGACGGACGCACGAAGCTCGCGACCGAAGTGCTCGAAGAAGTGAACCGGCACTTTCCCGACCACGTGTTTGCGACCCAGATCCCGCGCAACATCCGGCTCTCCGAGGCGCCCTCGTACGGGAAGCCGGCGATCCTATTCGATGTGAAGAGCCGCGGCGCGCAGGCCTACCTTTCTCTCGCAAAGGAACTGATCCCGGCCGCGCCGCTGGCGCGCGGTTCCGGCGGATGAGCGTCAAGCGTGGGCTGGGGCGCGGCCTCGGCGCACTGCTGGGCGAAGCGGGCACCGCCGACCTCACCACGGCCGCGCCGCGGCGCGAACTGCAGCAGCTTCAGATCGCGCGGATCGTCCCCAACCCCCATCAGCCGCGCCGTTCGTTCGCTGCCGTCCCTCTGGACGAACTGCGCGCATCGATCGCCGCTTTCGGGGTGCTGGTTCCGATCATCGTTCGCGAGCGCGGCGAGGGCTACGAGCTGATCGCCGGCGAGCGGCGTGTGCGCGCCGCGCGTGCGGCCGGCCTCGAAACGATCCCCGCGCTCGTGCGCACCGCCGACGACCGTGAGTCGCTCGAGATGGCGATCATCGAGAACCTGCAGCGCGAAAACCTGGATCCGCTCGAAGAAGCGATGGGCTTTGCTCACTTGGTCGAGGCGTACGGCTTCACCCAGGAACAAGTCGCCGAACGTGTCGGCCGGAGCCGTCCGGCGATCGCCAACGCGCTGCGGCTGCTGTCGCTCCCCGATACGGTCAAAGCCTACGTGCGCGAGGGTGCGCTGACGGCCGGGCATGCCCGGGCGGTCCTGGCTTTCGTGCCGGAACGGCGCGAAACGATGGCGCGCCGTGCGGTGACGGAGGGTCTTTCCGTGCGCGCGCTCGAGAAGCTCGCCTCGGACGCCGTGCCGCATCGCGCGCGCACGCGCACAGCGGCCGCGCGCGACGATGCCGATACGGCGTTCGTGGATCAGCTGCGCTACAAGTTTGCGACCCAAGTGCGCGTCGTCGCGCAGGAACGGGGCGGCACGATCGAACTTCGCTATGCCGGCCCGGAGGATTTGATGCGCATCGTCGACCTGCTGCTCGGGACGTCGCCGTGAACCGGGCCATGCGCGCCGCGGCCGCCCTCTTCGCGTTCGTTCTGGCGGGTGCCGCGCCGGCAGCACATGTCGGACCCGTCCCGCGCAATGCGCAGACTGCGCTGATTGAGAAATACATCGCCGCACAGCGCGCTGCGCGCTACGACGTCGCGTACGGATTGCTGGTCGACAGCGAGCGCAGCTACTTCGGCGATCCGGATAGCTACCGCAGCGTGTTCGACGCGGACGGCATTGCACTCGAGAGCGCGCGGCTGATCGGAACCGAAGGCGACGACAACGGGCGCGTGTACTTCGTGCGCGAGCGCATCGCGTTCGTCGATCACGCGACCGACGCGCGGCGTGAACTCGAAGCGACGGTGCCGCTGGGTGTCGTGCGCGAACACGGGGTACTGCATATCAAGGATCCCGGTAAGCCGTATCGTGCATTCGCCACCGCGTCGACGGTCGACACCTCCGGCCTGCGCATCACCGTGAAGAAGTTCGAATTCTTCCCCGACCGCATCGACCTGATCGTGACGTTCGCGAACGTCGGCGACAACTTCGTCACCATACTTCCGTACGGCAAGAGCGTGCTGCGCGACGATCAGGGCGGCGTCTACCGCATCCTCGCGATCAAGAACTGGGCGATCACCGACAAACGTCTCTTCGAGGGCATTCCGCTTGCGCCGAACGCGCAGTATACGGGCTGGCTCGCCTTTTCTGCGACGCGACTGGACAGCCAGAAGCGCGCGTGGTCGTTGACGGTCGCGCCGGCCTTGCGGGACGGGTCCGATGCACCCTTCGACGTCACGATTCCGGTCGTTCCGCGACCGAACTAGTTCCGTCCGCCAACGAGAGGAACCGCCTGCGGGGCCACGGAACGGTCGCTCCGCCCGGCGGTGACGCTACCGACATGGCTGCTGGGGTTTTGCCGTGCCAAAGGGGAGTCGCATCCATGCGTCGCTTCGTCCTTCCCGTCGCTGTCCTGGGCGCTGTCGGTCTTAGCGCCTGCACCGGCGGTGGGTCGGTACTAAGTAACAGCCAGGCTCCGGAGCGCGTCATCGTCACCGTCGCCGCCCCGAGCAACATTGCACGCGTATTGCCGGGCGCGTACATCCCGATCAGCGCGATCGGCGTGGCCGGCCCCAACAACGGCGTCGCCGGCACCAACCGCTTCATTTGGTCCGCCGCTCTCGCTACCAGCGGTCAGTACGTAGCGAACACCGGCGGGCAGACGAAGCCGTGCGCGGTGGTGATGTACACGCCCAGCGGCGGCACGGCCGCACCGTACCCCGCGGACTTCTCGATCTACGTCGCCATCGACCCGACCAATGAATCGAACATCCTGTTCGGACCACCGACGACCATTCCGCTTCCGGCCGGTGCACCGGCGGGCTCGACGATCACGACCAACTACCCCTATTGCGTTCAGGTGTCGGCAACCGAACTCGACAAGAACGGGAACCGGACCAGCGCGGTGGGCACGGTTACGGTTGCGGTCGTGAACCCGGCGAACCCCGAGCAGTAAAGGGCATCGTCGCAAACACGGGGACGGGGGGCGGTGACGCTCCTCGTTCGCGTTTGCACGGCGTGTACGCGCTGGTCGATCCGCATACGGTCGAGCCGATCGCGTTCACGGAAGCACTGCTGCGGGGCGGAATTCGCATCGTGCAAATCCGTGCCAAGGACGGCATCGACGGCGCCACGCTGATTGCACTCGTGTCACGCGTGCGCGCATCGGGCGGCATTGCGATCGTAAACGATGATGTCGGTCTGGCGCGGCTTGCGGACGGCGTTCACCTCGGCCAAGAGGATGCCGCTGCGCTCGATCTGCCCGCGGTGCGGCACGCGCTCGGACGGGGCATTATCGGATTGTCGTGCGGAACGCCGCAGGAAGCGCGCGCTGCGGATCCCGCGCTGATCGATTACGTCGCCGCCGGCCCCCTCTTCGCGACCGCCACGAAGACGGATGCGGGCTTGCCGATCGGCATCAGCGGCGCTCGAGCAGTCGTCGAAGCGACGGCGCTGCCGTGCGCGGTGATCGGCGGCATCACGCTCGATCGTTTGGCCGCTGCGCGTGAAACCGGGGCGGCGATGGCGGCACTCGCGTCGGCGCTCGTCGGCGACGACCCCGAAGCGACGGCACGGTCGTGCGTGGAGCGCTGGGGATGAGCGCGCCGGTCGTCGCGACGATCGGGACGACGCACCCGCTCGCGTTCGCAGGACTGATCTTCGCCGCACTCGCGCTCGCCGACGAGGGCGCGCGGCCGGTTTGCATCGTCGCCGGCGTCAGCGCGCAGAACGCGGACGGCGTCCTGTCCGCTCGCGGCGTCGATCCGGAACTGATCGCGGCGCAGTTTGCCGCGCTGGGCGACGCGGGCGTGGCCGCGTTTCACGTCGGGGCGCTCGTCTCGACCGACGGCGTGCGCGCGGTCGCGGACGGTCTGGCCGCGTTTGGGGGCGTGCCGGTCGTCGTCGACCCGGTGCTCGCCGCGAGCACCGGCGATCGGCTGGGAGAACCCGGCGTCCGCGACGCGCTCCGTGACGCGCTGTTCCCGCGCGCGACATTGGTGACGCCGAACCTCGACGAGGCGAGCGCGTTCCTGGGCCGGCCGGTTCAGGATGCCGCCGGAATGCGCGAGGCCGCCATGGCGTTGCTGGAATGGGGCTCCGCGGCGGTGCTGATCAAGGGCGGCCACCTGGAGGGCGACGCGATCGACGTGCTGGCCGATGCGAGCGGCGTGCGGAGCTTCGCGACGGCGCGCGTTGCGATGACGATACGCGGAACCGGTGACCTGCTCGCGACGACGATCGCGACCGGGTTGGCACGTGGCATGCCGCTGGCGAGTGCGATCCTGCGCGCGCGGGCGCGGGTCGCGCGTGCGATCGCCGACGGCGTTCCGTTTGCCGGGGCCCGCGTTGCGCCGTTGGGAACCGACGCGAGCGTGACCGGCGACTAGCCCGGCACGGCTGGAGGTCGCGCACCGCGCGGCAGACAACCGTTGCGGTTTGCATCGGGAGTGACATGGAGAACGACACCATCGAGGACGCTCGTGCGCCGGACGGCGACAGGCTCGAGCGCGTCCCGAAACGCGTGATGTCGGGCAATCGGCCCACCGGCCGGCTGCATTTGGGTCACCTGCTCGGCGTGCTCGAGAACTGGGTCGCGCTGAGCGAGCGCAGCGAGACGTTCTTCGAAGTCGCCGACCTGCACGCGTTCACGACCGGCTTCGCGGACCCGCAGGCGATCCGTGACGCGCGCGACGAGATGGTGATCGATTGGCTGGGCGCCGGTATCGACCCCGAGCGCTCGATCGTCTTTCTCCAGTCGGCCGTCCCGCAGATCAGCGAGCTGCACACGCTGCTCTCGATGATCGTCCCAGTATCGTGGCTGCAGCGCGTGCCGACCTACAAAGACCAGATCGAAGAACTCGGTCCCGAGATCGCTACCTACGGCTTTCTGGGCTACCCGTTGCTGCAGCTGTGCGACATCGCCGTCTTTGCCGGCGATACCGTTCCGGTCGGACGCGACCAGCTGTCCCACCTCGAGTTCGGCCGCGAGGTCGTGCGGCGGTTCAACCATTTATACGGACCGACGCTGATCGAACCACAGCCGCTGCTGTCGTCGTTTCCGGCCGTGCCGGGCACCGACGGCCGCAAGATGTCGAAGTCGCTGCACAACACGATCGACATCGCCGACGACGAAGCGACGACCACCAAGAAGGTTCGCTCGTACATCACCGACCCGCT
>Ga0182024_10011826_pt1 | contig 17421 bp, 17 predicted proteins | sample P32metaG_FD_120480 | JGI IMG/M metagenome (GOLD analysis project Ga0182024, IMG submission 120480) | Permafrost microbial communities from Stordalen Mire, Sweden - P3-2 metaG (Illumina Assembly) | ecosystem: Environmental > Terrestrial > Soil > Wetlands > Permafrost | place: Sweden: Stordalen...
ACCCCAGCCAGGAACCCGCCCAGGAGCCATCCATAGCGTAGTGCAGCACGGCGAAAGGACCCGACGCGGCAGGCGACAGCGATCTCGCTCGCCAGTCGAGCCGCGCCGGCAGAGGCCGTCGAAGAGCAGCTTGGCCACCCTGTTGCGCTGGCGGTAGCCGGCCCCGCTCACACCCAGACGCGCTGGCACCAGGTCCGACGCGAGCACGGCCGCTATCGCTTTCGCCCCAAGAGGGAGCGCCCCCGTCCGACTCGCCGTAAACGGCCGGTCGGCACTTTACGGTCAAATGGCGCGACATCGAAGAATCCTGCACCCCGTCCTCGGACTATCGAAGATCCTCGAGGAACTCGGAACCCGGCCGGACACCGGTAATCAGCAGGTGGTCGCGTGCCCTCGTGCACGCGACGTACAACAGGTGTCTCTCCGTCCTTAGGACGTCCTCGAGGTCGGCGTCATCGGCGATCGCCTCGATCCGCTCTTGCGACGGGATGACCTCGTCGTCGCACGCTAGGACGACGACCGCGCGGAACTCAAGCCCCTTCGCGAGATGCATCGTGCTCACCGACACCGACCCGTGCTTCGGGCGCACCTTCTCGTCGAGCACCGCGAAGGGCAGTCCGGCTTCCTCGACTGCCCGCGTCGCTCGTTCAATCTCGGCCTCGGAGCGCACGAACACGCCAAGTTCCCCCGGCGTAAGCCCCTCGGCGATGTGCTCGACGACCCAGCTAGCGACCGCCGCAATCTCAGCCGCCTCATCGTCGATCAGGCGGACCGTCGGGGGTGTGCCGTTGAAGACCGACACTGTCCCCGCCCTGCTTTCGACGACCCCGTCGGCATCGGTCTGTTCCGGATCGAGCAGGCGATCAGCGCTTTGGCGAATCTGATGGGAAGTCCGATAGTTCACGTAGAGGTTCCGAGACCGGCCGCGGATATCGACTCCGAGCGCCCGCCACGAAAACGGCTGCTGGAAGATTCGCTGTCCCAAGTCCCCCGCGAAGAACAATCCGTTCGGCCGATCCCCGCCGAGCGTGGCGAAGAAACGCAGGTGCGCGACCCCCATGTCCTGCGCCTCGTCGACCACGACGTAGTCGTACGGACGCCGAGAGCGCTCGAGCATGAGCTGTGAAAGTCGGGAAAACATCCCAAACTCGGTGAGCAGCTCCTCATGCGCCAGCCTCTCTGAGACTCGCTCCAGAATCTCCCAAAGCACCACGCGCTGCTCCTCTGGGAGCCTTGTCCTCCGTCCGAGCCGGCGAACGTCGCGGTATTCGTCCCAGGTCCGTAGCTGCCACGCGTCGACAACCTGTTCCCACTCAGTCAAGAGGAAATTCGGCCGGAAGCGATGTTGCCCCGCTGCCTCGGACGCCTCACGGACAAAGCCCTCGATCTGCTCGCGCGACACAATCCGCGGCTCGCCCGCGTGAGCACGGTAAAGGCGCCGCCCGACGTCACCGATCGACTGGGCCTCGACCCGCTCGCCGAGCCGTGGCTCCTTGCCAATGAGCAGATTGAGGCGCCCGCGCAGGGCCGCGGCCAACGTGCCCGAGTAGGTGGTCAGCAGCACGCGCGCATCAGGGTTCGTCCGCGCGAGGAAGACAGCGCGGTGAAGCGCGACGATCGTCTTGCCCGTCCCTGCCGAGCCAGAGACGCGTGCTGGGCCGCCGTAGTCCCGCTCGACAATCTCCCGCTGCGCCGGGTGTAGGAACACCATCCACCGGTCCCACGGGTAGTCGAGCGCCCGCTCAAGCTCCTCGATGTCTTCGACCACACGAAAGCGCCGCTGCGCGTCCGGATGTTCGAACGGATCGACCTCGGCCGCCACGAGAACGGGCTCGCGGGGCGTGCCGCCGGTCGCAAGCTCGATCACAGCCTCCGCCGCCTCTGCGGGGAGGCGCTCCGAGAGCACGAGCAGCTCGTCTTCGCCGGCCTTCCGGATCTCGTCGAGCCATTCCGTCGGCACGCCGTAGCGCAGAAGCTCGTCGTCGGAGAGGTGTTCAAGGACGGCACGCCTAGGAGGCGCCGCGACCTCCGCCTCGACGTACACGGGGACGACGATCTCGTGCACCGTCTCGCGCAGCTCGACGAGCTGCGCGGCACCGGTGGTCGGGTGCCGCTCGAGCTTCCGCCGCTCCGCCCACTCGTATGCCTTGTCGTGGTGGTCGGCGTAACACAGGACGAGCGTCCCGTCCGTCCTGTGGACGATCAGACGGACGTCCCGGCCGGCGCGCACCGACCAGAAGCGTGGGTCCTTCGCCCGGTGGAGCTTGTGGAAGCTCAGGCTCGGATGCGCAGGGTTCACCTGCAGGTCAAACGCCGTCGTCTTGACGGCCTTCTGCTCATCCGCCGTGAGACGCGTGAGGCTGTCGGTGAACGTATCGGCGATGAGGAACTGCATCAGGCGACGCGGAAGACCTTCATCACCTCGTCGCCGAGGTGGTTGATCACCTTCACGGCGATCCGGCCGGACAACGGTTTATCGAACGGCCGGGAGAGGTCGCTGCGCAGGCCCGCCCACGCGTCCTTGTCTATTTCGGCCTTGAGCGAGGTTTTAAGCGCCTTGTACGGATCGTCGGCCCCAAGGAAGTACGCGTGCCTGACGAAGAAGCTCTCCTCGTTGTATTCGGTGTCGATGAACCAGCAAGCAATCCCGTCGGCGTTATCGCTCTGGACCTCGCCGGTTGACGGATGGAAAACGTCGACTCCGTTGAGTTTGACCTGCAGTTGCCCGTCGCCGGCCTCAAGCAGATCGATGTCGGGCTCGCCAAAGATCACGAAGAGGTTGCCCTTCCCGGTGTTCTTCAGGTCGTCGGCCATCTGGAGGTCGGCGTTCATTCGCGCCTTGAGCACGGGAACCCTGCCAAGCTTGTTGAACTCGGTCGTGTGCGCCTCATAGTTGAACGCGCACGCGATGAGCGTGTCGAATCCGGCATCGCCTGCCTCACGGGCCGCGGCGACGAGATCTGCGCGCTGAACCGTGCCGAACTCCGGGCCGACGAAGATCGCAGCGCGCTTCTCGGTCTCGCCTTCGAGGTAGCGTCCCTCCCCGCAGACGAGCGTTCCCGGCCAGGCCGTTAGCGCCAAGAAGTCGATCTTGTCGTCCTTGTGCGCCTGCTGGACGCCAGCGAGTTTGAGGTTCTCCAGGATCGTCTGCGTGAACGTCTGCTCAGCGTCGGCGTCGAGCGCGTGCGACTGGAGCGGGTCGATCAGCTCATCGTTCTCCCCGACGCCGAGCATGCGGTGGGGGCTGAGGCTCTCGACAGTGAATGGTCCGGCAACGCGCACTTTGCGCTTGTCTTCATAGGCCTTGTCGTACAGATATTCCGACTCGGCCTGCGACGCAATAGCCGCGTCGATCTCCCCCTGTCTCGCCACCCATGCCTGCCACCACTCGACGTGAAGCGCCTTACCCCGCTCGGGCCACCCCTCATCAGCGGTGCGAGGAATCTCCCACTCCTGCCACTCGGCTCCGAGCGTGCCGTTGAGTTCGTCCCGCAGCGGAACGAGAATTTCTTGCCACTTGTCCCAGATCACATCGATCTCTGCGTTATTAGCGATCGCCTTGAGGGTAATGTGCGGCACGCGCTCGTGCACAAAGCCATAGTGAACGCGTCCCGCAGTCGGTCGGGAACTCGGCGCCGTACGACTGACCTCGGCCTCCTTCAACTGCCCATCACGGGAGTCCGCCAGAAGGTAGAACGGATACCGCGCGCCCATGATGCGCGCACGGGACAGTGCCAGCGCTACGCGTGAAGTGTCGATCGTGATCCAGCGGCGGCCCCATTGCTCAGCGACGACCGCTGTCGTACCGGAACCACAGGTCGGGTCGAGCACAAGGTCGCCTGGGTCAGTTGCCATGAGAATGCACCGCTGCACGAGCTTTCGCCCACTCTGAACCACGTATATCTTGGGGTCAGTGAAATTACCAGTAGCCGTATCACCCCAAACGTTTCCGAGCGCCTGCGCCCGAAAATCATCGAGAAAACGTATGTAGGTCAGACTGTTGGCGGCCCGAGCAATCCGGTCGGCCTTGAGCAGGCGCTCCATGCCAACTTCGCCAGTCTTCCAATACCCTTTCCCGGAGCCATAGGTCGCGCCGTGAATCGTAACCGGAAAGCTCCCCGGCGGACGTTGTGACGTGAGGTTGTCATAGCGAAATACGCGTTCCGTGAAGCCAGATGCGACCTCGTCTTCCGTGAGACCCCTTACGGAACCATCGGGCAGCTTTACCCATCTGTATACCCCTGACTTATCGGTCTCGAGGCCCTTCGCCGTGAGGGGCGGCCGGAATTTTGTGACCTCGCGCCGCTTCGCGAACCACAGGACATAGTCGGCCGTTCCGGCGATCAGATCCGAAGTCTGGCCGGCGGTTTTCACAACCGTAATCTGGGCGCACAGGTTGCCTTGACCAAAGATCTCGTCCATTACGGCCCTGACCAGATGAACATTCTCATCACCGATCTGCACAAAGATGGATCCGGACTCGGACAGCAGGTCGCGGGCAATCGTGAGCCGATCGCGGAGGTAGGTCAGGTAGCTGTGAATTCCGTCGCGCCACGTGTCGCGAAAGGCTTTGACCTGCTCGGGCTCGCGAGTAATGTGCTCTGACTTACCATCGGTCACCGTACGGCTCGTGGTGGACCACTGGAAGTTGCTGTTGAACTTGATCCCGTACGGCGGATCGAGGTAGATACACTGCACCTTCCCGCGGAGCCCTTCCCGTTCCGCGAGACTCGCCATCACCTGGAGCGAATCGCCAAGAATCATCCGGTTCGTCCAGCTTTGCTCGTGTTCGTAGAACTCGGTCTTGTCGGCGCCTTCCGGAAGGTTGTTGAAATCGGCGAAGAGATCGATCTGCTCGTGCTCGTCTGGTGGCGTCTTCTTCGACTGCCGCACGAGGTCGTCGATGAGCACCTTTGGGTGCACCTTCTCCTGGATGTAGATGGGCGGCGCTTGGACGACGAGGTCGCTCCAGTCCTGCTCGTCCTTGCCGCGCCAGACGAGCTGCGGGTCGAGGTCGCGGTTTCGCCGCTCGTATGCGACCCGAACGGCCGCCTTGTCGGACTCCTCAACGATTGACTCGTACTCTGCGGTGGGGATGTTGCTGCGCGTGTCGTCGACGTGCTTGAGCGTCTCCACCGACTTCCGCGTCTGGGCACGCGGCCTCGCCACGCCTATGTCCCCACCGGCTGTGTGGGCATCTCAACCGCGCGCTCGACAAGCGCCGCGAACGCGGACTCGATCTCGTAGACGTCTGTCAGTTCGGCGAACGCCCAGCGGCCGTGCGACGTCGCGTGGTTTACGGCCGGCACCCAGTAGGTCTCCATGGTTGCCTTCTTCTCCTTCGCATCCTCGCCCCGGTAGCCTTTGATCTCGACGACGAGGTGCAGTAGATCCGTGTCCTGGTTGCCGTCGTTGACGAGCACGATGAAGTCTGGGATGTACGTGCGGCTGTCGGAGCCGTAGCGGTACGGCACCTCAAGCCCAAGGCCCTGATTCTTGACGTAAGCGCGAACGCGGGGATGGCCTTCGACGACCCGGCAGAACTCGCCCTCCCAGCCGCTGTCGAGGATTGCCCAGTTCACGTGGCATCGGCGTGCGTCCGTCTCCCAGCGGAGCTGCCTTGACGTGTTGAAGTTGACGTGCATCGTCGAGCCAACCGGGTTGTACGGGTCCATCACGGCCGTCACGGGGCGCTCGCCGATGTAGGTCCGGTTGATCGCGGCGTGTATGCGCTCGCAGGCCATGTCGGCGAGCGCCTTGTATTCGAGCTGCGCAGGGTAGGCGCCTCCCTTGCACTCTAGGTGGTTCTCGAGCCAATCACGCGTGATCCGCTTGAGCTGACCGAACAGGTGGTACTGCGGCTCGCCGTCGGCGTCCTGCCACTTTGTGTCGAGCAATCGCGTCGTGAGCCGGAACACAATCGTGGAGAAGCGCTGGTCGGCCGTGTGCTTCAACGTCAGGTCGACGTTCTCACCGATGATCCCCGAGTTGAGCGTGCTCGTCGCGCCAACTAGCTCCGGTGTCAGGACGAGCGTCGAATCCTCGTTGAAGGTCGCGCTCAGCAGCTCTTCAGGCAATTCGACCCGGTATCCGACGACGCGTGGGAAACGGATCTCGAGGTTGTCCCGATCTGGGCGCACGGAGCGTACGTTGATTGTCTCGCGGGGCGGTTGCGGCGGCGCCGGAACGGGCTTCGCTGTGAAGTCGAACGGGATTCCCAGGATGTCGGCGTACTCGACGTTGAACATTCCCTCCTCGTTCAGCTCGTACGACTGGCGGCGGAGCGCGCGGCCGACAACCTGCTCACAGAGAAGCTGGGTGCCGAACGCCCGGACGCCAAGAACATGGGTGACAGTGTTCGCGTCCCAGCCCTCAGTGAGCATCGCGACGGATACGACACAGCGAACCTGCTCACCGAGCTGGTCACGCTTGCCGACGGTGTTCATGACCTCGCGCAGGAGGTCCGTGTCGGTGAGCTTGGCGGCCTGCTGTGCGTCTCCCGTGCGCTCGAAGATGTCGCTCCGGAACCGCTCGATCTCGTCGGCGGCCATCGCGCGAAAGTCTTTGTCTAGCGCGTCACCTGACTCAAGCTGCTCACTGTCGATGAGGAGGGTCCTCGGCCGTGCGTACGGGTTCCCGTGCTCATCGAAGTTGCGGAACAGCGGGAGACGGCCGTCCTCAAACCGACCATCGGCTCGCGCGAAGCCCGAAATGTAGTCGTAGACAAGCTTCGAGATCGAAGTGTTCTGGCAGACAACGATGAAGCACGGAGGCACGCGGATCTGCGCCGCGTGCCAGAGCTCGAACGTCTTCTCGTAGTGGCCATAGAGCGCCTCGAGCGCCGTCAGGAGCGGCGTAGGCAGGCTGTGCGGGTCGAGCTCCCCCGCGCTGCCGCGGCCCTTCTTCGGCATCTGCTTGCCGATGTGAGCCCACAGCTTGCGATACATCGGCATGTCGTCGCCCGAGATGTTGTCGGCGACAGGGACTCGCGGGAGCTTGACGATCCCGCACTCGATCGCGTCCATGAGCGAGAAATCCGTCAGCGTCCATGGGAAGAGCGTCCCCTCGACATACCCCGACCCGCTGAGAAAGAACGGCGTGGCGGACAGGTCTACAACTCGTGAGACACCGAGCTTGCGATTAACCGCCTCGAGCCCTGAGATCCAGAGCCGAGCCGCTTCCGTGTTGCGCTGTGCTTCCTTTCGGTCGTCTCCCTTGAGGTCTTCGTCCCCGTCTCGGTTCGGCTTCTCGCGGTAGCAGTGATGGGCTTCGTCGTTGAGGACGAGGATGTTCTTCATGCCCATAAGGTCAGGCATGACCCGCTGAATCATCTGCCCTTCAGACTCGGCCGTATTGAGGGCGGGTCCGTGCCCCTGGAGCAGTCTTCGTCCGCCTGCCGAGAGCTCCATGCGCTGACGGAGACCGAAGGCATGGAAGTTCGTGATGACGACCTTCGCCTTTCTGACCTCGTCGAGCATATCTTGTGGCACAAGCTCCGACTTTACGTAGTAATTGTCGGGGTCGCTTGGGTCGAGGACCCTGAGCCGGTCCTTAATAGTGATGCCGGGTGTGACGACGAGGAACCCGCGCGCGTAAAGTTTGCTCTGTGGTCGGCGGACGGCATTGACAGTCTGCCAGGCGATAAGCATGGCCATGACGGTGGTCTTGCCCGCGCCTGTGGCGAGCTTGAGTGCGGTGCGGAGAATTTCCGGGTTGGCGTCGGCGTTGGCGTTGGCGAGGTGCTCGATAACGCCCTTGGCTCGCTTGTTTCCGTGGGGCGCGACTTCAGTGAGCCAGATCATTGTCTCGACCGCCTCGATCTGGCAGAAGAACGGCCGGAGGTTGTTGAACTTGTGATGGCGCCAGTGCTTGAGGAGCCGCTGCGTTTCGGGAGTTACCTGCCACTGATGCGGTTGCGGCAGGCCCCGCCAGGTCTCGACGAGCGAGCGAACTTCGTTGATGATCGCCGTCGGGTCGTACTGCTGCATCTGCGTGGAGATCCCATCTGTGACCTCGAGCAGCACCTGCTGGTCGGCGCTCCGCTTGCGCTTCTTCGGCTTTGGAATCGGCGTGATGAAATCGGCGCGGCGACGACTTTCGAGGATCTGATGCGTTGGCTGGCCGCTCTCGTCCAACTCCCAGTGACGGGCGGGACGTTCGTACGGGGAGTTGAGGATCGGCCGCTCGAAGAACGTCTCGATCGTGGTCGCCTCCTCGACATCAGTCATAGACCAGCCTCGTTCTTCCGGGCTTTGGCTGGCACGCAGTCATGACGCGGACGGCAGTCAGCGGCAGGATCGCCTTGCGATACGCGAATTCCCTGCGGTACCCGCGTGGAGGATCGGCCACCGACCAGATGAAGGCTGCGTGATTCCGGATTGTCTCGCGGTCGCTCATCTGGGCGGGAGCGTAGATGACCGGTCGGGCGATGGGCGCTCGATCACCGTGGCCCTGCACGTCGGCTTCGCAATCATGAACGAGTGGAGCGACACGACGACAACGCGCTCATCATCTATACCGACGGCTCGTGCCTCGCAAAGCCGCGGCGAGGCGGCTACGCGTATCGACTCGTGGCGATAGATTCGGAAGGCCACGAAGTGATCGAGGACTACAGCTTCCCGGGGTTCCTCGGTGCGACTAACAACCAGATGGAGCTCATGGCGTGTGCCGAGGCACTGAAGCACGTCGGAGGCCGCCGACCCCCGATCCCCCGCGACTGGTACGAGAAGGTCGTGATCTACACCGACTCCACATACGTCCTGGACGGCGTCTACCCCGCAGAAGTCACCTGGCCAACCAACGGTTGGCTCACGCGGGATGGCGACCCAGTGCTCAACCCCGATCTCTGGACCGACCTCGTGAGAGAGAGGCAACGCGGGCGTCGGGTTGACTTCAGGCGGGTCGAGGGACACAAGACCAATCCACACAACAAGGCCGTAGACAAGCTCGCCAAGGACGCCGCCCAACGCGTCCGAGTCGGTGGGCCCCTACCGAAGCGGCTGATGCCCGCGGCGCCAATCGTGCGTCGGCGAACCAGCGCAAGGAAGACGGATCCCCACAGCGTCGCGATGCGAGGGCAGACCGAGACCGTAAGAATCGTCGCAGCGAGGCCAATCCCGGGCCAGCCACATCACGCCTACAAGTACGAGGTCGTCCGCGAGGACAGCCCAGACTTCGGATCCGTGGACGACGCCTTCGCGCTAAACGAGCAGGTGGTCATGAGACCAGCCCACTGCTACGAGCTGAGGTTCGCCGGGCAAGGCGAGGGCCGCTGGATCCGCGAGGTGATCCGCGAGATCGAGTCCACCTAGTCCCACGAGGCTGGACGGTGGCGGCTCGTGGGGTAGGCGTGGGGTAGCCAACACCCCTCAGCAGCCCCTTTCAGCCCCTCTCAGCGGTCGTCGCCGCCCAGGTCGAGCACAAGCTCGTTCGGCGTATCACGCCGCAAACACGACGTTTCTCCAGCAATGACGGAGGGGGGGAGGTCGGTACGTCGTGCGAACTTCGACCCGTGTTGGAGAGACTCCTGGAGTTGCTTCTGGAGCCTGACGGAAGAGCGCTCCGAGCCCAGGCTTCTCGACGCCACGCCTAACGGTCACGCAGCCGTCCTGCGGAACCCACCGTTGTGTAGAAAGCATTAGCGGTCGCCCCGAGCAGATGCTTGACCAGCTTCGCCCGCTCCGGGATCCTCTCGAAGGTGCGCCAGAACCTCTCGAACGAGCTTTATTGCGTGGTAGGCGATGATGACGGCGACACCGAGCGCGACCGCCGAGTCGAGCCAGTAGGCGCCTTTGGCGGCGAGGATGATGGCGCCGCTGAGGGCTACACCGGCAGCCGAGGCGCCGTCGGCCAGCGTGTCCAGCATGACCGAGCGCATGTTCAGGTCCTCGCTCCCGACTGTTCCGATGACGAGGGCGCATAGGGCCATGACCGCTCCTGCGATCAGACTCACGATGACCACTGGCAGCCCCGCGACGTGGGGCGCTCCTCCGATCAGACGTTTCAACGCCTCAACGATCACGACGGCGGTCACCAGGAGCAGGAAGGTTGCGTTGGCGAGCGCCGCGTACGACGTCGCTCGTGGGTGGCCATGTCGATGGCGGCTCATGCGTAGAGCCACCAGGCTGAGAGCGACGCCCGCAGCATCTCCCAGATAGTCAACGCCTGCGGCGAGCACTCCAAGCGAGTGCGAGGCTAGTCCAACGACCACCAAGGCCACAACCATGGTGCCGTTGAGCGCCAGCACGAGACCGAGCCGCTTGTCCTTGGTCATTGACCCATCATGCGCCGGCAGCCGTCGGCTCGTCAATCGTGGCAGGCCGCCACAGCCGATATATGAATGTATGTGCATGCTATCATGAGATTGTGAGCAAGCATCACGTTCGAGGAGCTGACGCCGCTGCTGAGCCAGCCACAGCCACCGCGGTGGCGTCGCTCATGCACGCCCTCTCCACGCGAAGCCGGGTCCAGATCCTTGGTCGCCTGGCAGGGGGCTCGTGCACGGTCGGCGAGCTGGTCGAAACGCTCGACATGCAGCAGTCCGCTGTCTCGCATCAACTTCAGGTACTCCGGCACCTGGGGCTAGTCGTGGGCGAACGCCACGGGCGCAACGTGCTCTATGCGCTCTATGACCCGCACCTTGCGGATCTTCTACGGGAAGCCGTCGCCCACACTGAGCACGAACGGCTGGGACTTCATATGCATGCTGCGAGGGAGGGAGCCGCCGCATGACCAACCCTCCGGCCGAAGCCCCACATCCCCAGCACGACGATCACGACGACCACGGTCATGCCCGCGGCGGCGCGCACGGACACAGCCACGGCCTGATCCATGAATCCATCACGCGCTCGCGCGAGGGTGTCCGGGTGGTCAGCCTTAGCCTGGTCGTGCTGCTCATCACGGCTGGGCTGCAAATCATCATCTTCATAAGTACCGGGAGCATCGCGCTCTTGGCTGACCTGATCCATAACGCTGGCGATGCCCTGACGGCGATCCCGCTCGGGGCAGCGTTCTTGCTTCGGAGCCGTCCGGCAGAACGAGGCGCCGGCTACTTCGTTGTCGGGACGATCTTCGTCAGTGCCTGCGTCGCGGCTGTCGAGTCAATCAGTCGGCTGATCCATCCCCACCATGTCTCGCACCTGTTTGTACTCGCTGTAGCGGGCCTAATTGGATTCCTGGGCAACGAGATCGCTGCTGTCATCCGACTACGCGGCGGCAAGCGCCTCGACAGCGCCGCCCTGATTGCAGACGGAAACCATGCCCGCGTAGATGGCCTGGTCAGCCTAGCTGTGGTCGCGAGTTCTATCGTCGTCGCACTTGGACTGCAGGTCGCTGACCCGTTGATCGGCCTGGCGATCACGCTGGTGATCCTGCGGATCACTTGGCAATCCTTCCTGACCATCCGCAACGATCCGCGCTAGTGGGAACCGGTCAGGACTTCGGCTTCGTGTGGGTGCGTAGTCGGTGAAGAATGTGTTTGCGGGGTAGCGTGATCCCGAGCTTGTGTTCGGAGCGGACATGTTCCTGAACCTTGAGGACCAGCTCGTCTTCATCGGCGGCGGCTAACTCCGTTTCACAGCGTGGGCAACGCATCGTGAGGGCCATAGAGTCTCCTTCGTTTGCGGGTCAATGGTGCGAGTGCGCGGCACCTGCCGCGGAGGTTGGCGGGCCGGTCGTGACGTATCTCTGGGGGTCGATCTCGAAAGCGTGGGCACAGTGCTGGCTACAGAAGTAGAACGTCTCATCGCCAACGTCCATACGCACGGCCTTTCCCCGATCGATCTTCATGCCGCAGACCGGGTCGGTAGCGCCCCGCTTCATTGTCACGGCAAAGAGAGCCGCGAAGATGGCTACACCGAGGATGTTCGTAAACAGCTTGTAGTCGACTTTGATCGAGCTGAAGATGTCCGCGCGGGTCGGCCGAACATGCGGTATGAGGCCCAGGCCGCTGAACAGACCATCGACGATCAGTGCCGCAACTACCATCGTCACGAACATCAAGGCGACGATCCGTATCGCGAAGGCGTTGCCGTAGTACTTGCGGTAGATCTGGATGATTGGCAGAACGATCAGGTCCGCGAAAATAAACGCGATTACCCCGGCGAAGCCGATTCCCCCGGACCACAGGACGGCTGCGAGCGGTACGTTTCCGACCGAGCAGACGAAGCTCAGGATGGCGATGATCGGACCAACGATGGCGTTCTCGATCAGCCTGACGCCAGCTGGCGCATTGGTGATGAACAGCGCATTGAAGAAGCTGTTATGGAGCTGCCCGACGAACCCCGCGAGGATGAAGCCGATGGTGATCTCCTTCCAGAGCATCGACCAGTCGTTGCGGAAGTTATGGCCGACATCCGACCAGGCGCTCGCACTCGTGAGGCGCTGTCGCAGCGTCATGGCGTCGCCCGCGCTGTGATGCTGATGCCCGCTATCGGCCTCCTGGGCGTGCTCCCGAGCCTGCTCCTCCAGTCTCTTTGATACGAACAGTCGCAAGAGAATGGTCATGACGCCAACCAGGACCAGACCCCCGACGAACTCGGCCAGTGTGAACTGCCAGCCGAGCAGTACCCAGATGACGATGCCCAGCTCGACGACCAGGTTTGTCGACGCGAATTGGAAGGCCAGCGCTGAAGCAGCCGACGCTCCCTTCTGAAAGAGGCTCTTTGCGATCGCCACCGCCGCGTAGCTGCACGACGAGGACGCGGCGCCGAGCCCCGTAGCCAACGCGACCGGCCGAAAGCCAGACCCGCCGAGCGCCTTCTCGATCTTCTCGCGCGGCACCCAAGCCTGGACGATCGCCGAGATGGCGAAGCCGAAGACCAGCGCCCACCACACCTCCCAGGCCATCAGGAAGGCGTCCTTGAAGCCGTTGCCGATCGTGTCCAGAACGTCCATTACCCCAGTATACCCCCACCCCGTACTGGTACAATTCCCCGATGGCGACTCCAGAGACCCGTAAGGGCAGGGGCTACCAAGCCAGCAAGACCGACCTCTTGGCCCGGCTTGCTCGCATCAAAGGCCAGGTGGGCGGCATCGAGCGGATGGTTCATGAGGACCGTTACTGCATCGATGTACTTACGCAAATCTCGGCCATCCAAGCCGCACTCGACAAGGTCGCACTCGGCCTTCTCGATGGACACGCCCGCACGTGCGTTCTCGACGCCCAGCCCGAGCAGCAGGAGGAGCGCGCGGCCGAGCTAATGGCCGCAGTCGGTCGGCTCATGCGGCGCAGCTAGGTTCGCACTTCGCTCAAATATCCCCGAGGGACCGGGCACGAAAAGGCGCCCAGCACCTGACCGTCAGGCTCCTAGACGGGCTACTTTTGCTCGCCGCCGCGTTTTCCGCCGCCTGTACTGCCCGTCATCATCCAGAACATCATGCCGAGCATGCCCACGCACATCACGACGAACAGCAGCACGTACGTCTTGCTAACGAGTGCGACGATGACTGCTACCGCGGCCAGCGCCACGCAGGTCCACATCATGTTCATCGAGCGTTTCGGCTCTGAGAGTTTCATCGCGACTCCGTTCGTCAATCGTTGTCAGCGCGGGTCGGCGGCTCCGACTGGTGGTTGGTCGCTACTCGACTTGGCCGTCGAAGTGAGCTTCTCGCGCAGCTGGTCGTATTGATCTGTGGTGATTTCGCCGCTCGTCAGGCGGCGGTCGAGGATCTCGTGTGCGGAGGCCGCTGCTGGGCCCTGTCCGAGGCCGCGGTCCGGCCGGTTGGACGTAAACCAGACAATCGCTGCGGCGATAAGTCCGAGGATGAGAAGCGTGGCGAAGATTGAGAAAGCCCAACCTCCGGCGCCCATGTGGTTGCCGTACATCATCGCTGTCCACCTCCACGGTTGCTGCGGCAGGAAAGGCCCGCCCCGTGTACCGTGCCGATCGCAGTGCGACCGACGTGCCGGGCGAGGATGACGCTTTTCTCAGATCCTCTCATTGTGCTATCTCCCGTTTGAGGTTAGGTGCGTCGGAGCCGCGACCGGCGGGTCGGCCGCTACCGCGGCGACTACAGCCGACAGGGCCGGGTCCGCAGGAACCACCACAACCGTCGAAGGAGTCTCGCCCGGGCCAGGCGTGTCGGTCGGGTGCCTATGCCCGACCTCGGCGATACGAGTCCACCAGGACACGCGCTGCTCGATGAGGTAGTCCACGCTGAATCGGCTCGGCCCTGCCTCGTAGTTCAGCGCGAGCAACCCGACGAAAACGACGGCGTAGATCACTGCAGAGCCGATGTCGGTGGCCCCAGCGGTGTAGGGGCCGCCGAATCCTTCGGCCGTTGCCCAGATCAAGATGCTGAACAGCGCCGCGCTGATGTAGGTGAGCTTGCGCGCGAAGCCAACGATCAGTGCAACGGCGATCAGCGTTTCAATCGCCGCAGTTGAGTAGGCAAAGAAGCCCGCATTCGGCGCTACGAGGTTGACCCAGAAATGGAACCAGCCGTGCAGCCATCCTGGCTGTCCCTGGCCTGCCGATCTGAGCATCCCCGTAAATTCCGCCTTGAACGCGGGCTGCCACTTCAACGCGGCGTCGATCACCCAGATCAGGCCGAACGCGATCCGAAACAAGTCCTTCGCGCGACAATTCTTGCGCGCGAGAGCCCACGCCCGTTGGGCCGGCGGTACGACGGGCTGGCCTTCGCGCTGACCTCCGCGCTTGGGTCGGTGCGGCGATCGATCGATCGAAATCACGATGCGCATAGGGGTCCTCGGAGTCGGATTCGCGGACGTTGCAGGTTGGGTAAGAAGCAGACTCCCAGTCCGCGCGCCTCTTGTCATCGACGTAACCGCGCAGTCTGAGTGCGTAGTTTTGGCCCGCCCGAATGCGGCGCCGCTGATATGCCGGCCGTTTGTCGCCGCGCGACGGGCACGCTCCACCGCGCCGCTCCCCAATCATCGGGCTGGACGACCAAGAAGCAGAGGACACGAGAACGTCGGGCACGTCGACCTCCGAGTTCGCAAACGCAGGAAACCTCGAAAGTCGAAGCGCGCTACCTCGCCCACTTCCGTAGGCCGACCTCGCGCCGATGCCCTTCGCCACGAGTCTACTCCACAGGCTCAACGGGACCCCAAAGTTCGCACGTCGCCAAAACAGTCTCGGAGCGACCGGACACCAAAAGGGCCATTATTCCAGGGAGATCAGGCCAATTACTGCGGGTGGCGGAGGGGGAGGGATTCGAACCCTCGGTACGGCGGTTGCCCGTGCAACGGTTTTCAAGACCCCCGCATCGTCGAATGTTCGGACGAGGAGCGCCTGTTCGCTCCGATCGCTTTCGCACTTCAATCCGATCGCGGCGCGTGGCACCCTGCGTGCCCGCCGGCGACGAGTCGGGATGAGGGTCAGCAGCCCGACGGCCTGCGCGCACGCGCGACAGGGTGGGCCTCTCCACGTGGTGTATCGCTCCGTGTCGGTCGAGCAAGTCCGCCGAGGCCACGGCAAGCCGTCGCACCGAGCGGCCGGTCGCTCCCCGGTGGGCGGGCCGTTGTTGACTTCTACGAACGGGTCAGCTCGAACCGCCGCCAGCGCGCGCGCGCGCGCGAAGTTCCTCGCTGTTTGCGCCTTCGTCTCACTGTGGAGCTATCGGCGTCTCAGCGGTCCCATATCTTTAGATCCATCGCGAAGCGGTTCTAAGCATCGCTATCTTGCGCGATCTCGCTATGCCAGATGACGACATCCTCACCGTCGCGCAGGTCGCGGCGCAGTTCAGCGTGACGCCGCAGACGGTGCGCTCGTGGATCGATAGCGGAAAGCTCAAGGCCGGTCGAGTCGGTAAGGCGTACCGGATCCTGCGCGGTGACGTGTACGCGATGGTCGAGACCGCCGCGACCCAGCGGCGGTCAGTCGAGCACGAGCTGTGGGGCGAGCGTGCCGGCGAGCTGGCGCCGGCAAGCACCCCGAGCGAACCAGCGGAGATGTGGGCGAGCACGGGGGCTGCCGGCGCGCTCGTACCTCGCCGCTCCCGCTGAGTTCGACGAGGGCGAGTCAGGGCCGCGGGTGCTCGCCCGCGAGTCAGGCGCTGCGGCGCTGGCGGCGCGGCAGCGGCAGCAGACCGCTGGCGCGATCCTGGCGCTCGACCTCGGCGGCGAGCTGCGCTGCGGCATCGGCAAGTAGTTCGTGCGCGCGGGCGACCTCGATCAGATCGGTACCCGCACCGGCACGGTTGAGCCCGTCCACGGACGCGTCAAAGAGCGCCCACAGCGCCTCGGGGCCGCGCCGCCCGCTACCGGGTTGCAGCTCGTAGGGCTGCTTGGCGGCCGAGGTGTGCGGCGGCCACTCAAAGCCGGCAGCGTCCGCCTTACGGCAGATCACGGCCTCCTCGAGCGCCGCCTCGGCGAGATCAACCAGGCGCCCACTGAAACCGGCGTCCGGCGGGGCCACGCGATGGGCGTGGATCGCTACGCGCCAGCGCTCCTGCGCCGCCGCGAACTCCTGCTGGATCTGGTCGCTCTCAGCGCTCATCGCCAGAAATCATAGGGACCGCCACGACAGATCAGCTGAAACAACCGTCATTGGCGCCACAACAATAGCTATTCATAGCTATTTCAGTCTATCTCGTGTACGATGCGCGAATCGCTAATCGCATTGGAGATGCTGGTCTCATGAGCGAAGTGCTGGCCGTCATGGTCGCTAGCGGGGAGGCGCCGGGAACATTCGCGCCTGGCCGACGACCGCTGAGCAGGTTGTCGAATCATCACCTTCCGGCGGTGACGTAACGATGGCTTCGTTCAGTCGATCCGCTCCAGCCAGCGCGAGAACGTTCCAGGTCGTGAGCGTCGCCGCCCCACGCGTACCGCGGATCGCCGTCAGTAAGCAGGAGGCCGCAGCCGCTCTTGGTGTCTCGATCGACTTCTTTGACGAGCACATCGTTTCCGACCTGCGTACGGTCAGGGTGGGCCGGCGTCGTCTGATTCCGGTCGCCGAGCTCGAGCGATGGCTCGACACCCACGCCGACCTCTCCCGCGTCCCATGAGTCGCCTATCCTCATCCCTGTGGCCGCGAAGTCCGAGCTCCCGCCCGGAATAACGCGTCGGCCGTCCGGCCGATACCAGGCCCAAGTCTTCTTCGCGGGCGAGAACCGCCGCGCATCAAAAACCTTCGACCGGCTTGCCGATGCGAGAGCCTGGAAGCGCGATACCGAGACCGCACTCGCTCGGGGAGCGCTGGCTACGCGTGACAGCCCAACTCTGCGTCAGGCCGGCGCCAGGTGGTTGGCCGCCGCCCAAGATGGCGCAGCGCGCAATCGAAGCGGCCAGCGCTACCGGCCCTCAACGCTGCGCGGCTATTCGCGCGCATTGGCGGATCGCCTGTACCCGGCGCTCGGCGCGACGCGCCTCAGCGACATCCGGCGCGGAGCGCTCAACCAGCTCGTTGGCAAGCTCCAAGCCGAAGGCCTGAGCGCGTCCACCATCCGCAACGTAGT
>Ga0182024_10011827_pt1 | contig 17419 bp, 13 predicted proteins | sample P32metaG_FD_120480 | JGI IMG/M metagenome (GOLD analysis project Ga0182024, IMG submission 120480) | Permafrost microbial communities from Stordalen Mire, Sweden - P3-2 metaG (Illumina Assembly) | ecosystem: Environmental > Terrestrial > Soil > Wetlands > Permafrost | place: Sweden: Stordalen...
CAGGGGAGGGGGGTTGATATCGCCCTGTTGCGAAATGACGAATGGAACTTTAAGATAACAACTCCCCGCGATCTGTCATTGGCAGAGCAAGTGCTGGCGACAAGGGGAGAAATTTAATGCAGTACCAACTCTCCACACTCGACAACGGAACGCGGCTGGCAACCTTTGAGATGCCGCACATGCAAAGTGCCGCACTTGGCATATGGGCAGCAATCGGCGGCCGGTTTGAAACGAAGACGATGAGCGGGATCTCCCACTTCATCGAGCATCTGATGTTCAAAGGGACGAAAACGCGGACGGCCAAGGCGATCACGGAGGAGGTGGAGGGGCTGGGGGGGTACCTGAACGCTTTTACGACAGAGGATCACACCTGCTATTACGCGAAGGCGGCGGGGCAGCACTTCCCGGTGCTGTGCGATGTGCTCTCGGACATGTACCTGAACTCGACGTTTGAGAGCCAGGAGATCGAGCGGGAGCGGGAGGTGATCCGGGAGGAGATCATGATGTACCGGGACAACCCGGCGCAGCATGCGCAGGAGCTGCTGTCCGAGACGATGTGGCCGCGGCATCCGCTGGGCCAGCCGCTGACGGGGACGGTGGAGACGATTTCCAAGTTTACCCGGAGCACGCTGAAGGATTTTGTGGGGGAGAATTACAACGGGGCAACGACCATCGTCACGGCGGCGGGGAATGTGCGGCACAAGGATTTGCTGAAGGAGATGAGCAAGCGGCTGGGGCAATTGCCCGGCGGGCGCGCGCCGCGGTACAAGCGGGGGCGGTTCTCGCACGGGAAGCCGAAAATCTCGCTGGTGAGCCAGGCGACGGAGCAGACGCACCTTGCGATGGGGTTCTATGCATTCGGGCGGTCGGACGAGCGGCGATTCGCGCTGAAGCTGCTCTCGGTGATCCTGGGGGAGAATATGAGCTCGCGGCTCTTCCAGCGGCTGCGGGAGCAGTATGGCTTTTGTTACTCCGTGCAGACGGGGATGGTGGCGCTGGCGGATGCGGGGCTGATCAATATCTACGCGGGGCTGGATACGGCGAAGCTGGAGAAGGCGGTGAAGATGATCTTTCGCGAGATCGCGAGCATCTGCAAAAAGGCGCCGGGGCGGCAGGAGCTGAAAAAGGCGCAGGATTATACCGTGGGGCAGACGCTGCTGGGGCTGGAGAGCACGACGAACCAGATGATGTTCATGGGGGAATCGCTGCTGGGGTACCGGAAGGTGCTCGACCCGGTGGATATCGAGAAACGGCTGATGGCGGTGACGCCGGAGGATGTGCGGGAGGTGGCGTGCCATTGCCTGGACCGTGCGCGGCTGGGGCTGGCGCTGGTGGGGCCGTTTAAGAATGAGGAGGAGATCAGGCGGTGGGTGGTGTAGAAAATTCGGAATCAGAAGCTCGAAGGATTGGTGGTACTTCGATCTCGATTTCGTTTGAGGAGAACGGGAAGGAACGGTTTATGATCGTGCCCCTAGAAACGCGGTGAGCGCGGCCGTCGGCGAGGTGTAGAGGGAGAATAGGCCGCGAGATTTGCGGGTTGCGAAATTCGCGGGGGAGTTTAGAAGTTTCGTCCCGCGCGAACGGGCGTACACTTTCCGAACCCACTTTTCATCCCATGAATGTCGAACTCGAAGCTCTTCCGAATTGCCTGGCTACGTTGCGCGTGGATTTGCCGCCGGAGGCGGTGAATGCGGCGCGGGAGGATATCGCGCGGGATTATGCGGCGCATGCGCGGCTGCCTGGCTACCGGCCGGGGAAGGCGCCCCGGGCGGTGGTGGAGCGGAAATTCCAAAAGGAGATCCGGGAGGAGCTGGAGCGGAAGCTCCTGAGCGAGAGCACGCGGGCGGCGATCACGGAGAAGAAGCTGCGGGTGCTGCAGGTGCAGAATGTGGAGGATGTGGAGTTTGCGCCGGACCAATCGCTGCACTTCACGGCGACGGTGGTGACGGCGCCGGAGTTTGAGCTGCCGGAGTATAAGAAAATCCCGGTGACCGTGCCCTCCGAGGAGATTGGCGAGGCGGAGATCGATACGGCGATCGAGAACCTGAGGAACCAGGCGGCGAGCTTCGACGACATCGCGGGTCGGGGTCTGGCGATGGATGATTTTGCGGTGATCGATTATAACGGGACGATTGACGGGAAGCCGGTATCGGAGGTGTTTCCGAAGGCGGGGAAACCGTTGACGACGAATACGGGGTTCTGGGTGCGGCTGACGCCGGAGTCGTTTTTGCCGGGGTTCAGCGAGGCGCTGCTGGGGGCGCAACTGGATGAGACGCGGGAGTTTGAGCTGACGGTGCCGGAGGATTTCGCGGTGAAGGAGATGGCGGGAGCGAAGATCCACTACGGCGTGACGGTCAAGGGGCTGAAATCGAAGAAGCTGCCGGAGCTGGATGACGCGTTTGCGGCGACGATCGTGGAGGGGAAGACGCTGGCGGAAGTGCGCGAGCTGGCGAAGGGGGAGCTGGGCCGGCAGAAGAAGGATCAGATCGAGAGTCAGAAGCGGGAGCAGGTCATGGCGTATCTGGTGGGGAAGGTGGAATGCGAGTTGCCGCAGAGCATGGTGATCGGGGAGACGCGGCGCATCCTGGCGGACATTGTGCAGCAGGAGCAGGCACGGGGGGTGAACGACGAGGCGATCAAGCAGGGGGAGAAGGAGCTTGTGGAAGTGGCATCGCGCGGGGCGAAGGAGAAGCTGAAGGGGACGTTCATCCTCCAGCGGATCGCGGAGCAGGAGAAGGTGACTGTGACCTCCGGGGAGATGCGTGCGCGGGTGGCGGCGATGGCCGCGCGCTACGGGATGACGCCGGAGAAGGCCGCCAAGGAGCTGGAGAAGCGGGATGCGATGGACCGTGTGGCGGAGGATGTGCTGTCGGGGAAGGTGATCGAGCTTCTGGTCCGTGAGGCGGATGTGCGGGTGGGGGAGGGGTAAAATTCGAAATTCGAAACGGCGCTTGCAGGAAATCGAGCGCGGATTACGGTCATGGGCTACCTTTACTCCCATGCTGATCCAACCCAATTCCCGTTTTACCGTAAATGATGCGTATGTGCCGATCCCGACCGTGGTCGAAAAGACCGGGCGGGGGGAGGCGGCGTATGACATTTACTCCCGGTTGCTGAAGGACCGGATCATCTTCCTGGGGACGCCCATCGACGACCATGTGGCGAACCTGGTGATCGCGCAGATGCTCTTCCTGCAAATGGAGGACCCGAAGAAGGATGTGAACCTTTATATCAACTCGCCGGGGGGCTCGGTGACCTCGGGGCTGGCGATTTATGATACGATGCAATTCCTAACGTGCGATGTGACGACGTATTGCCTGGGGATGGCCGCGAGCATGGGGGCGGTGCTGCTCGCAGCGGGGACGAAGGGGAAGCGGTATGCGCTGCCGAATGCGGACATCATGATCCACCAGGTCTCGGGCGGGGCGTCGGGTACGGCGAGTGACGTGGAACGGACAGTGGAATACATGTTCAAGCTCAAGAAGCGGCTGATCCGCATCCTGGCGGGGCACACGGGCAAGGATGAGGAGACGGTGCAGCGGGACTCGGACCGGGATTATTATATGACCTCGTTCGAAGCCAAGGAGTACGGCGTGGTGGACCAGGTGGTGCAATCGCGCAAGGAGCTAAAGATAGAGGCGGCGGCGGGAGGCGACGTTGAGATCAAGGCGGCGGAGGCGCCCCAGGCTGAGGCTGGACGCTAGGCGGCCCCCGAAAGGCACTTCCCCGGCTGAAGGGCACCCGAATTGCTTAATTTGACAGGCGGTATGACCGGCAGTCTTTTCCACAGTCCCGAATAACGAAATGGCCAGAGCATCGAATCTCACCATGTGCTCCTTCTGCGGGAAAAGCCACGCGGAGGTGCGCAAGCTGATCGCGGGACCCGGGGTCTACATTTGCGACAGTTGCATCAATGTGTGCAAGGGGATCCTGGACAAGGAATTGAACGAGGATGCGCGGAAGCAATCGGCGACGCTGCAGGTGCCGAAGCCGGCGGACATCCGGAGGCAACTAGACCAATACGTGATCGGGCAGGACCGTGCGAAGAAGGTGCTATCCGTGGCGGTGCACAATCATTTCAAGCGGATCTTGCAGACGACCCCGGGGAGCACGATGACGATCGACCCGTACGGGGATGTGGAGATCGAGAAGAGCAACATCCTGCTAATCGGGCCGACCGGCTCCGGGAAAACGCTGCTGGCGCGGACGCTGGCGCGCATCCTGGATGTGCCGTTTTGCATCGCGGACGCGACGACGCTGACGGAGGCGGGCTACGTGGGGGAGGATGTGGAGAACATCATCCTGCGGCTGTTGCAGAATGCGGATTATGACGTGAAGCGGGCGGAGATCGGGATCGTATACATCGACGAGATCGACAAGATCGGGCGGAAGACGGACAACGTGTCGATCACGCGGGATGTGAGCGGGGAGGGGGTGCAGCAGGCGCTGCTGAAGATCCTGGAGGGGAGTGTTTGCAACGTGCCGCCGCAAGGGGGCCGAAAGCATCCGCACCAGGAGTATATCCAGATCAATACGGAGAAGATTTTGTTTATTTGCGGCGGGGCGTTTGTGGGGCTGGACAAGATCGTGCAGCGGCGGGTGGGACGGCGGACGCTGGGATTCAGCACAGGAGACGCGGATGCGGTGGATGTGCTGACGCGGGAGGCGATCAAGTTTACGGAGCCGGAGGATTTGCTGAGCTTCGGGATGATCCCGGAATTCATCGGGCGGCTGCCGGTGGTGACGGCACTGGACGCGCTGACGGAGGATGAGCTGATCCAGATCCTGACGGACACGAAGAATGCGATGATCAAGCAGTACTCGAAGCTGCTGGCGATGGAGGGGGTGAACCTGACGGTGACGAAGGATGCGCTGCGAGCGCTGGCTCAGCAGGCGGTCAAGAAGGAGACGGGGGCGCGTGCGCTGAGGTCGATGCTGGAGAAGATCATGCTGGAGGTGATGTATGACATCCCGAGCCGCGAGGATATCGCGGATGTGACGTTGAACCGGGCGGTGATCGAGGGGAAACGGACGCCGATCATCCGGAAGAAGCAGGATAAGGACGCGGCGTAGGACGAAGGGCCGGGAGGCCCGGCGGGGCATATTGAGGGGGGGTGAACGATTGATTGAAGGAGGGGTGAATCCTTTTCCGGGTTCATCGTCGAATGATTAGATAAGGACATTAACTAATCATGAAGACACAAATTTTTACGATGCTGGCGTTGGGCGCCATTTTGCTGACGGCGGAGCCGGCTTTTGCGCATACGGATCGCCGGGGAGACGGGGGCGGGCGCGCTGTTGCGGAGGCGCGCGGAGGAGGAGGGCGCTCGTACGCTGCGGCGCGCGGGGGCGGGGAACGGTCGTACGCGGTATACCGGGGTGGAGGGAGCCGGTCGTTCGCGGCGAATTCGAGGGGGCGGTCGTTTACGGCGCCGGTAGCGCGTGGGTATGCGTTCAATCGCGGGAGCGGCAGGTCGTTTGGGTCAAGACCGAGCGTGGCGTTTGGCGGGAGCGCGTTTACCAACCGGAACTCCGTGGGGCGGGGGAATTATACCTATGCGTTCGCCTCGCACGATGGGTGGAGGCATGACCACGAGTACTCCTGGCGTGGACATCATTACCGGTGGTACGACAATGCGTGGTTTATCGTCGATCCGTACTACGCGGGCTATCCCGATTACGGATATTACGGGCCGGACTACGGGACCGCGTATAATGACAACGGGTCCGTGGCCGTGCAGGTGCAGCAGGATCTGGCGCAGGCGGGCTATTACAGGGGGCCGATCGATGGCATCATCGGGCCGGGGACGCAGGGGGCGATCGCGGCCTTCCAGCGGGACAATGGGCTGCCGGTGACCGGGACGATTACGCAAAGCCTGCTGGATGTGCTGAACGAGGGATAGCGGGAGATTATACCCCGGTCGCGGCGCAGGGGCGCCAGGCCGGGGTGAGGTGGTGTTTGTCGATAAAAATCAGAATGCAAAACGTACCGGGAGTGGTACTGTCCGGTCCATGACGATGCGGTTTTCGAGGAAAAATGGAAAACTGGGTTGCCTGGCGTGGCTCGCGCTGCTGGCGGCGGGGCTTGGGCCGGTGGTGGTGCGGGCGGATGATGCAGCGCCGGCGAAAGCGGAGGAGGTGCAGGGGACGACGGATGACTCTTCGTACACGTCGATCTCGGTATTCACGCGGGCGCTGGAGCTGATCCGGCAGGATTATGTGGATGAGAAGAAGATTTCGTTCCATGACCTGACGTATGGGGCGATGAAGGGGATGCTGGGATCGCTGGACCCGCACAGCCAGTTCATGGACCCCGAGGATTTCAAGGGGATGCAGGATGATACGAAGAGCCAGTTTGGCGGGCTGGGGGTGGTGGTATCGGCGAAGGATGGGAACCTGATCGTGGTCGCGCCGATGGAGGATACGCCGGGATTCAAGGCGGGCTTGCTGCCTGGCGACCAGATATTGAAGATCAATGGAATCTCCGCGGAGAAGATGGACCTGGGCGATGCGATCGGGAAGCTGCGCGGGGAGCCGGGGGAGAAGGTGACGCTGACGATCCTGCGGCCAGCGACCAAGGAGATCAAGGACTTCACCATGGAGCGGGCGATCATCAAGGTGGCGAGCGTGAAGGATGGGCACATCCTGGGGCCGGATGTCGCGGGAGATTACAAGGTGGGCTATGTGCGGATCACGCAATTCAACGAGCCGACGGCGGCGGATTTGAGCAAGAAGCTGGATGAGCTGGAGGCGCAGGGGATGCAGGCGCTGGTGATCGACCTGCGGTACAACCCGGGGGGTCTGCTGAACAGCGCGGTGGATGTGTGCGGGCAATTTCTGGCGCCGCACACGATGGTGGTATCGACCGAGGGGCGGATGCCGTCGCAGAAGCGGAATTACTGGACCTCCGACACAGGGAAGGAGCATCCGGGTTATCCGATCGCGATATTGATCAACGGGAGCAGCGCGAGCGGGGCGGAGATCGTGGCGGGAGCGTTGAAGGATCTGGGGCGTGCGATCGTGGTGGGGGAGACGAGCTTCGGGAAGGGATCGGTGCAGAGCGTGATGCAACTTCCGGATGGATCCGCGCTGCGGCTGACGACGGCGAAGTATTATACGCCCAGCCACCAGGTGATCCATGAGCACGGGGTGACGCCGAATATCCATGCGACGCTGACGGCGGAGGAGGAGCGGCTGCTGATGCTCTCTCGCCGGGATGAATTGCTGACCGACGACGATAAGAAGGATCTGGCGGGTTTTCGCGATCCGCAACTGGACCGGGCGGTGGACGCGCTCAAAGGGGTGATGATTTACGCGGAGCGGACCGGGCAGAAGACCGTGCTGCTGAAGGCGCGGAAGCCGGAGACGGCGACGCTGCAATGACGGGCGGGCCGGTGGTGCTGGCCATCGAAACCTCCTGTGACGAGACGGCGGTGGCGGTGCTGCGAGCGCCGGGGGAATTGCTGGCGGGGGAGGTGGCCTCGCAGATCGAGCTGCACAACCGCTTTGGCGGGGTGGTGCCGGAGGTGGCGTCGCGGAATCACCTGCTGGCGGTGCGGCCATTGATCGAGCGGGCGTTGCACGAGGCGGGGGTGGGACTGGGGGAGATCGGCGCGCTGGCGGCGACGGCGGGGCCGGGGCTGGCGACGTCGCTGATGATCGGGTTCTCGGCGGCGAAGGGGCTGGCGGTGGGGCTGCGGAAGCCTTTTTTTGCGATCAATCACCTGGAGGGGCATTTGCTCTCGCCGTTCCTTGGCGTAGCGGTGGAGGCGTGCGTGGCGCTGGTGGTGAGCGGAGGGCATACGATGCTGGTGGAGGTGCTGGGGGCGGGGGATTACCGGCTGCTGGGGCAGACGCGGGACGACGCGGCGGGGGAGGCGTTTGACAAGGTGGCGAAGCTGCTGCGGCTGCCGTACCCGGGGGGGCCGGAGATCGACCGCCGGGCGCGGGCTGGGGATGCGGCGCGGTTTGCGCTGCCGCGGAGCATGATGGACTCGGGGGATGGGGCGTTTTCCTTCAGCGGGCTGAAGACGGCGGTGCGTTACCTGCTGCCGAAGGTGGATCTGGAGGATCCGCAGGCGGTGGCGGATTTGTGCGCCTCCTTCCAAGAAGCGGCGGTGGACGTGCTCGTGGCCAAGACACTGGATGCGGCCCGGCGATGCGGGCGGAAGCTGGTGACGGTGAGCGGGGGGGTGAGCTGCAACTCGCGGCTGAGGGAGCGCTTCCGGGAAGCGTGCGGGGCGGGGGGGCTGGAGTTGCGGATGGCGGAGCCGGGGCTGTGCACGGATAACGCGGCGATGATTGCGTTTGTGGCGGCGGGGCGGCTGGAACGGGGGGAGGCGTCGCCGCTGACGGCGGAGATATCGCCGAATCTGCCGCTGGGGCAGGCGCTTTAAACCGTGCGGCCAGCCTTGACAAGGAGGAGAACCCGGCGATGCTGCCCCGCTTATTCTCTGGAAAGGTTCGTATTATTCAACGTCTCCGATCATTCCTCCCCTTGCTGGCTTTGCTTGGAATCGCCTCCGCTGCCGCGGCGCAGACGTACGATGCGCGGACGGATTTCTCCTTTAGCCACAACCCGAACGGGGTGTGGACTTACGGATGGTCAACCGACTTGGCAGGGCAACTGAACCTTTACGGAGATCCGTTTACGGTCAATGGCGGCCTCGAATTTTGGGGAGACGACAGCATCGAGGAATTGAATGACCCGCACGTGGGGTACTCGGCGCTGGACGCCTTGAATTCCCATATCCCGGCGCATGCGCTGGTCATCCATCCGGGGCCGGGAAACCAGTTCAGCCATTGTGTTTGGACGGCGCCGGCGGCGGGGGCTTACAATATCCAGGCGAGCTTTACGTCGTTGTGGACGGGCGGTCCGCACGCGTATCTGCTCAAGAACGGAGCGATCCTCGCCGACAGCCTGCTGACGATGGACATCCCGTGGCCGGCTACTTTCAATACGGTAACGCTGGCGGCGGGCGATACGATCGAGGCAGTGATCGGGGTGGGGCTCTCCGGGGTGTTCTTCAACGATGAGACGGAGTTCTCGCTCACGATCACGGCGGCGGGGACGCCGGCGGGGGTGCTGATGCCAGGGGAGTTTCGGGGCTTGGTTACGTCGTCCTCGGGGAGCGGGTTGGTTGAAGGGGAGGTTACGGCCAGGGTCGAAAAGACGGGTGCTTTTAGGGCACAGCTCAACCTGGGAGGGGTGCGAACGGCGCTGAAGGGGATGTTCAGCACGGAGGGAGTTTATTCTTCCAGCGTGAAACTGAAGGATGGGACCGAGTGGACATTGTCGCTGAGCTTCGACGGCGGCGGCAACCTCGTCGGGACCCTCTCGAATGGCAGCGGAGTGTATTCATTCTCAGCCGGGGCTGCGTCGGGCGCGGGGAGCGCCCAGGGAGAGTACACATTCACCGTTGAGCCAGGACAGGCTTTCGGAGTAGGGACGGCTCCCGGTGGGGTCGGGTACGGGTATTTGAATGTTCACTCGAATGGGGAGGTGACGATTGTGGGGCACATGGCAGACGGCTCGAGTTTCAGCACTTCATCATGGGTCACCGCCGGAAGTTCGGTGCCGGTCTATGTGAACCCTGTCAAGCATCCGGGGAGCGAGATCGGAGGGACCCTGGTGTTTAGCGATGTCTCCCAGACGAACGAGTGGACCGGGACGCTTTTTTGGGCACGGCCTCCTTCGCCGGGCCTATACCCCGCCGGGTTTGAGCTGGACGCGGGATTTGACGCGGTGCCGTTCGACCCGCGGATCGTTGGGTTGAATCACGACCAGGTTGATTTCAGTGCCAGGGGAGGCGGTCTCCGAGCGGAGGTCCTGACAAGGGTGACTCTGAACGCCAATGTGCCCTTCGCCTCGCTTTACGGCGGTAGCACCGCGGCGGTGCGGCTTGCCCTGTATCCCCGCAGTGATCTGTTCTTCGGGAGCTTCGAGGATCGCAGGGCGCACGTGCGGCGCTCATTTGTGGGGGTGATTTCGCCGGGAAGCCGCACTGGAGCGGGGTTCTTCTTATCCGGTGGGCTGAGCGGGACGGTTCAAATCGCGTATTAAAGAGAGGGTATACATGCGTAAAGGCGCATGTATTTTGGTGTGCAGGTTTGTTCCGGGAAGTGCTGTGGAATGAAAAGGGAGGAATTGGATACCCGGGAACGGTTCTTGCGGTACAAATCTGCCGCCTTCTCAGAAAAGCCCATGGAGCCCGACGCTCAATCGCCCACGGAAAATTATTCCACGCCGCTTACCCTGTGCGCCACAAATGCCCAGGGGGTGGTGACGCTGTTCAAAGGGCGAGGGGTGCCGAATGGGGCGGGCGAAGGGGGCGGGGTCGTGGGGAGAACGGTTTTCGAGGTTTACGAAGGGCGGGCGGGAATGGTGGAGGTATTCCAGCGGGCGCTGGCGGGGGAGCAAGTGGTGGCGACGGTCGAGGAGGAGGGGCGTATCCTGGAGGCGCAACTGACGCCGGTTTTCGACGAGGGGAAAGGGGTCGCGGGGATCACCGGGGTATTGATCGATGTGACGGAGAGCAGGGGGGTGCGGCGGGCACTGGAGGAGGAGCGGCTGAAGCGGACAAAGCTGGAATCGCTGGGGGTGCTGGCGCACGGGATCGCGCACGATTTCAACAATGTGCTGACGGGGGTGCTGGGGAACCTGTCGCTGGCACAGATGGAACTCGATCCGGATACGGAGCTGGCGAAGAACCTGAAGGAGATCGAGCGGGGATGCCTGCGGACGCGGGACATCGTGGCGGAATTGGGGGAGTTGTCGCAAGAGAGCGGGCCGGTGAGGAAGGCGCTGCGGCTGGAGCCGTGCATCCGGCAGGCGGTGCGGGCGGCGACCGGGGAGACGGAGGTGCGCTGCGGGGTGCGTGTGGCGCCGGACCTATGGAGCGTGGCGGTGGAGGAGGCGCAGATCGGCCAGGCGCTGCAAGCGCTGCTGACGAATGCGCGGCAGGCTACGCGGGCGGGGGGGATCATGGAAATCGATGCGTGGAATACGCGGGCGGCGGAGGCGTTGCGGCCGGGGCGCTACGTGGCGATCCGGGTGACGGATCACGGGGCGGGAATCCCGAAGGATGCGCTGGAGCGGATTTTCGAGCCTCACTTTACGACAAAGGAAGGGGCGCAGGGGCTGGGGCTCGCGACGGCGCGGAGCATGGTGGAGAACCACGGTGGGGCGCTGGGAGCGGAATCGACCGAGGGTGCGGGGGCGAGGTTCACGGTGTACCTGCCGGCATCGATGGGGGAGGCGCCGAGCCCGAAGCGGAAGCCGAGGCCGGCGATAACGATGAGGGCGCGAATCCTGGTGATGGATGACGAGCAAACGATCCGGAACCTGACGGGGAAGATGCTTGCGAGCGCGGGCTACCAGGTGGAGACGGCGAACGAAGGGGAGGATGCGGTGCGGAAATACCAGGCGGCGATGGATGCGGGGAACCGGTTTGACGTGGTGGTGCTGGACCTGCGGGTGCCGCTGGGGATGGGCGGGTTCGAGGCGTTCAAGGCGATCCGGGAGATCGACCCGGGGGTGAAGGCGATTATTTCAAGCGGGCATACGGAGAATCCGATCATGTCCAGCTACCGGGAGCATGGGATCGCGGACGTGGTGCCGAAGCCGTACCGTGTGGATGAACTGGTGGATGCGGTGCGGCGGACGGTGAGCGCGCCGGGGGCGGCGGTGGCGCGCTAGAGCAGTTTCGCTTTAATTTGCCGCATGCTGTGGGGCGGCGCGGGCCGTTGCGAAGCCTTTCAAGCTTGGCCTGTATGATCAATACAGGCACTGCGCTTGAAAGTCTCCGCACCAACCCACGGCGCTCCCATATCATTGCGGCAAATCAAATCGAAAATGCTCTAGTAATCGCGATTGAGGAGGTAATCGGCGAGGGCGAGGAGGGGGGCGGCGTTTTTGCCGAAGGGCCGGACGGCGGCGCGTGCGGCCTGGGTGAGGCGCTGGGCCTCGGCACGGGAGCGGTCGAGACCGAAGACGGCGGGGTAGGTGGCTTTTTGGGCGGCAACGTCCTTGCCGGCGCTCTTGCCGAGCTTCTCGCTGGTTTGGGTGACGTCGAGGATATCGTCGATGACCTGGAAGGCGAGGCCGAGGGCCTGGCCGAAATCGGTGAGGGCCTGGAGCTTTGCTTCGGGGGCATTCGCGCTCATGGCGCCGAGGCGGATGGAGGCGGTAAGGAGGGCGGCGGTTTTCGATTGATGGATGAACTTGAGATCGCGGGGGGAAGTGGGTTTCCCCTCGCCCTCGAGGTCGAGGACCTGGCCGGCGATGAGCCAGAGGCTGCCTGCGGCGGTGGCCAGCTCGCGGATGAGGGTGGTCATATCGTACCGGCGGGTGGGAGCGGCGTGGCTGAGGATCTCGAACGCGACGGTGAGCAAGGCATCGCCTGCGAGGACGGCAACGCCTTCGCCGAAGACCTTGTGATTGGTGGGGCGGCCACGGCGCAGGTCGTCGTCGTCCATGCATGGGAGATCGTCGTGGATGAGGGAGTAGGTGTGGATGCACTCGACGGCGCAGGCGTGCGGGAGGGCGGGATCGAGGGCGCCGCCGCAGGCCTCGGCGGCGGCGAGGGCGAGGATGGGGCGGAGGCGTTTGCCGCCGGCAAAGATGCTGTAGCGCATCGCCTTGTGGAGGGTGGCGGGCTTGACGGATGCCTTGGGGAGGAAGCGGCCGAGCGCCTTGTCGACGAGGGCGGAGCGCTGGGTGAGGTATTGATCGAGGATCATGCGGGGGAGGCACTTTGGAAACGCGGCGGCGGTTTTTCAATCGGAAAAGCGGCGGGGACTGATGGATGCGGGGGTGCGAGGGGGGATTGGATTGCTTTGGATTGCTTGTGCCGGCGGTGCGGAATGCTGCTAGAGTGGGGGGATATGCAATCGATGCGGCCGTTGGGCGCTGATATCAGGGAGGAGTTTCCGGTGCTGGACCAGGAGGTCCATGGGAAGCGGCTCGTGTACCTGGATAACGCGGCTACGACGCAGAAGCCGCGGAGGGTGATCGAGGCGCTGGCGCGGTTTTACGAGCGGGACAACAGTAATGTGCACCGGGGTCTGCACGAGCTGAGCAACCGGGCGACGGCGCAATATGAGAGGGCGCGGGAAACGGTGGCGCGGTACCTGGGGGCGACATCTGTGGAGACGATCATTTTTACCCGGGGGACGACGGAGGCGATCAACCTGGTGGCGAATAGCTGGGGGGGGCGGAACGTGGGACCAGGAGATGTGATCCTGCTGACGGAGATGGAGCACCACAGCAATATCGTGCCATGGCAATTGCTGGCGGAGCGGACGGGGGCGCGGATCGAGTGGGTGCCGGTGGTGGGAGACGAGGGGCTGCCGGACGCGGCGGCGGTGCGGGAGATGCTGGGGCGGAGGCCGAAGCTGTTCGCGTTTGTGCATATCTCGAACTCGCTGGGGACGATCAACCCGGCGGCGGAGTGGTGCGCGCTGGCGCGCGCCAACGGGGTGAGGACGCTGGTGGATGCGGCGCAAAGCGCGGGGCACCTGGTGCTGGACGTGGAGGAGATGGGATGCGATTTCCTGGCGCTCTCGGGACATAAATTGTGCGGGCCGACGGGGATCGGGGCATTGTACGGGCGGGCGGAGGTGCTGGCGGAGATGCCGCCGTGGCAGGGGGGCGGGGAGATGATCGCGCGGGTGGGGTATGACCGGGCGACGTTCAAGGAGGCGCCGCACCGGTTCGAGGCGGGGACGCCGGATATCGCGGGGGCGATCGGGATGGGGGTGGCGATGGAATACCTGGAGGAGCTGGGGCGGGAGCGGATATTCGACCACGACGCGGCGCTGGCGCGGGAGGCATACGAGCGGCTGGGGGGGATCGTGGGGATGCGGCTGCTGGGACCGCGGGAGGGGAGGGCGGGGCTGGTGAGTTTCGCGCTGGAAGGGGCGCACGCGCACGATGTGGTGACCCTTGCGAACGAGGAGGGGATCGCGCTGCGCGGGGGGCACCATTGCACGCAGCCGCTGATGCGGAAGCTGGGGCTGGCATCGAGCGCGCGGGCGAGTTTCTACTTTTACAATACGCCGGAGGAGGTGGACCGGCTGGTGGAGACGATTGCGCGAATCGAGAAATTTTTCCGGAGATGACGAGCAGATGAATATGTCCGAGCTCTACCAGGAGATTATTCTGGACCATGCGAAGCGGCCTTTGAACCGGGGACCGGTGGAGGGGGCGACGGTGACGGTGCCGGCGGAGAATCCGGCGTGCGGGGATGAGGTGACGCTGCAATTGCGGGTGGCGGAGGGGCGGATCGAGGAGGTGGGATTTACCGGGCAGGGATGCGCGATCTGCATGGCCTCGACGTCGATGATGACCAAGGCGGTGAAGGGGAAGGGGTGTGAGGAGGCGGGGGCGCTGTACCAGAGGGTGCACGACGGAGTGCAGGGAAAGGGGGAGATGCCGAAGGGGGAGATCTCGGCGCTGGCGGGGGTGCGGGAGTTCCCGCAACGGGTGAAGTGCGCGCTGCTGGGCTGGGAGGCGCTGCGGGAGGCGCTGGGGATGCGGCGCGGAGAGAAGGGCGGGACGGTGACGACGGAAAGCGCGCAGGATTAGGCGATTGGCGGGGAGACGGCGCGAGCGAGGCGGTAGAAAAAAAATCGGTGATCCGTGACTCGTGGAGGTTGCGGTGATACCGGGAACCCGTAATTCTTTGGCCTCAATCCCCCCACCCCCTATGAATGAAGATTATTCAGAAGCAGAACCGGTTGAAACCATTGCGGCTTACAAGGATCGGTCGGGCGGGCTAAAGGTGTTTGGGGTGTTGACGATATTGCTGGGGTGTTTGTGCGGGCTATTCGTACCGCTGATTTTTGTGGGGCAATACGCGGCGGCCGCGCAAGGGAGGGGTGGGCCGCAACCGAATCCCTGGATGGGAGCCGCGATTTATGGAGTCATGGCGGTGGTGCTGGTGTGGATGGGGATCGGCTCGGTGATGGCGCGGCGGTGGGCGCGGGCGCTGCTGCTGATCTTCTCCTGGGGCGGGCTGCTGGTGGGGATTGTGAGCGTCTTCATGATGACGCTCCTGATGCCAAAGATCCTGGCGGGGATGTCCGTTGCGGGGGCGAATGGGAGACAGCCGCTGCCGCCGGGAACGATGACCGGAATCGTGGTGGGCATGATCGGATTTATTGGGTTTTTCTTTGTGCTGCTGCCGGCGGTGTGGGTGTTCTTCTATGGCAGCAGGAACGTGAAGGCGACGGTCGAAGCGCATGACCCTGTGATCCGCTGGACGGACGCGTGTCCGCTGCCGGTGCTGGCGGCGAGCATCTGGTTGATGTTTTCGGTGCTGGCGCTGCTGATCATGCCGTTTACGGGGCATTGCGTGCTGCCATTTTTTGGCATTTTTCTCACGGGCGCGCCGGCGATTGCGTTATCGCTGGCGTATCTGGGGGTCTTTATCTGTGCGGCATGGCTGCTTTACAGGCTGCGGGAGATGGGCTGGTGGCTGACTGTTATCGGGTATTGTGTGATGATGGCTTCCTCGCTGGTTACTTTTTCCAGGAGTGACATCGCGGTGATGTATCGCCTGATGGGGTATTCCCAAGGGCAATTGGACCAGCTGCAAGCGACGGGGATGCTGGGTGCGTTCCATAACCCGTGGATATGGGTGGGGGCGATGGCGCCGTTCGTGGCGTACCTGCTTTTTATCAAGCGATACTTTCGCAAGAGGGGGTGAGGGGGCGGCAGGGCACCGCGGCCGAAAATCCGTGGGACGGGAAAACGGGCTTGCCATTTCGATGTGCGGAGCTTACTGGTGCTGACGTGATCGTATCGCATTGGTGGCATATCTGACGGGCTCGCTCCGGGTTTAAACCGGAGCGGTCGTTGAGGCATGCCATTGCGTCCGATTAAAGAGCCCGATGATTCCCGCGCCTCGCGAATCGTCGGGTTTTTTGTTTTTCAACGGCAGAGACCCCTTTCACACTTCCCAACCCCTGAGCGACTGGAATGAATCTTGATTTCAAATATAATGCGGATGGCCTGATCCCGGCGATTGTGCAGGAGACCGGGAGCAATCGGGTGCTGATGATGGCGTGGATGAACCGCGGGGCGATCGAGCGGACGCTGGAGACGGGGTTGATGAATTACTGGAGCAGGTCGCGGCAGAAATCGTGGCTGAAGGGGGAGACGAGCGGGCACACGCAACGGGTGGTGCGATGGTCGGTGGATTGTGACGGGGATACGCTGCTGTTTGAAGTGGAGCAGACGGGCGGGGCGTGCCACACGGGATACCATAGTTGTTTTTTCCAGGCTCTGAACCGGGACGGATCGCCCGGGGAGATCGAGGAGCAAAAAGTTTTCGATCCGGCAAAGACGTATAATTGAATGACGACGACAGAATTGAAGCCGGGGCGGGATGAATTCCGCAAGCTGGCGCGATACGGGAACCTGATCCCGGTGTATACCGAGCTGGTGGCGGATGCGGAGACGCCGGTCTCGGCGTTCTCGAAGATGGATGAGGGAGGGTATTCCTTCCTGCTGGAGAGCGCGGAGCATATCGACCACGGGGGGCGGTATTCATTCGTGGGGAGCAACCCGCGGGTGGTGTTCAAGAGCCGGGGGCGGAGGGTGACGGTGATCGAGAACGGGGTGGCGCGGGAGTTCGAGACGGAGGGGGACCCGCTGGGGGAGCTGCAGAAGCTGATGGGGCGTTACATCCCGGTGCCGGCGGCGCATCTGCCGCGATTCGCGGGCGGGGCGGTGGGCTACCTGGGGTATGACATGGTGCGCTTTTTTGAGCCGACGGTGGGGGAGCCACCGCCGGATGACCTGCAACTGCCGGAGTCTGTCTTCATGGTGGCGGAGACGCTGCTGATCTTTGACCATCACCTGCGGAGGATGCGGGTGCTGTCGAATGCGCTGGTGGCGAATGAGGATGTGGACGGGGCGTATGACGCGGCGGTACAGGCGATCCAGAAAGTGATGCGGCAACTGGACAAGCCGGCGCGGCTGCCGCCGATCAACGTACACGGGCAGCCGCAGCCGGTGTACCCGGCATCGAATACCACGGAGGAGGAATTTCACCGGATGGTGCGGCAGGCGCACGAGTTCATCCACGCTGGGGATATCTTCCAGGTGGTGCTATCACAGCGCTTCGAGACGGTTTATACGGGGGACCCGCTGACGCTGTACCGGTGCCTGCGATTTGTGAATCCGTCGCCGTATCTGTTTTGCCTGAAATTCGGCGGGGAATTCGCGCTGGTGGGATCATCACCGGAGGTGCATGTGCGGGCGATGAACGGGAAGGTGGAGATACGGCCAATCGCCGGGACGCGGCGGCGCGGGAATACGCCGGAGCAGGACGAGGCGAACGCGAGCGAGCTGCTGGCGGACCCGAAGGAGCGGGCGGAGCACCTGATGCTGGTGGACCTTGCGCGCAATGAC
>Ga0182024_10011828_pt1 | contig 17417 bp, 13 predicted proteins | sample P32metaG_FD_120480 | JGI IMG/M metagenome (GOLD analysis project Ga0182024, IMG submission 120480) | Permafrost microbial communities from Stordalen Mire, Sweden - P3-2 metaG (Illumina Assembly) | ecosystem: Environmental > Terrestrial > Soil > Wetlands > Permafrost | place: Sweden: Stordalen...
ACGCCCAGCAACGCCGCCACGCCGAGGGTCGCGAGGCCGTCGCCACCCGCGTGCTTCATCGCTGTTGCCGAGACCGAAGTCGATGCCATGCTCGACGCCATTTTACTCCTCCAGCAAATATTCGCCGAAAAGCCAGGTGACCGTCAAAAACATGATATCGAATGACGCCAGAAACGTGGTCCAAACCGGCGACAAGCTAGCGGGATTCTCAAACAGCCCCACCGTTGCTTCCGCGCTCGCGATCAGTGCGGGCGCCATCAAGGGCAGCAACAACAGTGGCAGCAGGAGTTCGCGCATGCGGGCCTGCGATGAAATCGCTGAAAATACCGTGCCAATCGTGGCTAGCCCCAGGGTGCCGAGAAATAACACCAACCCGAGGCGGCCGATCACCGCCAGCACGGGCAAGTTGTAAAGCGCCGAGAATATCGGCAGCAGCAGCAACTCCGCAAAAAGCAAGAAACACAAATTGGCGGCAATCTTCGATGCGAGGATTGCGAATGGCTCGATGGGCGCCAGGCGCAGCGCCGCCAGCGTGTCGTTGGTTTGTTCGCGCGTGAATGAAGGATGCAGCATCAGTGAACCCGCGAAAAGCAGCGCCAGCCACAGCAGGCCCGGTGCGAACCGGCGTGTTTCGGCCGCCGTGGGATCAAACGTGAAGCTAAAGAGCACCAGCACCATCAGCACAAATACCAGCGTCGTCGCGAGCAGTTCACGCGTGCGAAATTCGGTGCGGAGCTCCTTGGCGAGCAGCACGGCCGCCGGCCGGAACATCGTTGACGTTCGCGGCTGTCGGGCCCGGTTGCGCAAAACTTGGATTCCCGACGCGCTCAACGCGCGGGCTCCTACCTGCTCCGCCGTGGCCGCGGAGGGCATCGCCGCCTCCCGCACCGACAGCGTGGCGGGGTGAGTGGCAGCGGAATGAGTGGAAGGACGATCGGTGGCCGGAGGCAACGGCGTCACCACGCCTCCTGCCCGGAGGCCATGGCGGAAGCGAGAATGGGTCGCGGATCCCCCGCGGCGCCGGAATCGCTCTTAATTTGTCCCGCGACCAACTGTACCGCGCGTGTCACCAGGTCGTGCGCTTCGCTGCGCCCGTGCGTGCTCATCACGATCGTGCAACCCTCATCGCGCAAGCGTCCGAGCGTTTTGCCAAGCCACTGCTGCCCCGCCGGATCAAGTCCCGCCGCCGGCTCATCGAGCAGAACCAGACCCGGCTCGGCAAGTATCGTGCGCGCAATCGCCAATCGTTGCCGCATCCCCCGCGAGAACGTGCGCACCAGGTCCCGGCCGCGCCGCGCCAGGCCTGCCGGTTCAAGCGCCGCTGCGGCACGTTCCTCCGCTTGGTCCAAACCATAAAGTCGCGCGAACAGCACCAGGTTTTCCTGCGCCGAGAGGTCGTCGTAGAGAAGTATGTGGTGAGCCAGAAGCCCAATGCGCCGCTTGATGTCGAAGGTTCCCGCATCCGCGCCGTCCACTTCTGTAGCGACCTCGTTGGCGGAGCGTCCCGGAACCGCAGAGGCTGTGGTAGCTGTGGTAGGCAAACCCGCGGTCCCCGATGAGGACATACTCGACGTGGATTTGTCTGCTGCGGCTTTTGCTGTGGCATGGGAAGCGTCGCCGGGAAATGTGACGCGACCTGCACTCGGCCTCACGAGTAATGCCGCAATCCTCAGCAATGTGGATTTGCCCGAGCCATTGGCCCCCAGCAAAGCTACACACTCACCCGGTCCAATCTGAAGGGAAACGCCACGCAAGGCGAACCGCGGCCCATAACGCTTATCGATGTTCTGGAATTCGATGGCCAGACCGCGCGAGCCACCCTCTGGAGAAGATGTCGACACTTCGCACGCTCAGCCGCGGACGAGTTCGCGCAGGATTTGTTCGGTGCGGGCGCGCTCCTGGGCGTATTCCTCCTCGGAGATGGTGCCCGCCTGGCGGCGTAATTCCAGGCGAAATAGCCGGTCCTTCAATCCGTCGAGGCTCTGCTCCACGTCGCGGTCGATTTCAGACGCAAGCGGCGCGCTGGGCTTAAAAGGCGCCGCGGAAGAGGCCGGCACCGGAGGCGTCAGCGCAGGTGCGACGGGTGGCGAGGCAGCGGGCACCTGTTTGCGAGATGCCCGTGGGCCGTTTGTCGCAGCCGGTTTGGTGGCCACCGGCCTTACTGGTGCGGAGATAGCTGCCGCTTCTGCGCCCTCGAATGCCGCAACCGGTCTGCGCCAGATCATCAGGACACCGAGCGCAAACAAAGCCGCAAATCCGGCGACCAATATCCACTTCAAGCTGTCGAGGCGGTTGGGCAAGGCCTGAATGGTCACTCCCGAATCCCGGCCATTTACCGGGTCCGCGCCACCGCCCTGAGGCGGCATTTGCCCCGCGGCTCCTTGACTCCCGTCAGCTTCCTGCCCTTGCTGGCTGGCGGAAGGCGGAGGTGCGGTACCCGAAACAGAAACCGAGAACGACGCTCCGGATGGAATTGCGTCGCGCGTGTAGAGGTTAAACCCCTGCTCGGTTCCAGCGGGCGAAAAACCCGCACTGGTAACCTGTACGGTCGGTGGCGCCACGAGCATGACGCGCTGCACTGCGTATGGCGAAGTGAATTGCAGCGTCGCGTGGTTGGATGCGTACGGCATCTTGTACGACAGGCGCACACCATTGTCGCCCGGCTGGAACGCATACGCGATGGCGTATTGCTGTTTGCCGCGGTCGATCGTTCCCTGCACCACCGGCATGCCGGACGGGCCCCACGAGGAAACTTGCGAGAGTTCTCCGCCTTGCGGGAGATCAAAATTGAAATCACCTTTTTGATTGAAATAGGCCACGGGCGGCTGCGACTGGTTCTGTAGCGCGTATTCCTCGCCCACCAGTAGGCTGGCGTTATCGGGCTGGAACACGATCAATCGCGATCCTACTTGTACGGTTTTTGCGTCCGAAGACGGCTCGTACACCGTCACGTCGACCGCATTCTTGCCCGGAGTCAGCGGCTGATGGAACATCACGCCGCGGTACACCGCGCGAATCAGCATCGGGCCCTGTCCGATGGCGGGATTGTCGATTGTGTATTTTCCCTGCGCGTCCGTCTTAGTGTTGGCGACCGGCTGCATGCCGCCCTGAAGCTGGATGAGGATAACGTCCACGCCGGCCGCGGGTTTCCCGTTCGTGCCGTTCTGTACCACGCCCGTCACGGTGCCGGCGGACACCGCCGCAGCGGCGAAAAGAACCAGAAACAAGGCCGCGAGCAGGCGCCCCAGGCAAGCCGCGCCGAGTGCCCCTGGACGGTCCGCTAAATGGCCTGTTGAAAGGCGCACTAAATCGCACTCGGTGAGAAGACGTGCACGTCTCCCCGCCAAGAACGTATCCTCTGCTCTGCCGTTATCGAAATTCGTTTTTTTCACTTTATCCACGAGGTTTAGACGGAGCTGTAACCTGCGGGGTAACCTCCGGCGAAGCACTAACCGTGCTGCGCACATTGGGATCGCGACGCGGCAGCCGCGCCTGGTTACCCGTCACCGTCTCGATTTCCTCGAGCACCAGCGCCGCTTCCGATTCGAGCGTCTGCTGCATCTGCTCGTAATCCTGCTCAGCGAACTTGCCGGTGCGGTATTCAAACTTGAGGTCCCGCAGGTTGTCATAGATCGTGTCCCGCCGCTCGAGCAATTGATCGAGGTGCGAACGGTGCGGGGCCGAGTCGGCGGCATCGGGCTGTATGAAAAAGATAAAAATCAGCGTGGCTGCAGTCAGGGCCACACAGGCGGTCAGCCCCAGAGCGTCGGCATTGCCGGGAAGATTGACGAGGAATGCCATCCTAATTTTGATGTTGCGCCGCTGAGGATGTGCACGCCAGCCTCGCGGCATTCTGAGCAAGTCCGGTCACATGACTCGTACGAGTCTTCATGTGAATCGTAGCGTTTCTCGTCGGGTTAGTCATCGGTTTGCCGGTCGATCTCGCGGCGTGCGCGTGCCATCATTTCCGGCGAAACCGAAGCTCCCGCCGCCGGCGCCATGACGACGCGCTGCCGCCAGTGGTGGATCACGGTAATCACCAGCCCCAGCCCCATCGCGAAGGCCATAATCGGGATCGCCCACGCAAGACCATTGAACCCGTGCGTGGGAGGCTCCGCCATCACCTGCGTGCCATACTCCTGGACGAAGGATTGCAGGATCAAGTCGTCGGAATCACCCGCCGAGACGCGCTGATCCATTTCCTGGAGCATCGCGCCGGAAACCTTGCAGCCTACGTGGTTACACTGCGTCAAAATCTCATTGCAACCGCACATGCAGATCAGTTTGCCGCCCAGGGTCTTGGCCCGGTCGGAACTCTGCCCTTGCAGCATACCGGTAGAAAGCGCGACGGCCACAGCCAGTGCGAACACGGGAGCGAATCGCCGCAAGCCCCTTCGTAACGCCGTCCACCGCGCACGTCGTGGTGGCGACTGGGTTGACGGCGGGGTCCAAGACCGGATCAAAGATCTAATCATGACCGCCATATCCATCGTCTTTGCGCGGGGGTATACGCGCAGGCACGGCAACCGTGCCTGCGGGGGCCACCTCCACCGCGCGTATCGCCAGCACCGGTTGCCGGCTGGGCACCAAAGCCAGCAGTGTGCCGAGAGCCACAATGGCGCCGCCCAGCCAGATCCATTTCACCAGCGGATTCAGATACGCGTGAATCACGGGCTTTTGTGTTTCCGGACTGCGGCCAGCGTATACGACGTAAAGATCTTCCTTGAGCGTCGAATAGATCGCCACCATGGTGCCCGACTCGGCGTTCGCGGGATAAAAACGCCGCTCGGGATACAGCATGATGACCTGACGGCCACCGCGGTCGACGGCAATCGTGGCGCGCTCGGTCAGGTAGTTTGGTTCCTGCGTCGAATCGAAGTCCTGGTTGGTCAGGTGGTAGGGACCAATCTGCATCTCGGCGCCGGCGGGCATTTCCATCTGCTTATCTTGATTGAAAGCGGTCCCGGAGATGCCCAGAAAAATGAGCACGATACCAAAGTGCACGATGTAACCGCCGTAGCGCCGCGTATTGCGCATGGTGAGCTGCGCGACCGACGAGAACAGGTTCGAGCCCGTGCGTGCGGCAATCACACGTGCGCCGCGATAAAATTCCAGCAGAATCGTTAGCGTCACAAACACTGAAAGAATCAGGCATACCGTAACGTAAAAGTTTCGCAGGCCGAGAACGATGCCGACCACGCCCGCAACCAGACCGATCAGCATCGGACCGCCAAAATTACGTCGCAAGCTGCTCATCGAGGTTTTACGCCAGGCCAGCAGCGGTCCTATACCCGTCAGAAACAGCAGGAAAAGGCCGATCGGCAAGTTGACCTTGTTAAAGAATGGCGCGCCCACGCTGATCTTGGTGCCGCGTATCCATTCCGAGAGTACCGGAAACAGTGTCCCGGAGATCACGGCAATGCAGGCCACCAGAAGAATCAGATTGTTAAACAGAAAGCTCGATTCGCGCGAGACCAGCGAATCCAGATTATTGTCACTCCGCAAATAATCGCGATTGCGCCAGTAAGCCACAATACAGACGAGGAGCGTCAAACCGATAAACCCGAGGAACCAGGGTCCAATCGTCGACTGGGCGAAAGCGTGTACCGAGTTCACCACGCCGCTGCGCGTCAGGAACGTGCCGAAAATCGTCAACAGGAACGTCGTGAACACCAGCCATACGTTCCAGACTCGCATCATCCCGCGCTTCTCCTGCATCATCACCGAATGCAGGAAGGCGGTGGCCGTCAGCCACGGCATCAGCGAGGCATTCTCCACCGGGTCCCACATCCAGTAGCCGCCCCAGCCAAGCACCGCATACGCCCAATGCGCTCCCAGCAGGATGCCCACGCCTTGAAAGCCCCACGCAATCATCGTCCAGCGACGCGTGAGGTGAATCCACTTCTCGCCCGGGTAGCGGCCGAGCAGCGCCCCCAGCGCAAATGCGAAGGGGATGGTGAATCCCGTGTAGCCCGAGTACAGAATCGGCGGGTGAATCACCATCTCGGTATATTGCAGCAGCGGATTGAGTCCGTTTCCGTCGGCGCGCGCGATCCACTGCAGGGTGCCCGTGGCGCCCGCGGCGCCCAGCACCTGGAAGGGACTCGCAATAAAATTGTTTAGCGTCAGAAAGAAAAGCTGCACTCCGGCGCATACCACGCCGACGTACGGCATCAGTTCCGGATGCTTGCCGCGGTAGGCAAACAGCGCCGAAAAAACATAAATCGATAGGAGGAAACTCCAGAACAGGAGCGAGCCTTGCTGCCCCGACCAGATGGCGGCGAACTTGAAGAAAGCCGGCAGCGTGCGGTTGCTATGCTCAACCACATAAGCCATCGAAAAATTGTCAGTAAAAAAAAGGTAGGCCAGGCTGCCGAATCCAAGCCAGATGAGCACGCAAACCGCCATGCCGGCGTTGCGCGCGCTCTTGATCAGCAGAGGTTTCCGGGTTGCGATGGCTGCGATGCCGGCCCCAAAGGCATACAAGCCACACAAAAAGGCCAACAGCAGCGCAAACGATCCAAACAGGTCCAACGAAGTACCCCCGATTCGGTTTTAGCTCTTGTGATCCACGCCCGAAGCAGGCGGTGGCGCGCCGGCCGTATCCCCTCCCGGCGCTGCCTCATACTTGGACGCGCATTTTGCCTGAATAGTTTCGGCGACGAAGCGGCCGTCGGGCATGGTGTGGCCCTCGACCAGGCATTGCGCGCCGTCCTTGAACGTGTCGGGAAGTGGATCGGCGCCGACATAACTGACCGGCAGGGTTTTACCCTCAGCACTCAAAGCGAAGTCCACGCGGCCATCCAAATGATGAATGGAGCCTGCGGCGACATCCCCGCCGACACGGATGCGCTGGTGGCGCGCGGCTGCGGTGAGTGTGGGAAGCTCGGAGATGGTGTGATAGTAGGTCTGGCTCTCTTTTGCGCCCATCCAAGCGAGCGCCGAGAGCGAAAGCACAATGATCCCGATACCGATACCGAACTTAGTTCTAGGCTTCAACGGTGTCTCCCAAACCAAACTTTGATACCGTGAGAACGCGATCTTATCACACTGAAATGGCATACAAGCCACATCTTTAAGTTGCGGCTGAGGTGGGGCAGCCGCGACAGTCGCGACGGTAACATTGAGGCTGCACTTGATCGCGGACCGGAAGCACTGCTTGGGCGCAGCCGTTTCGCCGTCGAGAAACTGGAACGCAAGACTATCGCTGCGAAGAAACTTTTCGCGGCATCTGTGTGAGTAGAGACGGGCAGCCCACCCCGCGAGTTGTAACACTATTATTATTAAGACACTACAGTCGCGGCCAAAGCCCTTCGAATACGTATGAAAATAAGGGAAGACATCGCGCCAAAGCTGGCCGGTAAGGACCTGATCCCAGAAAGTTGGATCGTTCACGAATACTACTTCACAAACGACTGCGTCCATGGCTGGGGAGCGACACCAAACAACAGGGCTAAGCCAGGAGGTGCTACTTGCGGAGGACGGGCGTGAGGCAGGCTTTCAACTCGGGGCTGAGCTCGCTGATTTCCATGCCGGCCATGACGATGAACTTGCAGCTCAACATGTCGCGGGTTTCGTCATCATCGGGGAGCTTGGCGCGGACCCGGCAATACTGACAATCCTGATTCCAGCAGAAACGCCCGTACGGAATAGTTTCGGGACTCAGGAATTGGAAACAGCGCAGAACGGAATTTTTTTCGGGAACCTCAACCGTCTTCCCCAGCACCGTGATCTTGACAAGGTGCTCGTAGGGACGGAAGGGCTCAGGCATACGTGTAGATATGTCCTCGGGTGGAGGAACCAGTTCCATAGGTTGCAGGCTATCGCAAAATAGGCGTGGCAACAATGAGAACGAGTTGGGGACGTAGCTAATCGGCTACCGTGGTTGGCTGGCGGCGAACCATTTCAGCCCACGAAAACACGGCTGCGCCGCGGGTCCTGCAGGCTAAAGATCAGCTCCAAAGCTGGCCACGAAAGTGGGGCGAAACATCGTCTCAGATCGCCAGAATGGTTTACAAGGCAACAGTTTGCGCAGTAACAAATGACTGGCCCATACGGCGAAATTTTTCGTAGCGCAGCTGCAAAAGCTCCGGCACAGGGATGGAGAGCAACTCATCGAGATCGCGCACCAGAACAGCATCGAGCAATTGCGCGGCGGCTTCATGATTGAGGTGAGCGCCACCCTCGGGTTCGGCGACCACCGTGTCCACAATGCCCATTTCGCTTAAGTCGGTGGCCGTAATACGCAGCGCCTCGGCAGCCTGTTCGGCCTTGGAGGCATCGCGCCATAAAATAGAGGCGCAACCCTCGGGAGAAATCACAGAGTAGACGGTATTCTCAAGCATGTTGACTTTGTCGCCCACTGCGATGGCCAGCGCGCCGCCCGATCCACCCTCACCGGTGATGGTGACGATCACGGGAACGGGCAGCCGAATCATCTCGCGCAAATTGCAGGCAATGGCTTCGGCCTGGCCGCGCTCCTCGGCGTCGAGCCCGGGATAAGCGCCGGGAGTATCGATAAAGGTGAAGATCGGGCGTCCGAACTTCGCCGCAAGCCGCATGAGGCGAAGGGCTTTGCGATAACCCTCGGGCTTGGCTTGCCCAAAGTTGCGCGCGAGCCGCTGCTTGGTGTCGCGGCCCTTTTGATGCCCGATGACTAGCACGGGGCGGCCGTGAAAGCGGGCGAGGCCCGCGACAATAGCGGGATCATCGCCAAAGGCGCGATCGCCGTGCAATTCCGAAAAGTCCGTGAAAAGGAAGCGCACGAAATCGAGTGTGTAAGGGCGTTGCGGATGACGCGCCAGCTGAGTACGCTGCCATGCGCCAAGGTGGGTGTAAAACTCGTGCCGCAGCTCGGCGACCTGCAAACGGATGCGCTCAATTTCCGAATAGGGCGGAGCGGCGAGCTCGCGAAGGGTGTCGACCTCGCGCTCAAGTTCAACGATTTCGCGCTCGCGTGGAGGATTTGTACGGCTGGGGTCGCCTGACGGTTCGCGATGGTCCGGGAAATTGTCGGAGCGATTGTCACCGCGTTTATTGGAACGATTATTGAGACGATCGTTGGCTTGATTATGCCGGGCGCTCAACGCATCACCTCAACCGCATCGGTGCCGCACATCTCGCGCACTTTATCCACCAATTGATCGTCGAGGCGCACGCGCTGATTGGAACGCAGCGTAGCGACCGAGCCATCGGGATCGAGCAGATCGAACGCAATGGCGCAGGGCCCAGGAGATTTCTCGAAAAGCGCTTGCAGGCGATCGAGTGTGCCTTCATCAATGGCGCCCAGGTCCAGGCGGACGCGCATCCATACCGAGTTTTCGGCGATTTTATCGAGCAGCCGGGCATCCTGAATGCTCAGGCGGGTGCCCGCTTCCTCGACGTTGACGCGGCCGCGTACCAGCACCGGAGCGTCCGACTTCAGGATGGGCTCGAGACGAGCGAAAGCTTCGGGAAATGCCAGGACCTCAAGCACTCCGGTCATATCCTGCAGGGTGAGGATGGCCCAACGGTCACCCTTTCTCGAGCGCATCGCCCGCAGCGCTACCACGATCCCGGCAACGGTGACGTCTTCGCCATTACGGCGCCCCTCGACGGCCGACAGGTCAATAGCCTTGAGTTCTTTGAGGCGTGCGGCGTGCTTGGCGAGCGGGTGTCCGGAAATGTAAAAGCCGAGCGTCGCAAACTCCGCAGCAAGCAATTCGTGCTCGGGCCACTCCTCGGCGTCGGGCAGCTGAGGCTCGGGGGCCTCGATAACGGCGTTGCCGCCCATAAACAGCCCGTGCTGCGCGGTGGAACGCTCGCGCTGAAATTTCTGCGCCCGATCCAAGGCGCGGTCGATGACCGCAAAGAGTTGGGCACGGCGAGCGCCGAGCGAGTCCATGGCGCCGGACTTGATGAGGCTCTCGAGCACGCGGCGATTGAGCAGGCGGGTGTCGATGGCATCACAAAATTGGAAGAAGGATTGGAAGCCGCCGAGCCGTTCGCGAGCTTCGAGAATGCCGCGAACGGTATTCTCGCCAACGTTCTTGATGGCGGCCAGTCCGAAACGAATGGCTTCGCCCACAGGCGTAAAGAACAGATCGCTCGAATTGACGTCGGGCGGCAACACCGTGATGCTCATGTCCCGCGCTTCACGGATATATTTCACGACTTTCTCGGTGTTGCCCGTTTCCGACGTCAGCAGTGCGGCCATGAATTCGACCGGGTAATGGGTTTTGAGCCAAGCCGTCTGATAGGCGAGCAGCGCATAGGCGCAGGAGTGCGATTTGTTAAAGCCGTAACCGGCAAATTCGGTGATCAAGTCGAACAGCCTTTCGGCTTTTTTCGGCGGGACCTTGTTAGCGACGCAGCCACTGAGGAATTTCTCGCGCTGCGCGGCCATTTCCTCGCGGTTTTTCTTCCCCATCGCGCGGCGGAGGATGTCGGCCTCACCCAGGGAAAAGCCGGCCACGCGGTTGGCGATCTGCATGACCTGCTCCTGGTAAAGAATGACGCCGTAGGTTTCCTCCAGGATTTCGCGTAACTCGGGCAAATCGTAGGTGACTTTCTTTTTGCCATGCTTGCGATTGATGAAGTCGTCGACCATGCCGCCCTGGATTGGGCCAGGGCGATATAGAGCGTTGAGCGCGGTGAGGTCTTCGAGACGCGTGGGCTGGTAGCGGCGCAGGATGTCGCGCATGCCGTGCGATTCAAACTGAAAGATGGCAGTGGTATCGGCGCGAGCAAAAAGCTGGTAGCTGGCAGCGTCGTCCAGTGGCAGCGTATCCAGGTGCAGTTCGACGCCGCGATTGGCGGCGACCAGCTTGACGGTGTCGGAGAGCACGGTAAGCGTGGTGAGGCCGAGAAAATCCATTTTTAGCAGGCCGAGGCGCTCGAGGCCCTTCATGTCGTACTGCGTGGTGATTTCGTCGCGATTGGTCTTGTAAACCGGGAGCAGATCGGTAAGCGGCACCGGCGAAATCACCACGCCGGCGGCATGCGTTGAGGCGTGGCGGGCCATGCCCTCGAGGCGCATGGCGACTTCCATCAAATCGCGGAAGCGCTGATCACCCTCGAGCGCGGAGCGCAGTTGGGCGGACTGTTTGAGGGCGTCTTCGAGCTTGATGTTGAGCTGGTTAGGCACAAGTTTAGCGAGCCGGTCCACGTCGCCATACGGCAGGTCCATGGCGCGGCCCACGTCCTTGATGGCCGCCTTCGCAGCCATGGTGCCGAAGGTGATGATTTGCGCGACATTGGTGCGGCCGTATTTTCCAGTTACGTACTCGATGACCTCGCCGCGACGGCGCATGCAGAAATCGATGTCGATATCCGGCATCGAGACGCGCTCGGGATTGAGGAAGCGCTCGAAGAGGAGATCGTATTCGAGCGGATCGACATCGGTGATGCGGAGCGCATAGCTTGCCAGGCTGCCTGCAGCCGAGCCGCGGCCGGGTCCCACCGGAATGCCTTGCGCGCGCGCGTAGCGTATGAAATCCCAGACGATGAGGAAGTAACCCTGATAGCGCATCTGGGAAATCATTTTGATCTCGGAAGCGAGGCGCCGCTCGTATTCGGCCAGGGGGCGGCGCAGACGGCCTTGCTTCGAGAGTGCTTCCAGAAAGGGCACGCGCTCGGCAAAACCTTCACGGACGACTTGTTCGAAATAACTGTCGAGGGTGTGGCCCTCGGGCATTTTGAAATCGGGAAACGAATTCCGCACGGGTTCGATGCGCAGATTGCAGCGATCGGCAATCGCGCCGGTGCGTTCGAGAGCTTCGGGCAACTCCGCGAACACGTGGGCCATTTCCTCAGCGGTTTTGAAATAAAACTGATCGGTGGCGAAGCGCATTCGTTCGGGATCGGACATGGTCTTCCCGGTTTGAATGCACATCAGAACTTCCTGGGCACGCGAATCCGCCTGGGTGAGGTAATGGCAATCGTTCGTGGCCACCAGAGGGATGCCGCTCGCACGCGAGAGCCGCACGATTTCGCGATTTACCGGGCCGTCGACGTCGAGTCCCTGGTCCTGAACTTCAAGGAAGAAGTTGCCCTTGCCGAAAATATCCTGCAGGCGGTGCGCGGCGTTTCGGGCGTCGTCGTAACGCTGCTCGAGGAGAGGCTCGGCTACCGCGCCACTCAAACATGCTGACAGCGCGATCAATCCGCGGCTATGCTGCGCAAGCAAGTCGTAATCGATACGCGGCTTGTAATAGAAGCCTTCGAGGAAACCGGCGGAAACCAGGCTTACGAGGTTGCGGTAGCCTTCAGCGTTTTCACACAACAGCACCAGATGATTCACGCCGCGCTGACCAGGCTCGGGCGAAGATCCGCGACCATTGCCGCCGGAGGCGTCGCGCACGGGAGTATCAGCGCCACGGTCGTGGCGGCTGCCGCGCGCGACGTACACCTCGCAACCGATTACAGGCTTGACACCACGCGTGACAGCTTCGTGGTAGAAGTGCTCGGCGGCGAACAGGTTGCCATGATCGGTGACGGCAACCGCTGGCATGCCCCGCCGGGCTGCCTCGCTGACCATTTCCTTAATGTCACAAGCGCCGTCGAGAAGACTGTAATCGGTGTGGAGGTGGAGATGAACGAAACGCGATGTTCCCATGCACGTTCATTGTAGTCTGTGACAGCAGAATTTTCCAGATCGTCGGCAAGCGATTCCACGTGTTTTCCACCGGCGGCGGTGGAAAACGCAGGCCGCACCTGAGAATGAGGGCCGAGAGTCGCGTGTTTCTGCGCATTTAGCTTAATGGTCCGTGTGTGCTAGTCTCCGTGCGATTTCGCCCGGGATTTTGCCAGCGGTTTAGAAGCAGACCGCGCGCCGCCGTGCGTTTTATCGCCGTTAGGCGGCGTTTTGGCACGTGCATCGACGACATTGTTTGTAGATTCTGCTCCGCGGGAAAGCTTGCTTTTCTCTTGGCCCTTGGAGGAAGCACCTTGACGCGAGCCCGCATCTGGAGCGCCGGCGGGGGCGACGGCGCTGCGCTTGCCCGGTTTCGCAGCATCAGCAGGCGCCGGGGCGCCTGATTCGGCACTACTCTTCTTGCCCATGAGCTTCTTCTTGAGTTTTTCGTCTGGCTTTTTCTTTTCTTCGGGTTTCTTCACCTGTTCCTTGATGCCGGAGAGTTTGCGCAGGACTTTCATGCGGTCTTCGGGTGCCCGCACGCGCCCCTGAAGCTGCATACCAAAGAAATCGGCAACCACCTTGTCGAACTTTGGGCCGCGGGGCAACCCGATGGATTCCAGTTCCATCTCGGCGGCAGGCAGTGCCTGATGCAAGGGACGCCACTTGTGGAGGTAGTTGCGGACCTTATTGACAGCCTTCGAGTCCCGCGCCTCGGCCAGAAGAAAAACCAGAATTTCGCCCGGCAGTTTCGCGAGGTACGCAAAAGCGTCACCGGGCGCGGCTGTCTTGGGTCCGGCCAGTATCTTGGCGGCTTTGTTCGTTTCCTCTTCGAGCTGCATGACCGCATCTATTTCGGCAGGTGAATATTCCAGGCGTGCAAGCACGGAAGCGCGTTCGCGCGGGGTGAGTTTATGTAGGGCCGCGTAAGTCACGGGCGCAAACAGGGGCGCGCGCAGGCCAGCTGCAGCGAGGTCGTCGCGAGCACGCAAAATGCGCGCGAGTTTCTCGTAATCCGGATGGCGGCAGGCCAGCTGCGGATGCACGGTGGCCATCAGTCCATGGGCCTCCCAGGCCTTCAGGACGACGGCAGGCTTATCCTCAGAAGCGACTTGGCGAAACTCCCTGCCAATATCCGCGGGCGGGATGGAATCGAGCAGTTGGCGCTCGAGCGCCAGTGCGAACCACTCCGCGGTGCGCGACTCCATTTTGAAGTCCATGCGCGCGCAATACCGGACGGCGCGCAGCAGCCGCACAGGCTGGTTGCTGAAGGTGTGAATGGACAGCCCGCGGACCTCGCGGTTGCTGAGATCGGCGAGACCATTGGTGGGATCGAGCAACAGGCCGCGCGAGGCTGGGTTCAGCGAAATGGCGATGGCGTTCAGCGAGAAGTCGCGGCGGTGGAGGTCTTCCATGATCGCAGCCCAGCGGATCTCGGGCCGGGTGCCGGGACGAGTGTAGACATCGTCGCGGGCCGCGGCGATGCTGCCCTCGACGTCTCCGGGGAAGATCAACTCGGCGTGGCGGAGCTTGTCGTCCTCGGAAACAATGCGAGCGCCGCCCTTCTCGAGTTCCTTGGCGATGCGCATGGCGTTGCCCTCGACCGTGAAATCCAGGTCGCGGATGGGCATTCCGGAAATGAGGTCGCGCACCGCTCCGCCACTGAGATAAACGTTCGAGCCAACCTCGCCGGCGATTTGCTGAACGCGCGACAGCGCGGCGCGTTGCTCGGCCGAGAGGCGGCTTTCGAGCATGTACATGTAATCAGGCATTCTGTCATCCGTCTCAAAAGAATGCGGAAGCCGTCCAGCGGCTCACGATGCCACCGGGCCTCCGCTCAACTGACTTACCGGGCGATTACCGAGCGAGTGCCGGGCCTTCACGCGCGTGGATGGTGCGCCTTGTAGATTTGTTTCAGGCGCTCCTCGATGACGTGCGTGTAAATTTGCGTTGTCGAAATGTCGGCGTGCCCCAGCATCAATTGCACGGAACGCAAATCGGCCCCGCGCTCGAGCAAATGCGTGGCAAAGCTGTGTCGCAGCTTGTGCGGGGATAGATTGGCGCGGATGCCCGCCCTGCGACCGTGCTGCGTTAAGATACGCCAAATTCCGATACGGCTGATACGGTTACCGCTCCGATTGATGAATAAACTCTGTGGCGGAGGCGCGCCGGGGCGGCCCGCACGAAGCAATTCCGGCCGAGCCTCTGCGAGATACTGCTGCACCGCCGCCAGAGCCTTGCGGCCGACCGGCACCATGCGCTCCTTATCACCCTTCCCGATACAGCGCAAGCATCCCATGCGCATTTCCAGATCGGAGACGCGGAGATTGACCAACTCAGAGACGCGCATGCCCGTGGAATATAAAAGCTCGATGATGGCTTTGTCGCGTACGCCGTAAGGCGTGGCGAGGTCGGGCTGGGCCATTAAACGGTCCACTTCCTCCAGGCGCAAGTACGAGGGCAACAGCTTGCGCACCTTGGGAGATTCCAGGTTCATGGTCGGATCGCCGGAGACGGCCTCTTCGGCGAGCGCAAAACGAAACAGATTGCGCACCGCCACCAGATTGCGCGAGACGGAGCGGCTGTCCAGGTGCGCGCGATACAGGCTACTCAAAAATTCCACGATGTCGTCGCGCGTGACGGCTTCGAGCTGCAACCCTTGTTTCTGCGCGAAGGCGGCGAATTTCCGCAGGTCGCGCTCATAGGCGCTTATGGTGTTGGCCGACAGGCCACGCTCGACCTTGATGTAATTGAGAAACGCGGCAATGGCCGCTTCGAGCGTCATGCAAGCTCCTACGGAATCATGCCAGCGGCACCGACAGGCTCATGCTCGCCGTGCACCGCGATGCCGTACACTTCCGATATTTCGTGGCAGCGCAACGCCCATGCAAATCCAAGGTAAATCGACGTAGCCCCCGCGATGAGCAGCGTGAAAATACCCAGGCGCGGCAGGAAATCCGCATAACGGTTGAAGTGGGAGAGGCGCAGGCCCAGCCAGCACGCCGCTCCCATCAATCCGGCGCAGGATGCGATGCGCCCCATGGAGACCAGAATCTGCAGCGTGCCCATCCTGCCGAAGCGCACCCGGAAAATAACGAACAGAGCCAGAAAATTGAAATAGGCGGCCGCCACCGTCGAAATTGCCGGGCCAGCGTTACGAAAAATGGGAAAAAACCAGCGCAGACACAGCAAGTTCAATACGATGTTTAATGCGAAGGTGCAGGCCGCCACGCGCACCGGCAGGTGCATATCGTGAGTCGAATAGAACGCGGGCACGATGAGCTTAATGGCCGCGAAAGCCGGCAGCCCGAACGCGTAATAAAAAAGCACCCTGGTGGTGAGGCCGGTGGACTCCGCCACGAACTGGCCGTGCTCGAAGAGCACGCGAATGATGGGTTCGCGCAAAACGATCAAGCCTACCGCTGCGGGAATGGTGATGAAGAACACAATACGCAGCGCAAACGCCAGCGTGGTTTTCATGCCATCGTAGTCGCCCGCGGCGGCCTGATGGGCCATCATCGGCAGGATAGCGGTGGCCACGGCGATAGCATATCCGCCCAAAACCAACTCCATCACGCGCTCGGCGACATAGAGTGCGGTGGCGCTGCCGGCAGGCATACGGCTGGAGGTGGCGAACATGGTGTCCACGAAAAAATTGATTTGCGAAACGCCGATACCAAAAAATCCCGGAGCGATGAGGCCGGCAACCGAGCGCACGCTCTCGTGATGAAAGGCAAATCCGAAATCGAAATGCATCCCCTTGCGCACGAGTTGCGGCACCTGCATCAGGAATTGCAGCGTACCGCCGATCAACACTCCGATCGCCAGTGAAACCGAAGGGCTGGAAAAGTGACGCCAAACCGCACCGACCGAACACGCGACAATCGCGAGGTTCAGAAAAATGGGCGTGGCGGCCGGCGTTCCGAAGATATGAAAGCAGTTCAAAATCGCCATCGCCAGCGCCGCCAAGCCAATAAAGAAAATATACGGAAACATGATGCGGTTCAGATGAATGGCCTGATCCCATTGCGACTGGCCCGGCGAAAAGAATGTGAAAAGACGAATCACCTCCGAGGAAAAGACCATGCCGACAACGGTAATCGCAGCGAGTGCCGCGGCGAGCGTCCAAAAAAGACGGTTTGCGAACTGCCAGGCGTCCGCGCGAGGTTCATTAGCGAGGTAGTTGGTAAAAACGGGTATGAACGAGGCCGTCATGGAACCTTCGCCAACCAGCCGCCTAAGCAGGCTGGGAATGCGATAGGCGATCACAAACGCGTCCGCCGTGGGAGTTGTACCGAGCAGGAGGGTAATGCGCTGATCCCGCAGATAACCTAAAGTACGGCTAACAATAGTGATAACGGAAATGACAGAGGCGGACTTAAGGATCTGCTTCTTTTGAGTCAAGAGGCGGTGTCCCCCGACCTAAGCCCCTGAAAAATAACCACTTGACACATTCTTCTGGCAAAACATACCATACAAATAGATAATTTGCAAATGTCACGGCTACCCGCTGCCCCCTTGTGAAGAATACAGCCGCAACTTCCACCCACAAAAAGGTTGTTGTTGTTTTGTCCGACCGCACGTCCCTGAACGGATACCTGAATCCATCTCGGCTCGATTTGTCGGCGCCCGTAGATTTATTAACCACCGAAGGCGAGCATCGCCCGGTGCAACTCAAGGATGTGCGCGCCATTTACTTTGTGCGGGAATTCAACGCCGCGTATGAGCCCGAACGGAAGGCATTTCTGAGCCGTCCTAAGCTCGATGGTCTATGGGTGCGGCTAAAGTTCCGTGACAATGAAAC
>Ga0182024_10011829_pt1 | contig 17417 bp, 11 predicted proteins | sample P32metaG_FD_120480 | JGI IMG/M metagenome (GOLD analysis project Ga0182024, IMG submission 120480) | Permafrost microbial communities from Stordalen Mire, Sweden - P3-2 metaG (Illumina Assembly) | ecosystem: Environmental > Terrestrial > Soil > Wetlands > Permafrost | place: Sweden: Stordalen...
CCTGGCCTCTTTACCGGCGAGCTGCGCTCCGAGCCGCACGTCCCTGAGATCAAACCGCCTCACCTCGATGTGCGGGATGGAAACGCTTCCCCCGCCGCCTTCCGACTGCGGCGTGCGCTCCATGTCGAGATGCGAGACTTCGAGGGCGTCCACGGAAATTCGCCGATCGAGGAGCGACAGCGGCGACCAGGTGAGCGCGATTCCATCGGCGCTCAGCCAGACCCCACGCTTGTCGATGAGCTCGAGCTTGCGAAGCGTGAGGCTCGCCGGAAAGGAGCCTCCCAGGCCGGAGAGCTTCACCATGCCTCCGGTGAGCTTAAGCGTGATGCGCTCGATCATTGCCCGGCCGGAAGTCGTGTTGCCGGCCACGAGCACGGCAACGATCAAGAGCGCGGCAAGCGCCGCGATCGACCCCGCGACCCACACGCCGATCTTGAGCGCCTTTCGCGGCATCAGAATGCCTGTCCCAGGCCGATGTAGACCTGGAAGCTCTGGTTCTCGATCGCCGTGTGCTTGGTCGGAACCGCCAGATCCAGACGGATGGGCCCGATGACCGTGTAGTAGCGCACGCCCGCTCCGACGCCCACGAAGACGTCGCTTGGGGTGAGAGTCAAGGTGTTGCTCACCTGGCCCGCGTCGACGAAGAATGCCGCGCCGAAGTTCTGCCCGAATCGCTGGCGGTACTCGATGGCGCCCGCGACGAGCGCAGTGCCGCCCACCGGATAGCCGGTGTTCGGAAAATTGGGACCGACCGACTGATAGGCGTATCCCCGGATACTGGCGCTGCCGCCCCCGTAAAACCTTTGATCGGGCGGCAGACTGCATTCGCCGGGCGGCGGACTGCACTCACCGGCACCCTGGGCGAGGCCCACGAGCATGCGCGCCGCGAGGACGCTTCGCCCAGCGCTCGTAGGCAGGAAATGATCGAGATCGAAGTACGTCGCGACCGTGATCTGATCGATGAGAAAGGTCGCGCTGCTCGCGCCCAGGGAGTGCGTCGGCGTGATGCTCAACGAATCGCGCATGCCATGGGTGGGATCGTCCAACGGCGAGGCGAGGTCGGTCGAGTCGAACTTGGCGGCGAAGGGCAGCTGGATGAGCGTGTAGTAGTAAGTCTTGTCGATCGACAACGTTTCGGTCTGAGGGTCCGCCAGCGGGCACTGGGTCGGCAGCGGCTTCGGGCCGCATACCCCGACGACTTGAATGATCTTCTCATTCACCGTCGACACGCCCACGCTCACCGTCCAGCGGCGGTTCAACTTGCGGCTGAGCGTCAGCCCCGCGGTCGTGGCGGTCTGATCGTAGGCGTCCAAGTACTGCTTGATCGCGCCGACCGATAGCTGCAACGACTGATCGCGGTGACCGAATTCCGGCAGCAGATACTTGACGTTGGCATCGTAGCCGAGGCCGTTGGTGGAGCTTCCGCCGGCGTTGAGCAGCTGCGTGGTGACGGTGAGCTGCTCGGCGTTGCCGAAGACATTACGGTCACCCCAGGTGACGCCGCCGCTGCCGCCTAAGTCGGTGGAATATGCCGCGGTCACATTGATGAAATGATGCAGCCTCTCGCGCATCTTGAACGTGATCGGCACGCCTCCCGTAGCGTCCACTTCGGACCCCACCTCGATGCTGACCGCGGCGAAGACCCCGAGGTTCAACAGATCGGCGCGCGCCCGCTCGACCGCGGTCGCATTGTATTGATCACCTGTATGCACCAGGAGTCTCTGCCGCACGAGCTTCTCGTGGACCCGCTTCAGACCCCGAAAGCGGATCTCCCCGATGCGCACCTTGGCGCCCGCTTCGACGTGAAAAGTGACGTCGAGCACCGGATCCGTCTTGTCCTCGTAGGCCACCGGCGCATCCACTTTGGCGAATGCGTATCCCTGCTCGCCCAGCACCGAGAGCAGCTTCGACCCCGCCGCCAACACCGTGGAGGCGACGGCGGGGGCGCCGGTTTTCAAGGGCAGCGCATCCCGGGCCGAGTTCGGCAAATCGCCGTCGACGGTGATGTTGCGGACGTGATAAAGCGTCCCGAGTGTGAACTTGATCTGGATCTTCGCATCCTGCTTCTTCGGCAATGCCAGCAGTTGATCCGCAAGTCCCGGGGCGTTGAGCGCGGCACCGTTGATCTGGATGTTGACGCTCGACTGGTAGTATCCGTAGCTCTCGAGCACTGTCTTCAGCCGGTCGATCTCGCTTCGCGCCCGGGCGATGAGCCCATACGGGCTCACCGGCGCCGAAGTCCGCAAAGACACGAGGTCAGAGGTTGCGCGCAGCGTCGAGTCCATCGGTCCGTCGCCCGTGGTAACCAGCTCCACTTTATACGGTTGCGGGTCGGCCGCACGCGCGGCGGGGGCAAAACCGGCCGCGGTCAATGTCAGCATGAAGATTCCGGGCAAAACCAGGCGCATTCGACTAAATTGATCCTCGGGAAGGGTGCGGTCCTACGACATTAAGGCACGATGTCCGAGCGCATTCATAGCGGCCCGACTGTTAACTTTTCGAAATTTCATGCGAGGAATTCGTAGTTCATGCCCGTGATCGTGTGCCATGCCTGTGATCTCGCGCACCGCGTGGACAAGATAGCGCCGGCTTCCCGCGTTCGATGCGTCCGATGCCGTGCCGAGCTGTACCGCACGGGTACGGCCGGCGTCGATACGGCGATCGCTCTGGCATTGACCGGCCTCGTGTTGTTCATCATCGCCAATACCTATCCGCTCGTGGCTTTCAAGGTAAATGGCACCACGCGCATGACCACTCTGACGGGCGCTGCGCTCGGCCTGTACGATCAGGGATATGCCGCGCTGGCAGTGCTCGTGAGCTTCACTGCCGTGCTGGTGCCGCTGACTCAGATTTTAGCTTTTTTATATGTGCTCGTCCCGGTGCGAATGGGGTTCCGCGCCCCCGGACAGGAAGGCTTGTTCCGCATTCTGTCCGCCTTGCGGCCCTGGGGGATGAGCGAGGTGTTCGTGCTCGGGGCGATCGTCGCATTGGTCAAGCTGTCCGCGCAGGCGGAGGTTTCGCCGCACATAGCGCTGGTCGCCTACGGGCTCCTCATGTTCACGCTGACCGCGCTGGCGAGCGTCACTCCCACCGAACAATTCTGGCAGTGGGTAAGTCGAGCGCGTCAATGAGTAGAGCGGTCACGGGTCGAAGCCTCGGGCTTTTCGTCTGCACGCGCTGCCGGGCGACCGTCCGCGCCATCGCCGCGGCCGGGCAGCGCTGTCCCCGCTGTCATTCCCCCGTACACGCGCGGAGGCCGCAAAGCCTGTCCACCACCGCCTCGTTGGTGATCGCTGCCGCGCTGCTGTACATTCCCGCCAATGTATTGCCGGTCATGCGCACCCATACGTTCTTCAGCGACACGGACGACACCATCATGAGCGGTGTCATCTCGTTGGCCCAGTCAGGCTCCTGGCCGGTCGCCGTGCTGGTTTTTTTTGCGAGCATCGTCGTACCACTTCTGAAACTCGTGGCGATGGGTGAGATTTTGATCGCCATCACACGAAAGTCGGTACGCCTCCCGCAACAGCGCAGCCGCTTGTTCCGCGTCGTGGAATTCGTCGGACGCTGGTCGATGCTCGACGTGTTTGCCATGTCGTTGCTGGTGGCGCTGGTGCAGGTCCAGTCGCTGGCGACGGTTGAAGTGCGGCCGGCTGCGCTGGCTTTCGCCGGAGTCGTGGTGCTCACCATGCTCGCTGCGCAGTCGTTCGACGAGCGCCTCTTGTGGGACAGCCAGAACCGTGGTTGAGCGCGTACCGGCCCCTGAGGATGAGCTTCCGTCGGCCGTGCCCGACCCGCCCCGGCGCGTGCGGTTACCCTACGTATGGATCCTTCCGATCATCGTCGTCGTCGTGGGCGCTTTCGTCGCCGTGCGCGAGAAGCTAGCGCAAGGCACCAGCATCGAGATCACCTTTGCCACCGCGGACGACCTCGAGCCGAACAAGACCAAGATCAGCTACAAGGCGGTCGAAATCGGCGAGGTCAAGGAAATTCACGTCTCCAAGGATCGCAAGGAAGTCGTCGTCGAGGCGAGAATTCACCGCAATGCCCGCGACTATCTGGTGAAGGACACGCGCTTCTGGGTGGTGCGGCCCAGAGTGACCGGGGCGAACATATCGGGACTGGGAACGCTGGTCTCGGGCGCGTACATCGGCGTCGACGTCGGGCACTCGACCGAGCCCGAGGATCACTTCATCGGCCTCGAGGTGCCGCCGATCGTCACCTCCGGCCTGCCCGGGCGCGAGTACATCCTGCACGCCGGCGACATCGGATCCCTCAGCATCGGCTCTACGGTGTTCTACCGCCACATGCCCGCGGGGCAGGTCGTCGCCTATGCGCTGGACCCGGGCGGTGCGAGCGTCACCGTCAAGGTCTTCGTCAACGCGCCTTACGACAGTTTCGTCACGCAATCCACGCGCTTCTGGCAGGCGAGCGGCGTCGACATGTCGATCGACTCCGAGGGGGTGAAACTGCATACCGAGTCGATCGCCTCCATCCTGGAAGGCGGCGTCGCCTTTCAATCCCCGAAGGATGCCACGGCCGCCGCCGAGGCAGCGCCGGACGCCTCCTTCAACCTGTACTCCGACCAGGAGCGCGCGATGCGCGAGGCCGACACGGTCGCGGAGACGTTCATCCTGTACTTCCAGGGATCGCTGCGCGGGCTGTCGGTGGGTGCTCCGGTCGATCTGCGCGGCATCAACATCGGCGAGGTCAAACGCCTGTCAGTCGAGTACGATCGGGTTGCCGGCGAACTGCGCTTTCCGGTGGAAGTCGACATCTTTCCGCAGCGTATTCGCGCCCGTGCACGCACGCCCGGCGCGAAGAGTTCCGACCTGCCGGATCTCGGCGGGCATATCATGATCGACAGCATGGTGGCACACGGCATGCGCGCGGAGCTCAAGGACGGCAACCTTCTCACCGGGCAGAAATACGTCGCCGTCGATGTGGTCAAGGGTGCCCCTCCCGAAACCGTGGCGTGGGATCAACACCCGCCCATTTTCCCGACCGCCTCCGGCGGCCTCGATGAGATCACCGATTCCATCGGAAGCGTCGCCAAGAAACTCGACAAGGTGCCCTTCGACCAGATTTCCAACCATCTCATCGCCACCATGGCGACGCTCGATCAAACGTTGAAGAGCACCGACCACCTGATGCGCAACGTCGACGCCAGCATCGCCCCGCAGGTGACCGCCACCTTGAAGGAGGCTCAAGACGCCATGAAGAATGCCAAGGACGCGCTGTCCGAAAGCGGCTCGTTGAACAACAATCTCGGCGACACGTTGCTTCAGCTGTCTCGCGCCGCCAAGTCTCTCGGGACGTTGGCCGATTACCTCGAACGCCACCCCGAGGCGCTGATCCGGGGCAAACCGGCGGATCGACCATGACGGCGCACGGCTTCCACAAGCTGGCGCAAGCGGTCCGAACGGCAGCGCGCGACATCCGAATGGCAACGCTCGCCGTTTGTGCAGTCACGGTCACCGCCTGCGCCGGACAGCCCGACCATTTCTATGCGCTCAGCACGATGCCGGAGACTCCCCCGCCGCCGGCGTCGGTTTTCGCGACACACGTCATTCTCAGCGTCTCGATACCCTCCCTGGTCGATCGCCGCGAAATGATCGTCGCCGCATCGGGAGATCGCATCCTGGTGTTGGAGCACGAACGCTGGGCCGCCCCGCTGGCCGACCTCGTGACTCAGACGCTGGCGCGCGACCTCGAAGAGCGGCGCACGGATGTTCTGGTCGCGGATCGGAGCTACGATCAGGCCGGTGTGAAACCGATTCATATTCAGGTCGACGTAGTACGGATGTCCGCACACCAGGGTGGTCGGGCGACGCTGGAATCGCATTGGAGAATCGTCGACCCGGCTTCGCAGATCGATGCGATCGGCGGCGAAACGTTCAGCGCGCCGATCGAGGGCGATGATTACTCCGCAATAGCTCGCGCGTTCAGCACTTGCCTCGCCTCGCTGGCTGATCGCCTCGCCGGCAAGCTGCCGTCACATTGACTCAGGCTGGGATAAGCCAGACCGAAATCCCGAGCCATGATCGAACGCTGGCGGATCGCGGCCTTAAGATCGATACCATTGATGATCGCGAGCCGGAATCCCCCAGGGGGCATGATGTGCGCACGCGGAGCGCGATCCTCGAAGAACGTAATCTGCACGCTCATCGCGGCCGGCGCGGTGCGATAGGCCGACAGCCGCTCCGGCGTGGGATGCCGATAGCTCCTGCCATGCGGTCCAAACAGCACGACGCTGTAGCCGTCGACTCTTCGCCCGTCATCGTAGTCCCAACATCCATCTCGATAGAGGCGCACTACGGCGTCGAGCCATCCGCGGCCGTATAGATCCGGCCATTGATCCGAAAAACGCAGATGCGCCTCGATGATGCGGCCACCGATGGTTTCGATGTTCAACATGCCCGTGTAATCGGGCATGAATGTTCCGATCCAATCGCGGCAATAGCGCTCCAGACGCCGCCGCGCCCCCGCCTCGATGGTCCAGTAATCGAAGGTGCCCGCGAACCCGGGCAAGCCGCGCGTATGCCGGCACCACGCCGGGGCGCCACGCACCACCGCCCAGTCCGTGCTCACGTGCTCGCCCGTCAGCAATTGCGTCCAGAAATCGCCGGGCCTGCAGTTTCGGCTGAAATCGCGCTCATTGCGCAGCACGCACGTGCCGGCTCCCATGCCCTTCAAATTGGTCACCGGTTTGCAGAAGACGGGGTAGCGCCGCGGAGGCGCATCGTCCAGCCCGCACTCGAGCCCTTGCGACTGCGCGACCCGCAACTTGTCGTAGATCCACCGGTGGCCAGGATTGAACTTGTAGCCGTCCACGTCGTCGGTAGGAATATGAACGTCGGGTGGGCAGCTGACGTCAGTGAAGTACTGTAGACGCCAAGGATCGCACTCGTAGATGGGCATTGCGCGAGCTTATGATGCGGTTATGGGTAAAGACCCAGGGATCCGCCTATGCTGTCTGCAGGAATGCGCCGACGCGATTCCGCACCGGCACGGCGTTCCCCGCTGGTGGATTCGTCAGCCCATTATCCCGGATGAGGTAGACCGTGCAACAAGATAAAGGAAGCGCTCATCCCGATGGCGACGTGTCGCCCGACCGTGAGGATAGAATCCAGGACTTTCTCGCGCGGCACGGCGGAGCCGGATCGACCCCGAGGCGCAGCGAAAGAGCCGCCTCGGGCGAGGACGGCTGGTACGAAGTTTACGCCGCTGACGGTCACAGGCTGCGTTGCGAGTGGTCGCGCATCGGCGGGCGCGAGGAACTCAAATTTTCCGAAGTCGCGCCGCGAGTGCAGTCCGGCGGTCAAGATTAACGTGCTGCGGCCCGCCGGCGCGAAGCGATAACCTTGCAACATCGTTCCGCCCGGGGATGGCTGCTGATCGCGTGTCTCTGCGCGGCGGCCGGAACCTCCTCGGAGCCGTCAGGCTCGGCTCCGACGGCATCGCCCGCCGCCGCGCCGCTTGCGCCGCCAATTGCCCCAGCCCCGGGTCCGTCCGCCGAATTCATGGCGGCCATGGAGCGGACTCGAACCAACTTGAATGCGCCGGAGCCGCCCGACTCCGCCGGCCTCAAGGCGTATCCGATCTACGACTACTTGGTCGCCGCCCGGCTGCGCCGCGATTTGACGTGGTCGCCGACGGATGACCTCGATCCGACGGTCGATGCCTTTCTGCGTGCGCACGAGGGGCAGCCGGTCGGCCGGGCATTGCGCCGGCAGTGGTTGGGTAGTCTCGCCGAACGCCGGCGCTGGGATTGGTTCCTGCCGCGATCCGCGGATCTGACCGATCCCGTACTGATTTGCGATCGGCTTCAGGGCCGCCTGGCGACCGGCGACACGGACAAGCTGGCGGTGGAAGCGCTTGCGCGCTGGAACTTGGTTCAGCGGCCGCCGCCGGAATGCGCCACCGTATTTGCCTGGCTGCACTCGCAGGGAGCGGTGACGCCGGCCATGCAGGAAGCCCGCGCCCGTGCCGCGCTCGCCGCGGAGAACCCCTTGTTGGCGCGCGAATTCATCGCCGAGGTGCCGGCCGAGCGAGCCGCGCCGCTCCGTCAATGGCTGCAACTGCTCGAATCGCCCCGGCCGGCCCTCACCGCGCTGGCTGACGCCCCATCGGCGGCGGTCGAGCCCGATGCGCTGCTCGCGGGATTCACCCGCCTATCCAATACCGATTCCACGTCTGCGGCGGCTGTGCTGCCCTCGCTGTTATCGCGCCCCGACCTCGCGCCGGCGCTGCGCGATAGGTTTTGGCGAGCCTTTGCGCTCGGCGCCGCGTACGCGCGCCAGTCCGACGCGATCGCGGCGTTCGGCCGGCTCTCAGCCAATGTCGTCGACGCTCAGGTGCAGGAATGGCGGGTGCGCGCAGCGCTCTGGAACGGGGACTATGCCAAGGCACTCGAATGGCTGAGCGACATGCCCGACACCTTGGCGGCTCAACCGCGGTGGCGTTACTGGCGGGCCCGGGCGACCGCAGCGGTGAAAGGCGCGGATACCGCTGCACCCTTGTTTGCAGACATCGCGGGCATGCGCGACTACTACGGGTATCTGGCCGCCGACCATCTTCATCAGAACTACAATCTCAACATCCACCCCACCCCGGATGACGCCGATGTCCAAGCCGCGCTCGCCGCCCAGCCGGCGTTGATCCGAGCACACGCGCTCATCGATTGCGACCTGCCGGACGATGCCGGCGCCGAATGGAACTCGGTGCTCGCCGGCGGTCCCAAGGCAGTCAAGGTGCAGGCCGCCCACCTCGCCTCGCGCTGGGGATGGTACGCCGAGACCATTTCGATGCTGGCTCAGGCGGATGATTGGGACGATGTGACATTGCGATACCCCCGGCCCTATGCATCCGTCATTGCCGATGCGAGCAAGCTGACCCAAGTCCCCCCCGATTGGATCTTGGCGATCATCCGCCAGGAAAGCCTGTTTCGAGAGGACGCCGTCTCGCGCGCGGACGCGCGCGGGCTCATGCAGATGCAGCCCGCCACCGCCATCGCGGTCGCCAGGCGCTGGCAATTGGCCGCGCCCAGCCGAGATGCCTTGTTCGATCCTAAGATCGCCGTTCCGCTCGGCGCTGCCTACGTGCGCGAGCTGCTCGATCGCTACGGCAACCAATTGGATTTGAGCCTCGCAGCCTACAACGCGGGGCCGGTGTCGGTCGCGCGCTGGCTGCCGGGACAGCCGGTGGATGCGGACATTTGGATCGAAAATATCCCCTACACCGAGACCCGCGGATATGTGCAGCACATCCTGGAGCACATCGTCGCATTCGCCGCGGTCCGCAATGCCGCACCGCCGCGGCTGTCGTCCCTGCTCGCGCCCGTGAGCAACGCGCAGCCACCGGCGGCAACGAGTTCCGTCCTGCAGCGGGAGTCCCATGCTGATCCATAGAGCGCGTGAGATTTACGAGCGCACGGCCACGTTGCGCGACAACCGCGCTGCGGGCTGCGCATTCGCCATGGCGACCGTCGCGCTCGCCTTGCTCGCCCGGCTGCTGCTCGCCGGTCAAATAGGCGCGTTCCCCTTTCTCGCATTCATCCCAGCCGTGCTGGTGACGAGTTTCATCTGCGGCTGGCGCGCGGGCTTGATCGCGGCCGTCCTCGGCGCACTGGCTCGGTGGTATTTCTACGCCCCCATTCCGGCTGCGGCTGCTGTGATCGACGCCGCACCCAACAATCCGTCGCTGTTCAGCTTTTGGCTGTATAGCTTCGCGGTCGCCGTCATTCTGACGCTGGTTGCCGCCATGCATCTCGCCTTCCGCGATTTCGCGCTGAGCGAGCAGGCGCGCAAGCAGCTGAATGCGCAGCTCGAGATCCGGGTGCACGAGCGCACGGAGGCGCTCGAGGCCGCCAATCAACGGCTGCGGGATGAAGCGGCATCGCGCGCCGCCGCGGAAGCTCAAATCCGGCAGCTGCAGAAAATGGAGGCGGTCGGCCTATTGACCGGCGGGATCGCCCACGATTTCAACAACATGCTGGCCATCGTCGTGGGCTCGCTCGACATCGCGAAACGTCACTTGATGACCGACCGCGAGAGGGCGCAGCGCTTCATCGCCAATGCCATGGAGGGCGCCCAGCGCGGTGCGCAGCTCACAGCGCGGCTGCTGGCCTTCTCCCGCCAGCAGCCTCTCGACCCGCGGCCGCTCGACACCAACGAGCTGGTTCGTGGCATGTCCAATCTGCTCACCCGCTCGATCGGCGAGAACATCCATTTGGAGACCCGGCTCGCTCCGGAGCTCTGGCACACATTGACGGACCCTTCCCAGCTCGAAAGTGCGCTCGTCAACCTCTGCGTGAACAGCCGCGATGCGATGCCCGAGGGCGGTCGACTCACCCTCGAGACCGCCAATGTCACTCTCGACGATGAGTTCGCCGCAGAGAACGTGGAGGCGCGGCCGGGTGATTACGTCATGATCGCGGTCTCGGACTCGGGCACGGGCATGGAGCCCGACGTCATGGCGCGGGCCTTCGATCCGTTCTACACCACCAAGGGCGCGGGCAAGGGAACCGGGCTGGGGCTTTCCCAGGTGTACGGCTTCGTCAAGCAAACCGAAGGGCATGTCGGAATCGAATCGACGCTCGGTGCGGGGACCACGGTTCGCATCTATCTTCCCCGCTACCGCGGGAGCGTCCCTCCTGCCGCCGACGTGGCAGAGGATGTTCCGGCATCTCGCAACAACCAGGAAGTGGTGCTGGTCGTCGAGGATGAGGAGTGCGTACGCCACATGACCGTAGAGGCACTGCAGAGCCTCGGCTATTCGGTGATCGCTGCCGAGGGACCCGAGCAGGCCCTCGGCATGGTCGACGGCGGTATCGTGCCCCACTTGTTGTTAACCGACGTGGTCATGCCGGGCATGAACGGGCGCGTGCTTGCGGAGCGCATCAAGCAAAGCCAGCCGCGCGTCAAAGTACTGTTCACGACCGGCTACTCGGGCGGGACCGCGCTCGCGGACGGCGGTTTGGAGGCAGGAGTCGTGCTGCTCTCCAAGCCCTTTACCGTTGAACAGTTGGCCTCGAAGGTCCGAAACGCCTTGGAGCAGGCTTAAGATCCCGTCTCATCCCGTCGCATTGAGACTTCGCTCGCACATTAAAGTGTTTTAACAATTCGACCACGCGTGGTTAACCGCCGGGGGCTCAGGGTGGCGGCCATGCAATGGCAATCGCGCACCCGCGCGTTGTGCGGGCTCATCTGTGCGTCGATCGCCGCCTGCAGCGTGGGCACCCCCTATCGAAGACCGGATATTCCCCTCCCCCAGGAGTGGAACGCGCCGGCTGCGGACGTGGCCGCCGTATGGCCTGCGGCCGATTGGTGGCGCGGTTTCGGCTCCGACCGGCTGGATGAGCTCATCGCGCAGGCGCAGCAGAGCAACGACGACCTCGCGGGCGCCATTGCTCGCGTTCAGGAGGCCGACGCCCAGCTGCGCATCGCCGGCGCGCCGCTCCTCCCCTCGGTCGATCTCGGCGCGACCGCGACGCGCGAGCGCGCAAGCGAACCGGGCGGAGGCCTCGGCGTGTTCAACGTCTTCAATCCCGTGCTCACTGCGAGCTACGAGCTGGATTTCTGGGGCAAGAACCGGGCCGCGCGCGATGCGGCGCGGGCCGCCGCGGTCGCCAGCCGCTACGACCAGCAAACCGTCGCCCTGACCGTCGTCTCGAGCGTCGCGACCACCTACTTTCAGGCGCTCGAGCTCCGCGACCGGCTGCAGGTGGCGCGCGACAATCTGGCGAACGGCGACAAGATCCTGCGCGGTCTCACGTTCGAGCAGGACGTGGGCACCGCGACCGGGCTCGACGTGGCGCAGCAGGCCACGGTGGTCGCGCTGCTCTATGCGGCGATCCCGCCGCTCGAGGAGCAATTCAAGCAGACGGTGTACGCGCTCGCGGTGCTCATCGGCCGCACGCCCGAATCGATCGACGTGAACGACGGCACCTTGACGGCACTCAAGGCCCCGCCGGTCGTCTCGGGGCTGCCCTCGAAACTCCTCGCACGCCGGCCCGACGTCGCCGAGGCCGAACAGCAGCTGATCGCCGCGAATGCGGACATCACCGTGGCCCGCGCGGAGCTCTTTCCCACGATCGAGCTGACGGCGAGCGGCGGTTACGAGAGCAGCGTCCTGTCCTCGCTCGTGAGCCCGGCCAATCGAATCTATGCCCTGTCGGCCGGGCTGACGCAGCCGATCTTCCACGGCGGCGCTCTGCGCGGGGAGCTCGCGTACAGCAAAGCGCGCTACACCGAGCTCGCCACGACGTATCACAAGACTGTATTGACCGCCTTGAGCAACGTCGAGGGCGCCCTGGTCGCCGCGCGCCAGACGGCCGCTCAGCAAGAGCGCCAGGCGGATGCCGTCGGGAAGGCAAAGCGGGCTTACGAATTCGCCCAGGTCCAGATGTCCGCAGGCACGGTGAACATATTGACGGTACTGAATACGGAAAATGCGCTCTTCAGCGCACAAGACACGCTGGTTCAGGTGCAGTACTCGCACTTGCAGGCGTTGGTGGATCTGTTCACCGCCCTGGGCGGCGGCTGGCACGAGGAACATTCATGAAACATCTGACGCGCAATGTCAAAAGCCCGATCTGGGCAGCCATCGCGCTTCTCGCGGTGGTCCTCGTCGTGGGCCGCGCAATGCTGCACAAACCTGCCTCCGCAGCTACGCGAAAGGCCGCGCAGTCCATCGCAGTCGATGCCGCCGCGGCCGCGCGTGCGGACGTACCGGTTTTGTTGCAGGGACTGGGCACGGTGCAGGCATTCTATACGGTGACCGTAACAGCCCGCGTCGACGGCGAGCTGCAGCGGGTCGCCTTCACCGAGGGACAAAAGGTGCGCAAAGGCGACCTCCTCGCACAAATCGATCCGCGGCCGAACCAAGCCGCCTACGACCAAGCGGTGGCCACCAAGGTCAAGGACGAGGCGCAGCTCGCCAACGCCAGGCGCGATTTTGAGCGCTATACGAAGCTTCAGCCGCAGGATCTCGCGAGCAAGCAGACCGTCGACACCCAGCAAGCGCTGGTCGATCAGCTGGCCGCGCAGCTCAAGGTCGACCAGGCCGTGATCGATAATGCACGCACGCAGCTCGACTACACGCGGATCGTCTCGCCCATCAGCGGTCGCACGGGGATCCGCCTGATCGATCCCGGCAACATCGTGCATGCGGCGGACACCACGGGAATCGTGGTGGTGACGCAGATGCAGCCGATCGCCGTGATCTTCACGCTTCCCGAGGAGGATCTGGAGGCCGTCAACGCGGCGCTCTCCGCCGGACCCGTTACCGTAACCACCGTTTCTCGCCAAGGCGGCGAGGAGTTGGACCGCGGCACGTTGACGTTGATCGATAATGAGATTCAGCAGGCAACCGGTACCCTCAAGCTCAAGGCGACCTTCGACAACGCGCACAACACCCTGTGGCCGGGACAATACGTCGACACCCGCGTGCTGGTGCACACCGACCGAGACGCGGTGACGATACCCTCGAGCGCAGTGCAGCTCGGGCCCAATGGGCCGTTCACCTACGTCGTGAAGCGCGATTCCACGGTTGAGGTGCGGCCCTTGAAGCTCGGCGCCCAAACCGATGCGGTGACGGTCGTCGCGGCAGGGCTTGCGCTCAACGAACGCGTGGTGACCAGCAATCAATACCGGCTTCAGGCCGGGACGCACGTAACGGTCGCCGCCGCCGCCGCCGCCGCCAAGACACCGGCGCGATTCAAGCCATCATGAACATCTCGGAGCCGTTCGTCCGGCGCCCCATCGCGACCTCGCTCCTGATGGGCGGTATCTTCCTGGTCGGACTCGTGGTGTTTCCCCTTCTTCCGGTCGCACCGCTCCCTCAGGTCGACTTCCCGACCATCCAGGTCTCGGCGAATCTGCCCGGCGCCAGCCCCGAAACCATGGCGTCATCGGTGGCCGCGCCGCTGGAATATCAGTTCGCCGAGATCGCGGGCCTATCGCAGATGACCTCGACCAGCGTGCTTGGCGCGACGCAGATCTCCCTGCAGTTCGACCTGGACCGCAACATCGATGCAGCAGCGCAGGACGTGCAAACCGGGATCGACGCGGCCGGCGGGCAACTCCCGAAGAACCTGCCGACGCCGCCGACCTATCGCAAAGTCAACCCCGCCGATTCCCCGATCCTCATCCTGGCGGTGCATTCGGATGTCTTGCCGGTGACCACGGTCGACGACTATGCCGAGAACATCCTCGCGCAGCAGATCTCGCAGATTCCGGGCATCGCGCAAGTGACGATCGGCGGGCAGCAGAAACCGGCCGTTCGCGTGCAGGTCGACCCGGTCAAACTCGCGGCGCTCGGTTTACAGCTGGAAGACGTCGCCGGCGTCATCACGCAGGCGACGGTGGACGCGCCGAAGGGCTCCATCAACGGGCCGACGCGCAGCATGACGATTTACGACAACGACCAACTTCTGAAAGCCGCTCCGTGGAACGACGTGGTGGTGGCCTACAAGAACGGGGCTCCGGTACGCATCCGCGACATCGGCGTCGCGGTGGACGGCCCGGAAAATATGCTGATGCAGGGATCGCAGAACGGCCACCGGGGCATATTGCTGCTGATCTTCAAACAGCCGGGCGCGAACGTCATCGATGCGGTTGAGCGCGTGCAGGCACTGCTGCCGCACGCGTTGACTTCGGTGCCGCCCTCGATCAAGGTGGATACGATCGCCAATCGCACGACCACCATCCAGGCCTCGGTGCGCGACGTGGAGTTCACGCTCGCTCTCACCATCGCCCTGGTCGTGATGGTGATATTCCTGTTTCTGCGCAACGCCTGGGCGACCATCATTCCGGGCGTTACCGTACCGCTGGCGCTGCTCGGCACAGCGGCGATGATGTACGTGCTTCACTACAGTCTCGACAACTTGTCGCTGATGGCATTGACGATTGCCGTCGGCTTCGTGGTCGACGACGCCATCGTGATGCTGGAAAACATCTACCGGCACATCGAATCGGGTCTCAGCCCGTTGGAGGCGACGCTGAAGGGCGCCGGCGAGATCGGCTTTACGATCATGTCCATCAGCGTCTCGCTGGTTGCGGTATTCATTCCGCTGCTCCTGATGGGAGGCATCATCGGCCGGCTGTTCCGGGAATTCGCGATCACCATGACGGCGACCATCGCCGTCTCGGCCTTCGTCGCCCTCACGCTCTCGCCCACCATGTGCGCGCTCTTCCTGCGCGATGAGAAACACGTGAAGCATGGCAAGGTATACATGGCGGTCGAACGCGCGTTCGACAAGATCCTGAAGGGGTATACGCGCGGGCTGGACTTCGTGTTAGACCACCAGCGCGCGACCCTGATGGTGTTCCTGGCCACGGTCGCCGCCAGCGTCCTTCTGTATATCTACATCCCCAAGGGATTCTTCCCGCAACAGGACACCGGCATCATCGTCGGATTGACCGATGCGCCGCAGGATGTCTCGTTCGATGAGATGCTTCGCCGTCAGAACGCGCTCATGGCGGTGGTCGCGCGGGATCCCGGCGTCGCAGGCTACGGCAACTTCCTCGGCGGCAGCCGGCCGGTCAACAACGGCTTCGTCATCCTCGGGCTCAAGCCGCGCGACGAGCGCACCGAGAGCGCCGATGACATCATCAACCGCCTGCGGCCTCAGCTCGCGAAGGTGCCCGGCGCGACGCTATTCCTGCAAGCCGCACAGGATCTCAACATCGGCGGCCGCACGGCGCGCACCCAGTACCAATACACGCTAGAGGATTCGGATATCGACGAGCTGAACGAATGGTCGCCGAAACTGCTCGATAGCCTGAAGAAGCTGCCCATGCTGCGCGACGTGGCTTCCGATCAGCAGTCCTCCAGCGGCATGCTGTCGTTGGAGATCGACCGCGACCAGGCGGCGCGCTTCGGTATTCAGCCGGCCGCCATCGATCAGGCGCTGTACGACGCTTTCGGCCAGCGGCAGGCGGCGCAATTCTTCACGCAAGCCAACAGCTACCACGTGATCCTGGAGATCACGCCGTCGCTGCAGGCCGATCCGCACTCGCTCGATAAAATTTACTTGAAATCCGCTCTGACCAACCAGATGGTGCCGCTCTCGGCGATGACCAAGTACGACACTCAGCACGTCACCTATCTGTCGATCAGCCACCAGGGGCAATTCCCCGCAGTCACGCTGTCATTCAATCTCGCGCCGGGCGCGGCGTTGGGCGACGCGGTCGACGCCATCAATCGGGCGTCCGCCGACATGCAATTGCCGGCGCGCATCATCGGCAGCTTTCAGGGCACGGCTCAGGCATTCCAGAGCTCGTTGCGGAGCCAGCCTTATCTGATTCTGGCCGCACTCGTGGCCGTGTACATCATTCTCGGCATGCTTTACGAGAGCTACATTCATCCGCTGACGATCCTTTCGACGCTCCCCTCGGCGGGCGTCGGCGCACTGCTGATACTGCTCATCTTTCACTTCGAGTTGTCGGTGATGGCGCTGATCGGCATCATTCTGCTCATCGGCATCGTGAAGAAGAACGGCATCATGATGGTGGACTTTGCGATCCAGGCCGAGCGTGAGCAGCATCTGTCGCCGCACGATGCCATTCGCCAGGCGTGCCTGCTGCGGTTTCGCCCCATCATGATGACCACCATGGCGGCTCTTCTCGCGGCGCTGCCGCTGGCGCTCGGCCGGGGCACGGGATCGGAGCTGCGCCAGCCGCTGGGATACACCATGGTGGGTGGACTGATCGTGAGCCAGGCGCTGACGCTGTTCACCACGCCGGTGATATACCTCTATCTGGATGAATTCAGCCTGTGGCTCAAGGGGCGCCGCCGCAGGGGACATAAAGCCCCCGCCGAGGAGGCACTGCAGCCTCCCGATCGAGAAGCGCCGCTGGGGGAGACGACGTGAAGATCCTATTGGTCGAGGATAACGAGCGGGTCAGTCAATTCGTGGTCAAGGGGCTGCAGGAGGCCGGACACACCACCGACCATGCCGTCAACGGCCGCGACGGAATGTTCCTCGGGGCGAGCGAGCCGTACGATGTGATCATCATGGACCGCATGCTGCCTGGCGACATCGATGGGCTCGCGATCATCGAAGTGCTCCGCAAGGCGGGAAAGACGACGCCGATTCTCATCTTGAGTGCCTTGTCGGAGGTGGACGACCGCATCCGCGGCCTGCGCAGCGGCGGCGACGACTACCTGACCAAACCCTTTGCCTTCGGCGAGCTGCTCGCTCGCCTCGACGCGCTGCATCGCCGCTCCCACGGCATCAACCGGGAGATCCCGCTGTCGGTGGGCGACTTGCATATGGACCCGATGTCGCGCAAGGTTACCCGCGGCGATCGCCCGATCTCGCTTCAGCCGCGGGAGTTCAAGCTGCTCGAGTACCTGATGCGGCACGCCGATCAAGTCGTCACGCGCACCATGCTGCTCGAGAACGTATGGGA
>Ga0182024_10011830_pt1 | contig 17417 bp, 19 predicted proteins | sample P32metaG_FD_120480 | JGI IMG/M metagenome (GOLD analysis project Ga0182024, IMG submission 120480) | Permafrost microbial communities from Stordalen Mire, Sweden - P3-2 metaG (Illumina Assembly) | ecosystem: Environmental > Terrestrial > Soil > Wetlands > Permafrost | place: Sweden: Stordalen...
CCCATCTTCAAATGCTGGACCGGCCGCTGCACCACCTGCCAACAACCGATCAGCCTCGACGATCTACCCCTCCACCAACCACCACAAAACGAGTGAACACAGCTACCAAAGCACTACTAGACGTCCTCTACCGTTATCCCGAGCTCTTGCGCAAGCGTTCGAGAAAGCTCCATGAGCTGCAACGGGTCGATGATCGCACCACGAAGCCCCAGCACAGATCCCGCGAGCCTGAGCTCCGAGCCTCGCAAGTCAACGAGCGACATGGCTGCTTTGGAGAAATCGGTTTCCACGAGCTGACAGCGGGAGAAAACTGTGGCTTTGATGCTCGCCCCCTGGAAGTCCGCTCCAGTGAGCACACAATCCTCGAAGGACACCCGCTCAATCTCGCTATGACGGAAGTTGGCATAGTCGAGCTTGCAAGCCTTGAAGCTCACCTCCGCGATCCGCGCCTCAGCAAAGCTAAGGCCGGTCAGCCGCGCATCGCTGAACAGCGTACGCCGTAGCTGCGCACCTCCCCAGTCGCCGTTGGCTGCGTCGATACGCTCAGCGATGACATCGACGAAGTCGACGGCTCGGAGCTTGGACTCGCCGAGATCGACGTCCTTCAGATGCACCCGCTCGACGCGTCCCGAGCCCGCGTCCACCTTGACAAGAGACGCCGAGCAGACCCGAATGTCTTCCAGCTCGAAACGTGCGTCAAGCCCAGCGAGCTGAACGCTCTCGAGCTCCTCGGAGGCAAATTCGGGTGCCTGCGTGGCCCCGATTTGGTGAGGCATGGGTCGTCGCGGGGCCATCTCGTCATGGTATTCAGCGAAGAAGCCCTCGAAGTGCTCGCATCGTACCATCGCCAGAACCGGTTGGGCGCGTGGCGCTCACGGCTCCAAGACAAGCGAGTAACCTGCTCGGATGCCAGGGCGAGAGTTGATCGAGCTGCTAGCAGGGGGAGCGTTCTTTGAGAGTCCTCGCTGGCACGATGGCCGCTGGTGGATCTCGGACTTCTATCGCCACCAAGTGCTCACGGTCGAGTCCGACGGCTCGACCGCGGAGGTGATGACCGTTGGGCAGCAGCCCTCGGGGTTGGGCTGGATGCCCGATGGCTCGATGCTCGTGGTGTCAATGAAGGACCATCGTCTCCTGCGCCGCTCGCCCGCCGGGCAGATCGGCGTTCATGCCGATCTCAGCGGACATTGCGCCGGCCACCTCAACGACCTCGTCGTCGATTCCCAGGGGCGCGCCTACGTCGGCGAGTTCGGGTTCGACCTCATGGCGTTCGCCGATCCGGCGCCGGCCAAGCTCATGCGCGTCGACCCCGACGGCGCCGTCACGGTGCTCGCGGACGATCTTCTCTTCCCCAACGGCTCGGTGATCACACCCGACGGCGACACGCTGATCGTCGGGGAGACGGCCGGTGCTCGTTACACCGCTTTTACGCTTGCCGGTGACGGGTCGCTGAGCAATCGGAGGGTTTGGGCACAGGTGGCTTTCGCGCCCGAGCTGGGCCCCTTGGAGCAGACGCTTCCACAGCTGAAGTTCGCACCGGACGGCTGCACGCTCGATGCCGAGGGTTGCATCTGGGCCGCCGACGCGGTCGGCGCCCGCTGCGCGCGCGTCGCGCAGGGCGGCGAGATCCTCGACGAGATACAGGCGCCCGAGGGACTCGGCATCTTCGCCTGTGCGCTCGGCGGCGAGGACGGGTGCACGCTGTTGCTGTGCGCCGCACCGGACTTCCTGGAGGCCAACCGCGCACATGCGCGAGCGGCCGTGCTGCTCACGACCGTCGTCGACGTTCCCCACGCCGGACTGCCCTGAGCCCAGCGAGCCGTCGGCCCCCCGACAATCACCGCGATCCCCATCGCCGGTCAACTGTAACGGTGCCCTTGCGCGCGGGTATCCAGCGTATGGAGCATCTGCACATAGAGCGGGCTCAACCGGGCGAGCCCGCGGCGGACCTGAACGGGTTCCGCGAGCACGCCCTGAAGCGTGGCGTGAACCCGGTGCTCTACTGGACGCTGCGGGCGATCCTGGTGCCGTTCTTCCTGCTCTACTTCCGCTTGGCACGCGTCGGCCGCGAGCATCTGCCGCGCAAGGGCCCGCTGCTGCTGGCGGCCAACCACCGCAGCTTCCTCGATCCGTTCGTGATCGGCACGCTCGTGCGCCGTCCCGTCTACTACATGGCCAAGCGCGAGCTGTTCGAGCACCGCATCGTGGCATGGCTGCTGAACGGCCTCGGCGCCTTCCCCGTCGACCGCGGCGCCGGTGACAAGGACGCGATGAGCACCGCCCGTGCGATCCTCGCGCGGGGTGACTGCGTGGTGATCTTCCCCGAGGGCACCCGCGTGCGCCCCGGTCCGCTCGGCGATCCGCGGCGCGGCGTGGGCCGCCTCGCGCTGGAAACAGGCGTGCCGGTGGCGCCGATCGCTGTGATCGGCAGCGAAAACGTCCGCCGCGGCTGGCGTATACGCCCGCGCAAGGTGCGCATCCGCGTCGGCCGTGAACTTCGCTTTCCGACAGTGGAGCAACCCTCGCCCGCGCTCGCGGCAAGCGTTACGGAGCGCATCTGGGCGTGTGTCTGCCTGCAATGGGAGTGGTTGGGAGGCGCGAGATCGCAGCGCGACGATGGCAAGCAGCCGCGTGAGAGCCCCGCGCGGCACAGGCGCGCCCGTCGAGAATCCTCGACACCCGAGGAAGCGCGCGCGGCCTGATTCCCGCGTGCTTGCCGATGTGGACGGACGGACGGGCGGGGCAAAGGCCGAGGGATAGGGTGTGCGATGAGTGGACGAGCAAGTCAGCACGAAGCCCAAGGCGCAGCTCGATGCGGAGTTCTCCGATCTCTACCGTGCGCACCTGCGCGACGTCTACAGCTACGCGTACTATCGCGTCGGGAACCATCACGATGCCGAGGATCTCACCGAGCAGACGTTCCTGCAGGCCTATCGTCACTTCGAGCGCGCGCAGCGGGAATCGCGGGGGAGGCCGCTTCGCCCATGGCTGATCCGCATCGCGCACAACCTGGCGGCCAACCTCTACCGCGACCGCGCTCGCAAGCCCGCCACGTCGATCGACGAGACCACGATGCTGGCCGCGCCCCACACGACCGAGCAGCTGGTCGAGGGGCGCGAGGAGCTGAGCCGGGTGCTCGGCGGGGTACGCCGGCTGCCCGACGACCGGCGCGAGGCGCTGATCATGCGCTTCGCGCTCGGCATGGACAACCGCGAGATCGCGCGCGCGCTCGGTCGCTCAGACGGCGCCACGAAGGTGCTCATCCACCGCGCGGTCAAGCAACTGGAGGGGCTCGTGAAGGATCCCGGCGAAGAAGAGGTGGACTCCGATGAGTGAAGCGCTGGGAAACTTCGAGGGGCTGCTACGCGAAGCGCTCGCGCCCGTGGAGCCGCCGGAGGATCTGGCGCGGCGCCTCGAGAGCACCCTGGAGAGCATCACCGAGATGGCCGCGGACGAGCTCCAGGAGTGGGAGCTGTCGGCGATGCGCGACCCACGCAACTGGGTGCGTCCGGCGGCGGCGCTCGTGGCGGGCGGCGGCGCCGGGGTCGCGCTGGTGCTCCTGCGCGCTCGCCAGCGCTCGCACGGCTCGCCTGGTGGTATCGGTGGCGCGCGTGAGGCGGCCGAGCGCACCGTCCGCGACCTCGGTCGCGAGACACGCAAGCTGCTCGGCGACCGCTGAACGTCGCCTCGGAGTAGAAGCCTGGATAGGGATCTCCGTGAGTTGACGGAGAGCCGAGATAGGCTCTGACCGGACAATGGCCACCTGTTACCGCCACCCCTCGCGCGAGACGGGGGTCTCGTGTTCGAACTGCGGTCGGCCGATCTGCCCCGACTGCATGACGACCACCCCGGTCGGCATGCGTTGCCCGGAGTGCTCGAAGCAGCGTACGAAAGGGATGCGCATGCGCGACATGGCCACGGTGCCGCGCGTCACCTATGCGTTGATCGCGATCAACGTGATCGCCTTCCTGACCGAGCAGGGGCAATTCTCGTTCGCCGGTGCGGAAATCCACGGGACGGTCATCGAAGAAGGCGTGCTCTACCGCGCCGGCATCGCCGAAGGCCACCAGTACTGGCGGCTGATCAGCAGTGCCTTCCTGCACGAGAACTTCATCCACATCGGCTTCAACATGTACCTGCTCTACCTGCTCGGGATGATGCTCGAGCCGGCGATCGGCTCCGGCAGATTCGCCCTGATCTACTTCACCTCGCTGCTGATCGGTTCCTTCGGCGCGCTGTTTGCCACCGCCTCCCCGAGCCTGGGGGCCTCCGGCGCGATCTTCGGTCTGATGGGCGCGGCGGTCGTGGAGCTGCGCTCGCGCGGGCTGAGCGTGATGCAGTCCGGGATCGGCGGCCTGATCGTCATCAACCTGATCTTCAGCTTCACCTTCGCCAACATCTCCGTCGGGGCTCACATCGGCGGTCTGATCGGTGGTTTGCTCGCCGGTGCCGCGATCCGAGCCGCCGACGGGCGGAAAATCCCCGTGCTCGGATTCATCGCCTGCCTGCTGATGTGCGCGGTTGCCGTGGTCGCGGCGATAACCGTCTCCGGGGTCTCCGGCACGGGGCTCGCCTGAAGCGCCACCGAATCGCCCGCAAACGCTCAGCTGCGCGCCGCCGCGCGCTCCAGCACGAGCGCCTGCGCCCCGTCGGGCGCCTCGGGCACGCGCTCCGGATGGAGGATGTGCGCGAGCAACTCCAGCCCGTCGATCAGGCGCGGGCCGGGGCGGGAGAAGTGAGCCGAGGCGTTCACGGCGACCACGCGCCGCGAGCCGATGCTCGCCAGCCGGTCGGCGTGCTCGAGTGCCTCCAGGTGGGCACGTGGGGCATCGTAGCCGCAGGGCATCACGACCACGATCTCCGGCGCGGCGGCGATCACGGCCTCCCAAGGCACGGCGATCGAGTGTTCGCCGGGCAGACCCAGCACATCCTCGCCACCGGCCAGCTCGATCAGCTGCGGCGTCCAGTGACCGGCCACGAATACCGGGTCAAGCCACTCCAGGGCCGCCACGCGGGGACGCGCGGTGGAGCGCACCGCGAGCTTCACCCGGTCGATGCGCGCGGCGATCTCTCCCACCAGCTCGATGCCACGCTCACGACGAGCGGTCGCCTCGGCGATGGTCCGCACGTCATCGAGCGTCTCGCCAAGGGTGTGCGGGTCGAGCGAGATGACCTTGGGCTTTGAGGCAAGCTCGCCGGCGAGCTTGGCGACGTCCTCGTAGGAGACGGCGCACACCGGGCACAGAGCCTGTGTGACGATCAGATCCGGCTGCAGGGCGCTGAGGGCATCCTCGTCGAGCTGATAGATGGCCTGGCCTTGCTCGGTGCGCTCGCGCACAGCGGCATCGATCTCGGCGGCGCTCAGTCCAATGGTCAGCGCGTCCCGCGTGATGTGTGGAAGCTCGAGCGCCTGCGGCGGATGGTCGCACTCGTGGGTGACCGCGATAACCTGATCGCCCAAGCCGAGCGCGAACAGCAGCTCGGTGGCGTGAGGAACGAGGCTCACGATGCGCATCCTGCGACTGTAATGCCCAAGCTCACCGACAACGAGATCGAGCCACGGCTCGCCGCAGGCCTGGCCGGTGGTGACATCGTCTGAAGGGCTTACCATCCAAATGACAGTGCTCACCGACCAGGAAGCAGAAGAACGCCTCGCGGGCGGCGAGTGGCGTCGTGAGAAGCGGGCGATCGTGCGCGAGTGGACGTTCGCCGACTTCGCGGGCGCGATCGCGTTTGCGAATCGCGTGGCCGACGCCGCCGAGGCGGCCAACCATCACCCCGACATCCTGGTGCACGGCTGGAACGAGGTGCGGTTGGAGCTGAGCACCCATTCCGAGGGTGGCCTCACCGAGGCGGATTTCGAGTTGGCCGCGCGCATCGACCTGCTCGCGTGAACGGCTTGAAGCTCATCTTCGCGGCAATCCTGGTCGCGGTGAACGCGTTCTTCGTGATCGCCGAGTACGCGCTTGTGCGCTCCCGCAAGGCGCGTTTGGAGGTCATGCGCGAGGAGGGGGCTAGGGGAGCGACGCTGGCCCTGCGACAGTTGGCAAGCATCAACGAGTACATCTCGGCCGTGCAGATCGGGGTGACGATGACCTCGATCGGGATCGGGGCGCTGGGCGAGCCCGCGCTCGCGCAGATCTTGAAGGGCGCTCTGGGCGACACGCTCAGCCATGGGGTGGCCGTCGTGATCGCGGTGCTGGTCTCCTACCTGATCATCACCGCCGCGCTGCTGATCGGCGGCGAGATGGTGCCGAAGTTCTATGCGATCGATCGCGCCGAGGCGGTTGCCCGGCGCATCGCGCGGCCGTTGCAGGCATTCAGCGTCCTGTTCCATCCTGTGATCGTCGGGCTCACCGCGATCTCCAGCCGGATCCTGCGGCTGCTGGGCGTCGACATGGGCAGCGCCGATGGCGGCGGGTCATCAGATGAGCTCAAGCGGCTGATCGCCGAGTCCCACGCCGGCGGGCATATCGACCCGGGTGAGGCGGGGATGCTGACGGGCGTGTTCCATTTGCACGAGCAGGAGGCCCGTCAGGTGATGACCCCGATTCCGGCGGTCGTCACGGTCGACCTGTCGCAGGACGTGGAGAGCGCATTGAAGCTGTGCATCTCGTCGGGCCACACGCGGCTTGTCGTCACCGAGGAGGAGAACCGCGACCGGGTAAGGGGCCTTGTGCACGCCAACTCGCTGGCCCGCACGCTGATGGAAGAGGGCCCACACGCAACGCTCGAGCCGCTGGTGCACGACGCGCCGATCGTGCCCGAGACGAAGCCGCTGGACGACCTGCTCGCCGATCTGCAACGTCAGCGCACCTCGCTCGCGGTGGTGGTGGACGAGTACGGCCGGGTGGTGGGGATCGTGACGGTCGAGGACATCATCGAGGAGGTCGTGGGTGAGATCACAGACGAAACCGACCCCGCCGCGGGAGAGGTGCGCCAGCTCGCGGGCGGCGACTGGTTTGTGCGCGGGCACGTGGCGGTGACCGATCTGGCCGACTATGGCTTGGACCTGCCGGTGGACAGCGACGCGTACAACTCCGTCGGGGGCTTCGTGTTCGCCGAGCTCGGGCGCTTGCCTCAGCGGGGGGACACGGTCAACGCGGATGGCTTCTCGATCCGGGTGGAGTCGGTGCGCGAGAACCGGATCGAGGCGGTGCGCATCCGCGAGCGCCGTCCGGTGCCACCCCGCGAGACCCCGGACTCGTAAGACAAACCGTCCCAAACACACGTCCGGCCCGCGGGGGGAGCGGGCCGGAGCGTGCGCACTGGGAGGAGGCGGGTGTGCGTGCGACTACTGTGTCGCAGCTACCAGTATCGCGAGCTGGATGAAGGCGAGCTAAAAGTCGCCTGAGTCGAGATAAATTCTGGTGAAGAGTGCTCTCGCGCGCGAACGAAGAGTAGTTAGTAGGAGTGGAATCCCCGTCGGCTCTTGCGCCCGAGCGCGCCCTCCGCCACCAGCGCTTGCACGCGGGCTGGGATCGTCTCGCCGATCGTCTCGCCGATCGCCTTGGCAACGTCGAGCCCGATCAGGTCGAGCAGGGCGAGCGGACCCATCGGATGACCGGCCCCGAGCTGCATGCAGGTGTCGACGCTCTCCGCGTCCATGCCGGTCTCCTCGAGCAGGCGGACCGCGCTGAACAGATACGGGAACAGCAGGCGGTTGACCACGAAGCCCGGCACGTCGGGGACCTCGACGGGGGTCTTCTCGAAGGTCTCGCACAACGCGAGCGCCCGCCGCCGCGTGTCCTCGCTCGCCTCGCTGGGGAAGATCAGCTCGACGAGCTGCATCTTCGTGACCGGGTTGAACACATGCAGGCCGACGAACCGCTCGGGGCGTCCGCTGGCGTCCGCCAGGCGCTTCACCGACAGTGAGGAGGTGGTGCTGGCAAGCAGGGTCTCGGGGCCGACGATGCGATCCAATTCCCCCAGCAGCCCAGCCTTTATGGTGTGATCCTCGATGATCGCCTCGACCACGAAGGTGGTCTCCGCCAGGGCCTGCGGGTCAGTCACAATCTGGAGTTGATGACTTCCCACCCCGCCCACGTCGGCGCCGAGGCGGTCGAGGGTCCGTTCGACGGTGGCACGGGCGCGCTCGGCCGAGTCCTGCGAGCGGACGAGCAGAAGAACCGGACCCCACCCACCCTCTTGATGGGCCGCGGTGGCGGCCAGGCCGCAGGCGATCGCGCCGCTGCCGACGATTGCGAGACGCTCGTTCATCTTTCTGGGTCCCTCTTCATATTGACTGACTGGTCAATCTAGTTTTGGGCAGGCGCGGTAGAGTAAGGGATATCCCCATCAACATGCCACGCAAGACCTTAGGAGGACTTCAGTCATGAGACAAGCAGAGGGCCGCGAGGTCGTGATCGTCGAGGCAGTGCGCACGCCGATCGGCCGCGGGCACAAGGAGAAGGGCTACTACAAGGACACCCATCCGAACGCGCTGCTTGGCAAGGTCTACACGGAGGTCATCGAGCGCTCCGGCATCGACGCGGCCGAGGTTGAGGACGTGATCGCGGGCTGTGTGCAGCAGTTCGGCGAGCAGGGCTTCAACATCGCGCGCAACGCCTGGCTGCAGGAGGGACTGCCGATCGAGACGCCCGGCACAACCGTCGATCGCCAGTGTGGCTCAGCCCAGCAGGCGGTCAACTTCTCTGCGGCGCTGATCGCCGCGGGCGTGCACGACGCGATGATCGGCTCGGGCGTGGAGCACATGGGCCACTTCCCGTTCTCCGCTGGGATGAAGACGCAGGAAGACTTCGGTTTTGCCTTCACGCCGGAGCTGATGGCCAAGCACAACATCGTCGGCCAGGGCCTGGGCGCCGAGATGATCGCCGATCAGTGGGAGATCTCCCGCTCTGAGCTCGACGAGCTGGCGGTGCGCTCGCACAAGCTGGCTCACCAGGCCACTGAGGAGGGCCGCTTCGAGCGCGAGATCGTGCCGATGATGGTGGACGGCCAAGAGATCGTAGCCGACCAGGGGATCCGTCCTGAAACCAGCCTGGAGACCCTGTCGCAGCTCAAGCCTGCGTTCAAGCCTGACGGCAAGATCACCGCGGGCAATGCCTCGCAGATCTCCGACGGCGCGGCGGCCGTGCTGCTGATGAGCGCGGACAAGGCCAAGGAGCTCGGGCTCACCCCGCGCGCGCGGATCGTTGACCAGACGACCGTCGGCTGCGACCCGGTGAAAATGCTCGAGGGGCCGATCCCGGCGACGCGCAAGATCCTCGATCGCAACGGCATGAAGATCGACGACATCGACCTGATTGAGATCAACGAGGCCTTCGCCCCCGTGGTGGCGGCCTGGCGGCGCGAGCACAACCCGGACATGGACCGCGTGAACGTGAACGGCGGCGCGATGGCGCTGGGGCATCCCCTCGGCTCCACCGGCGCGCGGCTGATCACGACGCTGTTGCACGAGCTCGAGCGCTCCGACAAGGAGATCGGGTTCGTGACGATGTGCTGCGGCGGCGGGCTCGGGACCGGCACGCTGATCCAGAGGGTCTGAATTAACCGCCGCTCGGCCCGCTCCCCGTCCAGTTGACAGCTACGGGGGGCAGGGCCAAAAGCGCCTGCCAGGTCGCCGCTTCGGTCTTGCCGGTCGGAGCGATGCCGTGCGCGGACTGGAACTGCTCGAGGTTGGCGGCGGTGGTTGCGTCGAAGATGCCGGTCGTCGCCTGGGTTCCGATCGCGCTGGCGAGGTGCTCCTGCATCCACAGCACCGGATCGCCGCGGCTGCCATCTGCCAGTTCGGTGTAGCCGGGGTTCGGGGTGACGCTGCTCAGCGGCTGAAGCGGTTCGGCCAGCGCGGTCCACTCGCCGGCGGGGGTTTCCTGCCAGTCCCACCACGACACGCCGGGCGCGCCGTAGTCGATGGCCTCCTCGCGGAAGCGCACGAGTTCGGCGTTGGAGGGTTGGCTGTAGGTCTGGCCGAGTGGGAAGATCGGCCGGCCGTAGATGCGGTTTGAGATGTAGGTGTTCGCGTAGGCGGTGTCGACCGAGTTGCCGATGTCTTTCCAGTACATCTGCGGTGCATTGAACTGCGCCCCGTTGGGGCCGAGGAACACGGAGTAGGGGAAGGACGGGTGGTCGTAGATGTACGGGAACGACGCCAGGCCGAGGGGATATGCAGGCCCGATCGCGGCGCGCAGGTCGGCGATGTAGGTCTGGGCCGCGCCGTAGCGCCCTTCGTATTCGCCCTCGGCGTCGATCACGAGGCAGTCCGCGCCGTCGGCGACGGCCTCGGCGCCGAGGCTCGCCTCGCCGGTGGGGTTCGTGCCGTAGACGAATTGCCAGGCGCACACTTTCAGCCCGTTCGCGTGCAGTTGCGCCACCAGTTCGGGGCTGAACTGACTCCAGTAGTTACTCGGCCCGTCGGAGCTCTTGACGAACAGCGTGGTCACGTCGGCCGCGTGCGCTTGGGCGATGATCGAGGCGAGGTCGCCGCCGTCGGACTGGCTCAGGTACCAGATCCACATGCCCTGCCCTTCGAATGCGGTGGGGCTTGCCGCGCCCGCGACGGGGGCGGGCGGGGCCTGCGGCGCGGGTGGGTGCAGCGCGTAGCGCACGACGCTGATCGGTCCGTAGGAGCTCGTGTAGCGACCGTGGCTAAGTAGCACCATGATGTTGCCGGAATGCGCCTGCTTCGGCACGGTCACCTCGAGGCCGGCGGGCCCCTTGCGCAGGTGCGCGATCGGCGATGCGCTGGTGACGCGCGCGTCACGGGCGTGTGGGAAGCCGACGACCATCCCCGTCTGGAGTCCCTTACCCGTCAGCAGCAGGATTCCATGAGTCGAGACCTGGCGCGGGTTGCCGCTGCATTGGGCGGTGGGCATGCAGCTGGCGCTCGCGATGCGCACCTCAAGGACATGCGGGCTGGGGGTTTTTTTGGCGCTTTTGGTGTTCGAGGTATGGGTGGTGGAGGTTTTCGTCGTGCCGGCTGAGGGGGCGGTGGCGCCGCCGACATTGGCCGCGGCAGCCGGCTGAGGCTGACCGAAGCAGCACAACAGCGCGGAAGCGACTGCCGCGAGTGCAAACACGAATCGCTTGGGGGTGCTGTTCGCCAAGAAAATCCCTCCGCGCCGGGAGCCTGATTGCTTCGAGCCGGCGGCCATCGACCTTAGCCGCTGTGTCTGCACAAACCGAACGGCGGGATAGAAGTTGCGTCAGCCCCAGCGAAAGCCAAGCGCCGCGGGCGAAGGCGTGAGCGGGCTGGAGGGCAGGTCTCCGGGCGGCGAAGGCAGGTTGAAGCCGGCGGGGGCGACGTCATTGGGCGCGTCGGGGTGGAACAGCGAGGCGAGGTACTGGATCTGGCCGCGACCGACGCTCAGCTCCGACTGCCCGCCGCCATAGCAGCCGATGTCGTGTGTCGTGCAGTAGTCGTAGACGTCTAACAGCGATTGCAGGCCGCCGAGTCGCGAGGGCTTGATGTTGAGTGTAAGCGGCGGCCACGGCAGCGCCTCGATGTCCGTGACGGAGTGGATCGGCGCATCCCATGTGACGCGCGAGCGATGCGCAAGCAAGACCTCTTCCGTCTCGGGCGTGAGCTTGGGGTCCTCGATCCAGGCATCTGGAAACGCCTCGACGACGCGGTGGTAGAGGTCTGGATCGGCCGGGTTGTCGACGATCGTGCCCTCGTACTGCCCCTTGAGATCGACCGAGTCGACCGCGCCCAGCGCGACGAGCCGCGCGATCAGCTCCTCATCCCAGGATGGCGTCGGGTCGAGCTTGAAGCGCAGCCCCGGTGCGACCTGGAGGCGCCGCAGCAAAGGCTGCAGCGACGGTGGCTCGCCCAGGCGCAGCGAGGCGACGAAGCGCAGTGGCTTGCACTCGCGCTTCAAGGCTGCGTGCAACGTCGTGCCGGCCTGGCGCAGGGAGAGGTCAAGCGCGGCGGAGTCGAACGCCCAATTGCGATAGAGGCGAAACTCCGGCCGGTCGGTCGGCTGCGGAAAGAGGTCCAAAGAGCGTAGGTGCTCGCCAAACGACGCCAGCGTCCAGCGACCAGCGAGTGGCCATAGCCCCGTCCCGGCGCGCTGCAGCGCCTCCTGGTCTTCGACGGCGTAGGTGACGTCCTCGCCGACGCCCTCCTCGCCTGAGCCGTGCAGCCGGATGACGGTCGTCTTGCGCACAAATTCATTAGAGAACGAGACCTCGTGGCCTTCGAGCTCGTATCCGTCGACTATGAGCGGCAGATCGGCGAGCAGTTCGTAGGTGCTCATGCCAAACCCCATGGGTGCGCAGATGAATTGAGTCCCGCCCACCCAGGATGAGTAGGCCCACCCACCCCGCGTGGCGTGCCGCACGTGTGCTGGCCGATCTCCGATCGGCGGGACGCCGATCCAGCGCCGCCATGCGCGCTCATGGGGCCTGGCCTTCGAGGCGCGCGACCAGCTCGTCCAAGCGCAGCTCCTCCAGCGCCGCGCCGACGGCCTCGAGCTCGCCGGCGCAGTGCTCGATCAGGGCCTTGCCCTCTCCGACCAAGGCGAGCGTCTCGTTGAGGCTGGCCTCGCCCGAGTCCAGGCGACGAATGATCTCCTCGACGCGCGCCGCGGCCGTCTCGTAGGTCTGGGGCTGGGAATCGGCGGTGGCCTGGGGATCGGTCATGGGAGGATCTTCGCGGGAACGGTGGCGTCGGCAAAGCGCAAGCGCACATCCTTTGTCTCGCTGGCCGAGGCGGCTGTGGCGAGGGGCTCGCCGGAGGTGGATTGGACGAGGGCGTAGCCGCGCTCGAGCGTGCGTTGGGGGTCGTGGGCGGCCAGGGTGAGGGCGAGCTGGTGAAGCTCGTGGGGGTGCCGACGGCGGCAGTCCGACAGAGCCGCTTGGGCCTTGCGCTGGAGCACGAGCAGACGCCGCTCGGAAAGGGCGCGCTCGGACTGCAGGCGCCGGCGCGAGCCGGCGCGGGCCTCGCGCAGCTGCTGGTGCAGCTGCGTGCGCTGGCGGGCGAGGTGCCCGGCGGGGGCACGGGAGAGCGTCGCGAGCAGGCGAGCGCGCGAGAGCACGGCCCGGCGTCCGTGTTCGCGCAGCCGTGCGGCCGTGGTGGCGGCCTCGGAGCGGGCGCGCAGGCAGTCCACGCCGACGGCGGCCTCCGCCGCGTGGGTCGGGGTGGAGCAGCTGACGGCGGCGACGTCGTCGAGCAGCGTGCGGTCGGTGTGGTGGCCGACCGAGGCGATCACCGGCACCCCGAGCAGCGCGACCGTGCGGCAGAGGGTCTCGTCGCAAAAGCACAGCAAGTCGGCCAGCGAGCCGCCGCCGCGGGCCACGATCGCCACCTCGACCTCGCCCACGGCGGCGAGGTCTCCCAACGCGCGGACGATCGCGGGCGCGGCGTGACGATCCTGCACGGGAGCAAAGCCCCATACGAGCCGTCCCGCCCAGCCGCGACGGGCAAGCGCGGCGAGGATGTCATCGCGCGCCTTGCCGCTCTCGCCGGTGATCACGCCGATCGTGCGGGGGAGCAGCGGCATGTGCAGGCGCTGTTGGCGCTCCAGCAGCCCCTCGGCGTCGAGCAGCTTGCGCAGACGGTCGATGCGCGCGAGCAGGTCTCCCTCTCCGGCCACGCGCAGGTCGGCGACGGCGAAGGAGAAGCTGGGGGAGGAGGTGGCGCTGCCGGGGTAGAAGTCACAGCCGCCGGCGACCACCACCTGCATGCCCTCGGCGGGGGATTCGTGTCCTGTGCGCGCGAGGATCGAGTCCCAGTCCTTCAGCCAGACGGCGCAGGGGATCGCGCCGGTGGAATCGCGCAGCTCGAAGTAGACGCGCGCGCGGGCGGAACGCAGGTTGACGAGCTCGCCGACGAGCTGCACGCGGGTGAAGGAGCGCAGCTGCAGGCGCAGGGCGGCGGCGTACTCCCCGACCGGGAACGGGCCGGCGAGGTCGCTGCCGGGGATGCCCGGATCGGCGGGCGTGGCTCGTGGGGGGAGTGGCGAGGACGGAGCCATGAAGTCCAGGATAGGCGCTAGGATCGACGGAAATGCGGCCCAGCGAACCCCGGCCGAGCGTACAAGTGTCTATCCGAAAACCCCTCAGCCCGCGTTCCAGTGGTCGCCGAGGAGGAATCTCGGAGTTTTCGGATGGTCTATAGCGCCGTGGCGAATCGCAACAGGGGCGGTCGCGGGCGCTCCCGCAAGCGCCGCCCGCCGCCGGGCGCGGCGGGTGCGACGGACTCTGCGCGCAAGGCCGCGCAACAAAAAGCCGTGGATGCACGCGCACACACGCGTGCCCGCGCTAAGAGCGATTTTCGAGAGCCGCCGGCGCTCGGCGAGCGTCCACAGGCGCCGTGGCATCCGCTGCCGCTGTCGGAGCTGCTGATCCTGATCGGGACGATCGGCGTCGTGATCGGCCTGGGCCGGGGGATCTCACACGGCGTCGCGCCGCTGTCCGCGGGGATCGCGGCGGTACTGATCGGCACGGTCGAGGTGACGCTGCGCGAGCACCTGAGCGGGTATCGCTCGCACACCGTGATGCTGGCGCTGCTGCCGGTGATCGTGTTCGACGTGGGGGTGATCCTGATCGTGGCCGCGCTTACCCGGGTGCCAAAGGGGCTGAACGTCGGGCTGCTGCTCCCCGACGCGGTGCTCGGCACGCTCCTGTACAAGCTGCTGCGCGCCCGCTATCTGAATGCACGGCGCGAGCGCAAGTTCGCCGGCCGGCGCTGAAGGGTGCTCAGGCCGACGCGGCTGAGAGCACGCCGGGCGCGGGAGGCGGGCGCTGGAGATCACGGTCGAGCCGGTTGTCGTGGCCGGCGATCACGACCGGATCGCTGCAGATCTCCATCAGTCGCGAGAACGTGCGCTTGCCGATGTGCTCCTCCAGTTCGCGGGGTTCGGGCGCAAGCGGTCCATCGGCATCGGAGTCGATGTCGGACGTGAACACGATCGAGCGCTGCCCCTCGTAGCGGGCGTTGACGATCAGGTAGAGCTGCTCCAGCACCCACTCGGTCGGGCGCACCACGCGCAGGTCCTCGATGTGCAGCAGATCGACGTTCGCGAGCGTATCGATCACCTCGTCGGTGGTTTCGCGGCGCTCGGAGTCGAACGTCGCCCGGATACGATTCAGGAGCGCGACCGCGTTGAAGCTCAGAACCGAGCACTGGGCGCGGGTCGCCGCCGCGGCGACCATATAGCCCAAGGTTGTCTTGCCGGTACCTGTGTGACCCATCAGCCACAGGCCGTTTCCTGCCGCGAGGTTGCGGTCGATGTCGGCGCAGAAGCGCTTGACCTTGCGCACGGAGTCGGCGTTTGGAGCTTGGGCGATCTGCGTCAGGGGATAGCGCTCCCACGATAGGTCCATGTAGCGTCGAGGAACGCGATCGCGCAGCCGCCGCGCACGGGCGTTTGCGATGCGCTGAGCCCGACACGCGCAGTCCTGAGCGGTGTTCGTCGCCTCATCGACCAAAAAGCCGCTGCCGTCGCATGCCCCGAACGAGCAACGGGGGGCGTCGGCGTGTTCTGAGGATCGATCGAGCATCGAACCCTAGTCAAGCAAGCCCCCCGGCGACCACGAGCACCGACCACGCAATCGCCGAACTTTTTCAATCAGGCGAGGTCGAGCGAGGCGAGCGGGTGCTCGTCCAGCTCGCCTCGCTCGCCGCGGGTCTCGCCCGCGAAGCCGAGGCGCTGAAGACGCACAATCTCTCGCTCGCCTTCGATGCGCGCTGGGTGCTCGGGGGGAAGGTCCGCAATCAGGGCGGCGATGCGATTGCGCAGCTGCAGCGCGAAGTGCGGGGTGGAGGCGCCCATCAGCTGGCGGACATCCTCGACGGTCACGTCGTGGGTGCGCTGGATGCGGGCGATGCGGTTGGGGTCCTCGGCTTGGCTCATCGGGTCATCTGTGGAGGTTGGTCGTTCGGTCGGGTGGGGTCATTCAGCAAGGTCGAGATGGGTCGTTCGGTGTGGTCGAGGTCGGTCATTCGGCGAGCGGCAGGGACGGTTCTTCGGTGGCGGTGGCGCGCGGCGATATCTCGAGCAGTGTGTCGATTTCCGCCTGGGTGACCGCGGAGATCGCTCGTTCGTCGCCGATCAGCCAGCCGTGATTGTAGACGCCGCGGACCGGTGGGACCTGGGGGGAGTAGGCGGGTTTGATGTCGCTCAGGTAGTGGACTAGTACGGGTGGAATCGAAGCCCGCCCGCCCGGGCTTTCGAGTAGCAGCAGCGGGCCGAAGTCGCCGCTGGCGGAAAGCAGCGCGGCAGCGGGCGCGTCGAGTGGTTGCGAGGCATTCGCGAACACGAGGCCGTGGCCGGGTTCGTGGATGCCCCAGCCGAACGCGCCGTCGGCGAAGCGCGCGACGGCGATCGCGTTGCTCTCGTCTTCGCCGGAGTTGCTCCCGATGGGCGTTACGTGGCCGAAGTGGGCGAGCTCGGCGAGCACGCGGCCGCTGAGGGCCGACGGGCCGACCGCGTAGATCGCCGGTCGGTGCAGGCTGGCCAGCTCCGCTTCCGTCGCGGCGGGGAGGCTGCTGGAGCTGGCGAGCAGGATTGGCGCGCCGCTCTCGGCGGACAGGCCCGCGGCGGGCATCTCAAGCGCGGGGGGACCGTCTTTGGCGAGCACGATCACCTGGCCGGGAGAGACGCCGTGGGCGCGGCCGTCCAGGCGCGCCACTTCGGCCGCGAGCGCGGCAGGTTCGCGCGCGGTGAGCGTGTCTGTGCGGTAGCCCGTCGGGGCAGCGGTCGCGGTTCCGATCCGGATCACCTGTGCGCCGCCCGCCTGCGCCGCTCCGGTGGGGTGCATCGCGGCGAGTGACTGGGAGCTTGCTTCGGATAGCGTGGAGCCGTCGCTGTACAAGAGCGGCGCGCCCAGCGGCGCGCTCGCCAGCGCGGATGCGACCAGCGCTGCGGGCCAGTCGTGTTCATCCACCAGCACGACCGCCTGTGGCCGTGTGCCGGCCGTGAGGCCGGGGTAGACCGCGCGCGCGACCGCCGCCGCGTCGATCGCTGGATCGGACCCGCCGAGCCGGGTCGTGTTCTTTGTCGAGAGGCCCGTTGCGCCCTGGCTGCTCACCTGGGCGATCGGCCCACCGGACCCGGACCGATAGCCTCCCGCCCCCGATGACGCGGACTTGCCGCAGCCAACGAGCGCCGCGCCGGCGAGCACGGCTGCCAGCAGGCGGGGCGGAGGAGCACGCATCGCCAAAACCCTATCGGGCGGACCAGCGCCCGTAACGGGGGCAGGCGGGCCGCAGGCCTCCGGCGCGACGGGCGCCGTCAAAAGCGCGAGGCGATAGACCCTAAGCCGCAAATCCCGGTATTTGCGGGAAGAACCTGCGAAACGACGTGCAGCTCGTGCAAGCGTCATTGCAGTTTGCTAGTCTGCCGCCCGAACGCCGAATCCTTGACCAGATGTCAGGGAACGGGGGACCCGAGTTGTTGGGGCGAATCCCACGGTGAACCGTGAGAAGCGCAGGCTCTTTCAGCGCTAGCCCG
>Ga0182024_10011831_pt1 | contig 17416 bp, 26 predicted proteins | sample P32metaG_FD_120480 | JGI IMG/M metagenome (GOLD analysis project Ga0182024, IMG submission 120480) | Permafrost microbial communities from Stordalen Mire, Sweden - P3-2 metaG (Illumina Assembly) | ecosystem: Environmental > Terrestrial > Soil > Wetlands > Permafrost | place: Sweden: Stordalen...
GGGGATCGTGAATTTCTTCTGAGTCGCTCTTGACTTTGTGGGGCAAAGTACGGTAACTTTGTGGCACAAAGCAAATGGAGGAATGCCATGGAGCAAGAAAACGACACACCTGAAACATCGATCATTGATGAAGAGGGAGAACTTGATCCCAGAGTGGCTGCGGAGCTCCTCGTGAGTACGAAAAATCGAGCGCAACGACAGTTCGATGTCTGGCCTCCGTATCTGTTGTTTACTGGAGTCGTCATTTTCCTTTTTGCTTATGGTGCCGTCTGGTGGTCGGTGCGAGGGCAACATCCCTACATTGGCCCAAGCGGATGGGCGCTGGCGATTATGTACGGATGCATCGTGGCGTGGATCGCCGCGGTGGTCACGGTACTGCAACGAGCGAACAGCGGTGTGAGCGGACGTTCGAAACGGCAACGCGCGTTTCGAATGGGCTACATCATTATCATCATCGCCTACTCCGCGTATCAGGGCGCGCTTTACCACGCGGGGGCGAGCCACGCAATCGTCTACGGCGTCTACCCTGCATCGGTGCAGTGGCTGTTCGCCGGTACGGCATTTGTCACCATCGGAGCTATACGCGAAGAGTTGCCCGCGCTCACCCTCGGGGGCGCCTTGATCGCTATTGGTGTGGCCAGCGCCTTCGCGGGTCCCGTCATCGGGTGGTTGGTGAGTGGCATTGGTCTCGCCGTCGTACTCGCGTGCTTCGGCGTCTTTCGAACCGTCATGCGCCGGGCGTAGTTTGCCGATGGCCATTGACGAGATCGACCCGCTGATTCACGTTCCCGCGCGGCTGCGCATCATGGCCACGCTCGCATCCCTGCCCGCTGGCGATTCCCTCTCGTTCACCCGACTTCAAGACATGATTGGGCTGAGCTCAGGCAACCTCATTACGCACTTGCGAAAACTCGAAGACGCGACGTACGTCGAAACCGACAAGTCTGGAAATGGTGCCGCGTCACGCACTCAAGTCGTCTTAACCTCGCAGGGACGCGACGCTCTCGACGCCTACGCCGCATCATTGCGCCGCATTATTGAGGATCTGTAATGGATCGAGCCACTGGCCTCGCACGGCTCCTGGTACGAAGCTGCGTTCGGAATCGAACAAGAAAATGGCGACTTTCGCAAAATCAATAAAGAGAGTGAGGATTTCTATGAGAACGTCCCGTTTTGAACAACCGCGACTCGTTGTCGCGTCCATCATCGTCGCCATGTTGATGATGTTGGTATTCGGCACCAGTTGGGCGGCCGCGGCGCCGACGAATGCCGGCTCTTGGTCCCGCCCGAACGCCGACCTCTCGAACACTCGTGACGCGGTGGGTTCGAGGATCACCTTGGCGAACGTGTCAACGTTAAAGAAAGCCTGGACTTTCAAGTTGACGGGAAAAGCCACAAAGAGCGTCGGCGGCTACGGCACGCTCGCGGCGAACCCCATCGTCGTCAATGGTGTCGTCTACATCCAAGACCTGCACTCCAACGTGTACGCCCTGTCCCTCGCGACGGGCAAGCTCATCTGGTCTTACATCTTGAACAAGAAAGAGTTGAGTGGACCGGGACCCAACGGGGTCGCGGTGACTAACGGCGTGGTCTACGCCGTGACGCCTAAGAGCGTGTTTGCCCTCAACGCCACGACCGGTCAAAAGGTCTGGTCGAACGACAAGCTGCTGAAGAAGGGCCAAGGAACCATCGGCATTCAGCCAGAAGTCGCCAACGGACGGGTCTACCTCGCCAGCCAGTATGGAACCTTGCCAGGTGGAGGAGTGCTCCTCGCGCTCAACGCGTCGACAGGCGCCTTGCTGTGGACGTTCAAAACGGTGCCCAAGAAGGACAAGGGTGTCGATTCGCTAGGCCTTGGCGCGGGCGGTGCCTGGGAAACGCCCCTGGTGAGCGCCGATGGTTCGGTCACGTTCGGTATTGGTAATCCCTATCAGTCAATGACCGAAGCCCTGGAACATCCTGGCAAACTGCTCTACACCAATAGTGATGTCAACCTCAACGCTGTAACTGGCAAACTCAATTGGTACTACCAAGGCATCGTCAATGACTTCATGGACCACGACATGCAAGCGTCACCGATTTCGTCGATTGTCAACGGTGTTCCTGTTGTCATTGGTGGCGGCAAGTTGGGCATCGTCTACGAGATGCATGCCAACACTGGACAACTGATATGGAAGACGCCAGTGGGAATACATAACGGAAATGACTACGACGGGCTTAAAGCATTAGAAGGCAAGAGCAAATTGAAGGCCCCCTTCATTTTCGAACCCGGTGGATTTGGGGGAATCTTGACCAATATGGCCGAAGCCGGCAACAGCATCTACGCGGCAACTATCAACTTGCCCTTCAAGTTCTCCAGCGGTGCTGAGATCGACGGCTCGCCCACCGGAACCAACGGAAAGAATCTGAACGGCGAGGTTGAGGCCCTCAACCTCGTCACCGGTAAGGTCGAATGGGCGACGCAGGTGAAAGGCATGCCGGACGGTGCCACCACTGTTTCGAACAACCTGGTCTTCACGACGCTGTTACAGGGCGAATTGGTGGCTCTCAACAGCTCGACGGGGGCGATCGTCTTTACGAAGCAGCTGCCGAGGACCACGAACTCTCCCATCGCCATTGCGGGCAACACGATCATCATCCCTACGGGTGGACCGAAGTATGGGACTAATAGAGGACCGTCACAGATAGTCGCTTACACGCTCCCGTCAAAGTAAATCGTCGACGGGAGCGTGCAGGCCCAAGCGGGTGCGGTCGCTGACTGTTGCGCGTCAAGACTGCATGGAGTTGGTGATCTCGGCTAAATGTGGTCGGCGGGATCCGAGACCATGTTTGGGCGGATGACGGGTTGCAATGGATCGAACGGTGAAATCAGCACTGATAACGACGAGCACGGCGTCGTAACGTTGCTCCATTTTGCTTGACTCCCAAAGCGTTGGACCACCTCCTGCTCACTGAAAAGCAAAGGCCGATGGCGGCTGTGGTGTCAAGCAACTCCCTGTGATGTCAAACAGTGCGCCTGTGAGGTGGGCCGCCCGGGTCTCGATCCCGGCACCTTGGGATTAAAAGGAACCTTCCATTGGTTGTTCTGAGTCGGTCTCGTTGCTCATGTCTATTGTTTTCAAGAAAACGTGTTGTTCTGTGTCGGTCTCGTCGCGTGGTGTTGCAGAAATATGAGGCCTAAAATGAGGCCTGTACGGGCGCACGTTGTCGTCAAAGGTCAGAATCACTCGAGCTCTCATGTTCACATTGTCCGATTTCTCATTGGAGCGAGTCAAGTATCGCTCGCGCTTCGAGCCCAGGCAAATACGAGTTGCTCAAGAGGCACGCTGGTTCGTCTCGTTGTCGGGCGTCACCGGCGTGCGCTAGAACTTCGAGAATGATTATCGCGGATGCCCCGACCATTGTGAACTGAGGAGTGAGTGTGAGGAGAATCTCGGTGGGCGAGCCGTCATGGCAGTGATTTTCGCAACCAACGACAAACGGGCGGCTTCATCGGAGTCGGCGACTTCGCTCGCGAGCGAGCAAATCGAACGGCATCTCCGGAAGCGAACCGACCCGGGCTTCATCGTAGCGTGTCGACCTTTCCTGGGCAAGCCCAGCCTCTAGCGAAAGCGACAGAGATCCCGTTACTCTTTGGTGCGGCGGCTGCCGCCGTGCCAGTCCTCCTGAACGCCAATGTGGTCGGCCTCAACGCCGAAACTGCGGAGCTGGGGCCGCTCGCGCAGGCTTCGTTTCAGCTCTGCAAAGCCGGGGAAACTCGCTAGTCCTAGCACGTTGTCCCAGAGCCGTAGCGCCTCGGCCTCGTCGGGCAGGCGGCTGATCACGGGACCGAAGAATGCGACGCCCTTGGGCGGTTGGAACTGGATGATCGGAGTCCCGACATCCTTTCCCGTCAAGCTGAGCGCCTCGTCAGTCTCCCGGCGCAACTCCGAGTCCAAGGATGTGTCGTCCAGAGCGTTTGCCAACGTCGCAGGCAGGCCGATGTGGGCCAGGATCGGCTCGAGAAAAGCCGGGCTTCCGCGGTCCATACCTGGGTTGGGGGCAGTATCGAAAACCTCGGCGCCAATCGCCTCGTACAGGGGACCGACAGCATTTCGGCCATACTCCGCTCGGACCCGGGCGGCAACCCGAAGCAGTCTGAGTCCCGCGGTGTGCCCGGCTTCATAGTCCGGTGGGAAGTGGCTGTCGTAGTTGACCGCCGAGTTGACCATCCGTAGCGAGATGAAGCGCCAGTCCACGGTGTAGTCGCGTTGGGCCATCACCAGGCGCACCCACTTGCTGGTCATCCATGCGAACGGGCAGACCGGGTCGAAGTAGAAGTTGATGTCGGCATCAGTCATGGTCTGGTCCTCTTACGCTGAAGCACGGGCGTGCTCGCGCAAGTAGCCGATTAAGCCGACGACGTCCTCGGGCACCAGGCGGCCGATAGCTCCACTGGAGTAGACGCTCAATACCACCCGACCGTTCGGATCGAGCACGAACCCGGTCGACTGCAGGTACGTTGGATCGTCGTTGACGAACGCGCCGGTCACCTCGGCGACGGCTCGGGCGTCGGCGGAGTGCCCGACTGGGAACATCAGACCGTGCTTGGTGATCAGCTCCTGGGTGGTCGCTTCGTCGTCAACCGAGAGTGCGACCACCGTGGCTCCCACCTCGGCCAGCTTCTCCGAGGCACGCTGGAAGGCGCGCAGTTGAGCGTTGCAGTACGGACACCACGAGCCCCGGTAGAACAGGACGACGCCGAAGCCGCCGGCGAGGGCGCCGGGCAGGGCGAGGTTGCCGCCGCCGGACAGCGTCAGGGTGAGGGTCGGGAACTGGTCTCCGGGTTTAAGCAAGTTCATGGCAGTCTCCAATCAGATGAGAATGAGGGGTCGGTCGGGTCGGCGACGTTTGGGTGCGCCGGATCGTCCACTTCGCGGCTACTTGACGGCGATGACGTTGACGGTGCGGATGTCGGGGTCCTTCGCCAGCAAGTCAGGGGCGACCTTGCCGAGCGCGGTGGGGATCTCGCCGTCCAGATGGGCTTGGCGGGCCTCCTCGGACTCGAACGAATCAAAGATCCCGTACTCGGTGTCGCTGATCTTGAAGGCGTACCACGTGACGGTGCCCGTCTCGGCCACCGCCAGCGCGCGGCCAGCTTCGAGGAATGCTCCGAGCTCGGCGCCTTTGTGCGGCTTGGCTTCGAGTAGGGCGAGCAGTCCGAGTTTCACGGTCATGTTGGTCTCCTTTTGTTCGGGAACGGTCGTCCGTCTCGATGAGCGGCACAAGTTCGCCAGGCGGCGGGGTCATACACGTCAAGCATTGTCCACGGTCCAGATCTCGCCGGTGGCTTTCCCGACCAGGTGGGCGATAAGGGACCGAGCGGAGTGCGCCGGCGTGATCAGCGTGCCCTGTTCGTGAGAGACCCGGAACTGCTCGTGCAGAGCCGCACCTATTTCATCCGGCGGCTGGTTGCGGAACCACTCCTGCATAGCTGTGTCGACCGAACCGGGCCGGTAAACGTTGACCGTTATCCCGGTGCCGGCCAGCTCGGCTGCCAGGTTAAGGGTGTGGGCCTCGAGCGCGGCTTTGGTGGCGGCGTAGGCGTTCATCCCCACCATGGCTCCGGGGTGAGCGGCGATGCCGCTCGACACGCTCACGATTCGACCCCATCCCGATTCCAGCATTGAGGGTAGAAGGGCCTGGACAAAGTGGAACGGTGCGTCGACATTGACGGCGAACGCCGAAGCCCACGCGGTAGGGGACGCGGTGACGGTTGGCCCTACCGGCTGGACCACCGCGGCGTTGTTGATGAGGATGTTGATAGGCCCCAGCTCCTTTTCGGCTCGCGCCGCCGCCTCGGCCACCGCTTCGGGATCGCCGACGTCGGCCAGGAGCACGACCGCGGTACCGCCTTGGGCTCGCACCGCCTCGGCCACCTCGTCGAGCTGGCCGAGCGAGCGTGCGAGCAGCGCCACCTGGGCGCCCCCGGTAGCCAGCTCAATGGCCACGGCCCGGCCGATGCCCCGACCGGCTCCGGTCACCAGGGCGGCCCTTCCTCCGAACGCTGCGCTCATTGAGGGGTGACGGCGTCGAGCGCGGCCAGGATCTGGTTGGGCTCTGACCGGGTGGTGTAGTCGGGGTGGACGTCGACCCAACGGACCACGCGCTCAGCGTCGATGAGGACCGTGGTTGGCATCGGGACTTCGATGGTGCCATCCGCGTTGACTACGGTGAGGTCCAACCCCAACTCCAACTGGGCAGCACGCGCTTCGGCCGACGGTGCCGTGAGGATACCGATCGCTTTGGCGATCTGGTTGCCCGGGTCCGAGAGCACGGTGAAGGCGAGCTCGTTCTTCTGCTGGGTGCTCAGTGATCCGTCCGGTGCCTGTGGACTGATCGCGACCAACGCCACGCCACGGCGAGCCAACTCGGGTACCAACTCCGCCTGGTAGGTACTCAAAGCGATGTTGCAGTAGGGGCACCACCCGCCCCGGTAGAAGACGAGAACCGCACCCTGGTCGCCCAACACCTCGTACAGGGTGGTCGTCGCCCCGTGGGGGTCGAGCAGGTCGGCGTCGGCCAACGTGGCACCCACGCTGATCACCCCTTCGGGCGCCTCCTGTGCCGCCAGGTCAGCCTGCTCCCGAGTGAATGCGCCCATCACCTCGTTCGGGGGCTGGGCCGCCATGGTCTCGACGAGATTGCTCACTTGCTGGGCGATCGTGGTGGTCATGAATCGTGCTCCTCGGCATCTTGGGGCGACCTAGATCGGGACCCCTAAAAGGTAAGTGGCGTCGGGAGCCCCGGTCTTACCTCTCGCCTCATATCTTTTCGCGTCGAACCGAACCGGGGCCAGCGGCAATCGCTGCCAATAATCCCTCGAAGTCCTGCACGCACGGATTGCACCTCGACAGGTGCGCCGCGATCCCGGGGAACTGTGCTGCTGCGTCGCGATGCGCGAGTTCGCGTTCGACGTATCGATCGAGGAGATCGAACGTCTTGGCGCAGCCGGCGTCCAGCGGATCGGTCACCAAAAACCGCTCGAGTGATCCCCAGCTGCTCACGTCTGCCTCACAGCGTTGTCGTCCAGATACCCGTTAGTGACCAGCGAGACCCGTAACTTACGTCGGGCGTCGAAGAGAGTCTTGTAGATCGCGTTGCGGCTGGTGCCCAGCTCAATGACCAGCGAGTCCAAAGGCGTACCGTCGAGCACGATCGCCACGAAGATCCGGCGCTGGTGTTCGGTGAGCTCGTCGTCGATGGCTTGGCGCAGCGCAACGACGACATCGCGCCACTCAGCGATCCGGGCAGGATCGAGCCCAAAGCGATCCGGTAACCGGTCCCAGTCCTCGTTGTCCATGGAGACGGTCGGCTTCTGCCAAAAGTGACGACCGATCTTGGTCGATACCTCGAAGATGGCGAACTTGCAGGCCCAGGTGGTGAACTGGCTCTCGCCGCGGAACTGGGCGATCTTGGCCATAACCCCAACTACCGCGTCAGCGGCGGCCTGATGGGCCAGGTCGTCGAGCTCGGGACCGGCGATCCTCAGCTGGCCCTGTCGTCGACGGACCTCACTCCGGGCGACCCGGAGCAGCAACTCGTGCAGTCGGACCACGGTCTCGTCGTGTGCTGGCCCACTGGCGACCAAGCCCTGAACCCACGCAGCGGACTCCGGATCGAACGATCGCTCGCCGGCGGTCCACTCGGGAATCGTTAGGTCACTGGACACCACTCTGACGAGCCTATGGCGAGAAGCTCGCGAAGCTCGTCGTCAGCGTCGGAGTTGGTGCCAGTGGTCGAGAACCTGCCGGTTCCCCGACGCTTCGATGGTGTCCAGCGGTCTTCGGTTCGTCAACCAGAGGAGGAGGTCCGAACGCGTACCGCTAATAGCGGTATCGGCTTTGGCATGAAGGGGAAGCATTGAACCACCGGCGTCGAGGTCGATCCACCACTCCACCGGCTCGTCTGTGGCATGGAGGTGGAAGGTGCCGGCGAGGCCCTCAACGCCCTCTTGGGCCACGAGACCAGGGAGGAATTCGACCACGAACTCCTCGATGCCGGCTCTAGCCACGTCTCCGTCCAAGGGCGCGGGTCTCTGTTTACTCTCGGCTGCCAAGGCGTGCTGGGCATCCCAGCGATGGATCGCTACCTCAATCGCGAGACGCCGACACCACCAGTTGACACGTCGGTCACCGGTCGACGAGAACGTCCAGGTGAGGGCATCGGGGTCGGCAACTCGCAGGACCGCGAGGGTTCGGTCCAGGTTCCCGGCGTACCACACGGCGAGATCGGCCGGATCCTCCGGCGCCGGATCCAGCGAACGTCGACTAACGCGTTCGCCCGAAATGACGATGGCCGCCATCCACATAAAGATCCCTCCGGTATGGCGAACCAGTCCGGCGGCATCCCACTCGGGGCAGTGCGGAATTGGTCGACTCCAATCGGTCTCGGCGGCAACCTGGAGGGCCCGCGCGTCAATCTCGGCGGCGGACAGAAGTTCTGAAACCCTCACGTTGGCAAGTCTGCCATCTTGGCGAGGTGAAGAGCGTCGGCGCAGTCAGTCCGCAAGCGCTCTTTGCCGCTCACATCGGCTTCTATGGTGGGCCGGGTCTCGACGCCGACACCTCGGGATTGAAAGGAACTGTCAAACGGTAACGGAACGATGGTGTGGTCACGCCGTTGTCTTTTTCAAGAAAATGCTTTGTTCTTTGTTGTTCTCGTGTCATGGTGTTGGGGAGATATGGGCCTTAATCGAGGCCTCCTTTGGGACCGTGGTAACGATTGCGCCCGGCAAGCCCATGATGCCTTGATGGCGTAACTGTTCTTAGTAATACCCGAACATCAAGCGGCTCGCGAAAGAATCGGGGTATTCGTCTGCCTCGTAAGGGTGCGATTCTCAGAAAGTTGGAATACCGCCTCATCCGGCGCGATACAAATCGACATCTTTTCTATTTTTTCTTGTAACGCTTTTTCCTTTCGCAGGACGGTAGTAGTGGACGAGAACGTCTGACGTGCCTACATAACTGCGTACCGCGCAGGAAGGAAACAGCAAATGAAAAGGTTACTTGCCGCCTTCGTCTTACCGGGAGCACTCGCCGTTGGCTCTCTCGGCCTCGGCGTCGCACTCACGACCGCGTCCGCTGGCGCGACCGAGAACGCCCACGCCACGATGGACCACACGTGGCACGGGACGATTACCAAGATCAACGCCAAGATGGGCACGACCAGTTCATTCAGCCTCAAAAAAGGCACCGAGACGTACGTCGTGCACTGGGACGCAATGACCCACTTCACCATGGGCACGGCGAAGAACATCAAGGTCGGCGCACTGGTGACGGTGACCGGCACCGTGAAGGGAATGATCATCACGGGCACCAAGCTTGACGTGTAGGAACGCGCCTCGGACCTGCGACATGACGTCGAAGGTCCGAGGCGCACCGACAAGGCGTTTTGTCTCGCACGAAACGCCTTGTCGGTGTTGTTTTCTCTTGTGAATGTCAGATTAGAAATGAGTCGCTGCCATGCCATCTAAGTCTCCCGAGGCAGATTCCGAAAAGCCACTAAAGCGGATCAATGTTGGACGACGGGTGTTTCTTGGGGTCTCGGTACTTGGCGCGCTGGGCGTGGCCTTTGGCAATAGTGCGCAGAACATTCTGGGCAACGCGTTTGGATCTGGCTTGGGCGGACTGCTTCCCGGAGGCGACCGCTTTCGGATCTATTCAATCACTGGTCGTTACCCTAAAATCTCGAGACAAAGGTATCGACTCATCGTGAGCGGACTAGTGGATCGCCCAACGACACTTACGATGGACGACCTTGAAGCGATGCCGAAGACGTCGTTCACGAAGACCTTTCAATGCGTGACCGGTTGGCGAGTCCCGGGCGTGCAGTGGGAAGGCGTCAAACTCGCAGATATATTGAAGCACGTTGGTGTACAACCAGGTGCCGCGGCGGTGAGTTTCGACTCCTATGATCGCGCCGACACGGAGAGCCTCACCCTTGATCAGGCACGCCTGTCCGATGTCATTGTCGCGTATTCGATGTTGGGTGCCCCGGTCACGACTGAGCACGGCGGACCGGTTCGTCTCTACGTTGCTCCGATGTTTGGTTACAAGTCTTTGAAGTGGCTCTCTGGCATCCGGGTCGTTGATCAAGTCGAGCCTGGGTTCTGGGAGCAGAACGGGTATCCGACGAACGGGTGGCTCGACGGCACGACAGGGCCCACCAACCCCAACCCCGGTCTGACCTGAGATGTCGATCGCCTACGCTCCGGCTAAGACCTTGCGCCTGCTGCGTTTTGACCGAGTACAACGCGCCGCTCACTGGGCCAACGCGACGCTTTTTTTCATTCTCATATTCACGGCGATTCCGCTCTACTTCGGATCGTTCTTCGGTATCGTGCTACCGCGCCACCTCATCGAACAGATCCATCTCTGGACAGGCCTTTCACTGGCATTACCCGTCATTATTTCTCTAGTTGGACCGTGGGGAAAAGCGATGCGCCAAGACATCCGGCGCATCAACTACTGGACTCACGACGAAACTCGTTGGATAACAACATTCGGTACGTCAAAACTCGAAGCCGATAAGTTCAATCCGGGTCAGAAACTCAATGGAATTTTCGTTGGCGCGTCGATTCTTGTGATGCTTGTTACCGGTTCGATGCTGCAGTGGTTCAGATTGTTCTCGGTGTCGCTTCGTTCAGGTGCGACCTTTGTTCACGACATTTTCGCGTGGGCAATTTTCATCGTGGTGTTTGGTCACATTGTCATGGCCCTTTCGCATCGCGAGGCGCTTCGTTCGATCTTCAGGGGTTGGGTCAGTGAGAGTTGGGCCAAGCGCCACGCGGGCAGGTGGCTGAAAGAAGAGCAACTAGGCGAAGAAAGGCTGAATCAACAACCGAGCAGGTGACTTCAATGTCCGTCAGTTTTAGAGGCGTTCGTGGGCCGCCCGGGTGTCGATCCCGGCACCTTGGGATTAAAAGAGGGATGCATATGGTTGGATTCGTCCGGTGGGGTCGGAATCATCCGGATTTCAAAGAAAATCTGTCCGTTGGTGTTGGAATGGTCTGTGGGATGAAATGTGGGATTTCTGAGCGGGCGGTGCAGTTGAGGGAGTTGATGACTTACCAGTGATGGGCTAGATCGACACTTTCGGAATGCCAGCTACCTCGCGTATGTCAGCCAAGTACGGGGGCGATCTTCAGAGAGTTTGTTCTCCATTTTTTCCGACACGATTCAGTTTGAATCGTGTCGGGAACGCGGGAGGCTTAATCATTTCCGTTACGGTGATGGCGATTGTCGGTTTGTTTCGCAGTCTTTTGGAAAATCAAGGTGTGAATTGAGCCTCGTTCACGGATGGCTTACTCCGAACGAGTCCGAGCAAATGCAGAAAATCGCCGCAACCGTGAAGGCGAGTACAGTAATTAGTCACTACAATATTTAGTATATGAATATATCTCGCGAGCGTACCGATACGGTGATCGATTCCGTAATATCGGCAAGCCGTGCTCTCGTTGCCATTGCAGCCAGGTCCCTGTCCGACGTTGCCGAGGAGGTCACGCTGACGCAATACCGAACGCTCGTGGTGCTGGCGACGCGGGGACCTCAGAATATGGCGGGACTCGCTGAAGCGGTAGGTGTCACGCCCGCTACGGCGACTCGGATGTGTGATCGGTTGGTGAAGAAAAAGCTCATAATTCGTCGTGCCGAACGAGGAGACCGTCGACAGGTTCGTCTCGTCCTCACGAAAGCGGGCCTTGATTTAGTGACGGCCGTGATGAATCGCCGCCGTCGAGAGATCGAGAAGATTGTCGGCGCTGTACCGCTAGCCGATAGGGAGGTACTCGTCCAAGCCTTGAGTCAATTCTCGGCGGCGGCAGGTGAGGTCCCGGAACAGGATTGGTCAACCGGGTGGGATCTCTAGATGGTGTCGAACGAGTTCGTTGGCAATCGACCGCGACGCCGCGGCGTGCGATCGTTACGTTCTGGCGCTTCACGATGGCTGGCCACAGCGACGTACACCCAGAAGTGGCTGGTGCTCGGCACGCTCGTCGGCGTCGTTGCGGGACTCGGCGCCGTTGTCTTCTACGAAGCGCTACGCCTTGCTTCGTACGTCTTTCTCCAACTCCTCGCCGGCTACCGCGTCCCGGAACCGATTAGCGAAGGCGGGCGCGCCGCGTCCGCGCATTTCGCTCGGCCGTGGGCGATTCCCCTCGTCGCCTGCGGCGGGGCACTCCTGGGTGCCATCTTGGTTTTTTCGGTTGCCCCGGAAGCTGAGGGACACGGCACGGACGCGGCTATCGCCGCAGTGCACCACAATCCTCGAGGTGTGCGGCTTCGCACTGTTTTCGTGAAGATCGTCGCGTCCGCGCTCACCATTGGTTCCGGCGGTTCAGGCGGCCGCGAGGGGCCGACCGGACAGATCAGCGCAGGTTTCGGTTCGCTGTTAGCGAGGACTTTCGACTTGAGCCCCGAAGACGCTCGCATTACGGTGGCGAGTGGCATTGGCTCGGGTATCGGAGCCATCTTCGGCGCACCACTCGGCGGCGCAGTACTCGCCACCGAGATTTTGTACCGCGACGACTTCGAAGTCGAAGCCTTGCTTCCAGCGTTTATTGCGTCCATCGTCGGCTACGCCGTGTGGGGATCGTTGGAAGGATTCGGACCGCTTTTTGGCTACGTCGGCAACTACCAGCTAGCGAGCGCTATGCCGCTGTTGTGGTTCGGCGTCATTGGAATCCTCGGCGGATTCGTTGGGCTGCTGTACGCCAAGGGCTTCTACGGCATGGTCGCCGCCTTCGCGCGCCTGCCTTTACCACGTTGGGTTCGTCCCGCGATCGGCGGACTATTGGTGGGCTGTATTGCGCTGGCCATTCCCGAAGTGCTGGGCACCGGTTACGGCTGGATCCAACAAAGCCTCGGCGCACACCTTCTGCAGATTCCCCTCTGGATCGTGCTCATTCTCCCGTTCGCACGCATCGCGACGACCGGACTTTCGATCGGCTCGGGAGGATCGGGAGGCATCTTTGGTCCCGGTATGGTGATCGGAGCATTCCTCGGCGCCGCCGTCTGGCGTCTGCTGGAACCCGTCGTGCCGAGCCTCGGTCACGACCCGGCGCCCTACGTCATTGTTGGCATGATGGCCTGTTTCGGAAGTATCTCTCGTGCTCCGCTTGCTGTCATGTTGATGGTCGCCGAGATGACCGGGACCTTGTCATTGATCGTGCCGGCGATGCTGGCGGTCGGACTCGCCACGCTCATCGTTCGCCGCAGTGACGACACGATCTACCGTAGTCAATTGAAGAGTCGCGCAGAGTCCCCGGCGCACCGAATACTCACGGGTCTCCCGCTGCTGGCTCAAGTACCCGTGTCCGAGGCAATGGCCCCGGCACGTTGCGTGCTCGCCGAACCAGTCGACACCGAAGCCTTCATCGGACTCCTTGAAGAGAGTGGCGTGGCGGCCGCGCCCCTGGTCGACTCCGAGGGACACTACCTCGGCGTCGTTACCTTGGAGTCGTTGCGACAGCGTCTGCGCACGTCTGGTGGATCTGAAGTTCCCATTGACGTGACTTCCGCGCCTGTCTATCGACATGTACACCTTGACGTCGTGCTCGAACTCTTGACGTCGACGCCCCAGACGTGGGCGACGGTTATCGACGACGATCGCCGGGTCGTCGGCACCATCGCGCTGTCCGACATTGTGCGGAACTACCGCCGCACAACGAGGTCGTATCTACGCCGACTAACGGAGATGGGTGGCTCGACGGGCGTCATCGAAGTGGTCGTCGCCGACGACTCGCCGATTGTTGGCGTGCCCGTTCGCTCAGCACTCATACCCCGTGGCGCACTCATCACCTCGGTGGAGCGTGGCGTCGACGTCATTCGGCCCTCCGGTGACACCGTGCTCCAAGCGCACGATCGCCTCACGGCGCTCGGCGCTTCAGGTGATCTTGATCAACTCGTTCGGGTTTCGGCCTCGCGTGGTCCTGGATCAGAAGAGCGAGGGTAGCGTGACCGCGGAATTTTACGGAGTTGTTTTCTCGTGATGGTGTCCCTCGTTGATTAATCGATTGTCGCTTGTTTGTGCATCGTGAGTTTTCTCGGTATGAATTCTTTAAAGTTCCGGTCTAACCGGTCGGTATTGGATTGTTCGATTCTGGCTCGGTTCGCGTCAAAGAGGCGGGGCGTCAATCGAAGCGCCCATGAATTCGGGGTGGCGTGGCTCTACAAATCGGGCGCGCACTACGACGTCACCCTGGGTATCGACGAGCACAACGTGTACCTCGCTCCACGGCCAGTGTGGAAAGTTCGACTCGGTAAGCCCGTGTACGTCATTGCGCGCGGGGAGATCTCGAGCCTCACGTTGGAGGCGAGCGCCGAGATCATTACTGTATGGGATGCGAACATCTGATGCGAAGACTTCGTCGGCGAAGTGTTTGAGGAGTCAGTCGAAAACGTCGATGTCAAGCAGTTGATCAATACCGACGTCTTGTATTCAATGATGAAGCGACGTCAACTGAACGAAACGTACGATCTCAGCCGGGGCTTCGCTCATATTCGAGCGACGAGCCTGGCACTGGTTTTTGTCGTGACGACGTTCGCGATATCGTGTGGGCAGTGGCTGGTGGCCCTGGGCGTCGTCACAGGGGGACAATTCATCGTCGGTGCGCTCGGTCGCACGTTGTCCCAATTGATGAAGGGTAATCGCGCGCGAGAGCGCGTAGTGAGTTGCGCGACACGTGAGTTAACCGTCGCGGCAGTGGTCAGCGTCCTGCCGCCGTGCGCCACGGGCGCGGCCATATCTTTTGGCTCGCACAGGAGTGGCTCCCTCATTTCGTTTGTCGCGGGCGTGTCGTACGCGTTGGCGCTCTCAATGGCAGCGTTACTCGCTGGGCTCGCATTCATGAAAGTTAAGAGCCAAGTGCCCAGAAGTACGTCGGTGAGTCGTCGTTGACGGTGGTCTGGAGAAGCGATCTTGAAGCCAACTGGTCCTTTGAGTTTGGGGCCATTGGGAATAACGCGAAGTGCGGTGTTCCTATCTAGGAATGCCCGAGCCATTGAACTGGGAAATGCGTTGAGTTGTCTCGGTGGTTTCTTACGAAAAATCAGTGGGGCGCCCGGGTCTCGATCCCGGCACCTTGGGATTAAAAGGAACCCTCCATCGGTTGTTCTGTGTCGGTCTCGTTGCACATGTCTTTAATTTTCAAGGAATCGTGTTGTTCTGAGTCGGTCTGGTCTCGTGGTGTTGCAGAAATATGAGGCCTAAAATGAGGCCTGTTCCACGGCTCGTTACTCTTGCTGACGATTTCAAGACAGTTGATCAATCCAGGGGGCATCACTCGTGTGCCCGAAGTGCGCGGGCGTACCATTCCCACGAATCGATGATGTCACTGGGTGCTTGACTCGGATCCCAGCCATTGATGATGCCCACGAGCGTCCAATACCGGCCGACGCGGCGGTCCGTGAACGCCTCGATCCGGTCGGCGACGGTGGCGCGATTGTCAGGTGGTGCGGGGCTGAGGGCTTCGAGGCGTTGAACGATGGTGAGCGCCTCGGTTGAACCAGGGTCGACTCCGGCCCGCATGGCGGGACCGGCAAGTTCGCCCACCGCTTTTCCGACTTCGAACTGGGCGACGTCCGGTTCGGGCCCTTCGGCGAGTGCCCGCTGTGCCATTCGGCGGCTGGTCTCGACGAAGTCGTGATCGCGCAGCAGTTGGGCGAGTTCCACCCAGGCGGCCAACTGGTCGGGTGTCGGGTCGTCGGGTAACTCGGGCGTGCCCATGCGCATCTTTTCGGCGACGGCGTTGGGATCGTCCCCGAATACGGCATCAAGGTAGTCGTCGACGATGCGCTGGCGCTCGTTGGCGCTGAGGGTGGTGAGGTCGGTCATGAGTTCAAGCTCCTGGGGGTTGGTGGATTGGATGAAGACGCGTAGCACCGCCATCTGAAGGTGCAGTACGCGGATCTGCGCGTCGAGTGCGCGAGCGTGCTCGGTGGCAACGTCAATCAGCGACGCTTCGGAGTTGAGCACCCGTTTGACGTCGTCGAGACCGACACCCAGCTCACGCAGCGTACGAATGAGCCGCGCCCGCACCACAGCGTCGGGACCGAACACGCGGTAACCGGCGGTCGTGCGCCCAGTCACGGGCAGCAACCCCTCGTCGGCGTAGAAGCGCAAGGTGCGCACCGACAACTTCGTGCTCTTTGCCAATTGACCGATCATCATGTCATCAATTATCGGGTCTCCACCCAGTGGAGAGTCAAATTGACTTCTGTCAACGTCGCCGAATTCACGAGTCATCTTGAACACTTAGCTAACGTCGCGTCTTTTCCACAGAAGGAGTCCACCGTAGGAGAGGACCACAGCCCAAAGAATGAGCGTCACCGTCGCCGCGCTGGGCGCAAGAAAATGTGCCCCGGTGCTGCCGGTCATTGATTGCAAATCATGGACCGGTAAGAAGCGACCAATTGAGGGTAAAAACTGAAAGAGTAGGTGTTCCGCGACGAATCCCCACGCGAGTAGCAGCACGACACCGCCTACCTGATTCTTGACTATTGCTCCTAGTCCAACACCGAGTGCGCCCCACAAGGCGACGCCAGCGAGGGTTCCACAGACCAAGAGAGTGAAGTTGGCGGCGCTGTATGAAAGAGGTATGTGTCGTGCTTTGAGGATTATTAGACCAATCGAGAGTGCGAGGCCCTCGCCGACGATGCCGAACAAGAGTCCCGCAATCGTTCCGGCCGCAACTTTCGCCCAGAGGACTCGGCTCCGAATGGGCGTGACGAGAAAAGTCGGACGAATCGTTCCGAAGCGGTACTCACTCGTGACCAGCATGATTCCCGCGAGCGCGGCGAAGACGCCTGCGACACCGCCATTGCCAAACAGATTGTTTTGGTCTTGTTCGGTGAGTAAGGACTTTGACGAACCTATGATCCCGGTGAGAAGTGTGACGAGCAGTTCGAGTGCGACGAGCCCGAGCAGTAGACCCACCGTCGTTCGCGTCGATCGGATCTTAAGTAGTTCGGCTTGTGTTTGGACAATCATGAGGCCTCCTCAGACGTCAGGTCAAGAAAGATCTCCTCCAGGGAGGAGCTTTCGTTCGCGAGTTCGTAGATGGGAACAGTGGCGGAAAAAGCTATGTCGCCGACCTGTTCCCTCGTTGTGCCCCGGGCGAGTAGGGCGTGGTCATTGGTTATGGTGGTTTCAATTCCCTCTCGCTGTAACGCGTCTGCCATCAGACTTAATTGGGGACTTCTCACGCGGACCGATGCGCCGACCCGAGCTGTCAATCCTTCGAGCGATGACTCAATTACGAGACGACCGTGGTTGATGATGAGTACTTGGTCTACCGTTTGGGCGACTTCAGCCAATACGTGGCTAGAGACAATCACTGTTCGACCTCCCTGCGCATACGTGCGAAGAAAGTCACGCA
>Ga0182024_10011832_pt1 | contig 17415 bp, 19 predicted proteins | sample P32metaG_FD_120480 | JGI IMG/M metagenome (GOLD analysis project Ga0182024, IMG submission 120480) | Permafrost microbial communities from Stordalen Mire, Sweden - P3-2 metaG (Illumina Assembly) | ecosystem: Environmental > Terrestrial > Soil > Wetlands > Permafrost | place: Sweden: Stordalen...
ATCGCGCAACGCAGTGGTTGATCGTTCGACAGGCGTTGGCCTCGACTGGGAGCTGGCGTTTCTCGGCGACCGGCACGCTGATCTTGCCTACGTCATCGATCCGCTTTTTTCCGAGCATAGCGAGACGGGCGAGACGCTCGTTTGCGGGTTATGTACCCGCGATGTCTTCCTCGACGAATATGCCAGGTGCTCCGGCCTGCCGGTCGATCTGGAAAGGCTTCGTTACTACGAGATCCTGATGGGCTGGAGAAACTCCGTGATCGCCCTCGGCGGCGGCTCCCGCTGCGCCGTGGGTCAGACGTCGCATCAGGACATCATGTTCGCCTGGCTGGTACCCGGCGTGGCACCCATTTGCCTGGGCGCCTTGCGAAAGCTCGTCAAAGATCTCTTCTAGAGGAAGCAGCATGCTGATTGATGACCCGGTACGAATCCGCTCGCTCATCCGTGCGATGCAGGACGTCGTCATCCCCTCCATAGCCCCGGAGGCGCAGCTCGCCCTGGAACAGGCGAACCTCGTTCGCCAGCACTTGAGCTTGATGCTGGCGCAAGCAGACTACGCGTATCGGCTGCAGTTCTCCGAACTCGTCCATTTTTCCGCGATGCTGGGGGAGTTGATCGCATGCCTGCCGGCCGCCGCGCACTCGACGGACCTCGACAACGCGAAGGAACTCCTGCAGCGGGCACAGCCCAGCGCCCGATTGCGGGTACCGGACCGGGGGGAGCTCGCCCGCCTTACCGACGATGTCCGCGAAACGGCGGATCGTATCCTCAAAGCAGCCCTCGACCACGGTGATGCCACGCGTAAGCAGGCAGCGCGTATCGTCTTGGACTACGCCGCACGCCAGATCGCGCGCGAGCGCGTCGCGGTGAAGACAGCGGGGTTCGATCTCGATGCCGCGACGCTGCCGGATCTGAAGGACGTGACTTAGAGATGGGATTAGTGACCGTCGTTCGACATGGACAGGCGAGTTCGTTCGGCAAGACGTACGATCAGCTGTCGGATACCGGTCAACAGCAAGGCCGCTTGCTCGGCGATTACTGGGCCGATCGCGGTATCCAGTGGGACCGCGTTTTCGTGGGGCCGCGCCTGCGTCATCGCGAAACAGAAGGGTGGGTAGCCCGCGCTTATCGAGTGCGCGGTCTGCCCTGGCCGGAGGCCGAGATGCTCCCGGCTCTCGACGAAATCGATATGGCGAAGGTAATCAGTCATTTGGCCGGCAAACCGAATTCGGACAGCGAGAGCATGCATTTGCACGAGGTACCGGAGGAGGATCGCCCGCAGGCACTCAAGGCGATGTTTGCCCGCATGGCCGGGATCACGCGGGACTACGCGGCGCGCCGCTTGGTGGTACCTGGCGCGGAAACCTGGGAAGAATTCAAAGCCCGCGCGGGCCGAGTCCTCGGTCTCATGGTCGGATCGGGCAAGGGCAAGCGCGTGGTCGCGTTCAGTTCCGGCGGTTTGACCGGAATGCTCGTGAGTTGCGCATTGGATCTCGAGGATGACAAGACGATCGATCTCATGATGCAGGTACGGAACAGCTCCTATACGTCCTTCCTGTATTCGCCGGGCAAGTGCACCTTGACGAGTTTCAATGCCGTTCCGCACCTATATCCCGACATGTGGACCGTGGGATGAATGCGCCTTGCAGCATCGATATGTTCCGGATCAGTTGAGGTACATGCCGCCATCGACGTTGAGCGTCTGACCGACGACGTAAGAGCTCTCCGTGGAGGCGAGAAATACGGCGGCGCCGACCATCTCGTCGGCCCTCGCGAGCCGCCCCGCGGGCGTCGCCGCTATTTGCGCGGCTTCCGCTCCCCCTAACTGCGCGCCGAGAGTCTTGGAGAATTCCCGGTCTACCTGCGCCCACATCGGCGTTCGCGTCGCACCCGGCGCGATGGCGTTCACCCTGATTCCGTGTGGAATCAATTCCTGAGCGGCAGATTGTGTCAGGCTGATCACGGCCGCCTTACTAGCGGAATAGACAGCCGCCCCCGGCGAACCGCGTCGGCCGGCACCAGATGCAATGGACACGATCGCCCCACCGCGCCCCTGAGAAATCATCTGGCGCGCCACGGTTTGCGTCAAGAACAACAGCCCCCGAGTATTGACCGCAAATATGCGGTCGAATTCCTGCTCGGTGATGTCCATGTAATTCTGCATTCCGAAGACGCCCGCGCAATTGACCAGAATATCGACGGCGCCCGCCTTGCCGACGGTGCTGCTCAGCACCTGATCCATCGAGCGCCGGTCGCGCACATCGAGTTCATGTCCGAAAGCACCCCGGCCGACCGCACGCGCCGCTTCCTCGCAGTCGGCTTGCGCGACATCTGCGATGCAAACCATAGCACCTTCCAAAGCGAAGCCTTTCGCGATCTCCAAACCGATGCCGCTGGCGCCCCCCGTCACGATCGCAGTCCTACCCCGAAGGCGATCCGTCATCCCCTGCTCCTCGAAAATATTTTTTGAATGCTCGCCCATCCTGAACCGGTGGAGTAAAGTCTTCAAGCATAACGTCCGTTTTCCCTGAGGAATCAAGATGCGTGCTGTGTTGTGCAAGCGCTTTGGACCCGTGGACGATCTCGAGATCGGCGAGATCGACGCGCCCGAGCCGGGGCCCGGAGAAGTGCTGATCGAGGTGCGCGCCGCCAGTGTGCAGTTTGTCGATATTCGCGTGATCGAGGGCCGCTCGCTGTTGAACACCAGCAAGCTCGATGCGCATTTTGGCCGTAAAGTAAAAGTGGATCTGCCGATCATACCGGGTTCGGAAGCGGCGGGCATCGTGAGCCGCGTGGGCGACGGGGTGACCTCGCTCAAGCCGGGAGACCGCGTTTTGGCGACCGGTCTCATTGGAGCGTGGGCCGAGCAGGCCGTGTTTCAATTGGACGAGATCGCCCGAATACCGGATGAAATGGATTTCGAAACTGCCGCCGTTTTCTACGTGCTGTACTTCACCAGTTTCTACGCGCTCGTGAGGCGAGCCGCCCTCGAGGCTGGAGAGACCCTCCTCGTGTTGGGGGCCGGCAGCGGCGTGGGCCTCGCGGCCGTCGAGATCGGCAAGGCACAGGGTGCGTTCGTCATTGCGGCTGCTTCGTCGGACGAGAAATTGTCTGCCGCGCGCGCCCGCGGCGCCGATGTCCTGGTCAATTACGGTATCGGGCCCCTGGACGTGGCGGCGCAGAAAGAGCTTTCCGCGTCCTTCAAGAGCGCCGCAGGAAAGCGCGGCATCCATGTCGTCGCCGATCTGGTGGGTGGCGACTATGCGGAGCCTGCAATGCGGGCCATGAGCTTCAAGGCACGTTTTCTCTCGATAGGCTTCTCCGCCGGAGTTCCGTCGATTCCGATGCACGTCATCTTCAACAAAAATGCCGCATTGCTCGGTATCGAGCCCGTTGCCGACAAGCGGCTGCCGGGAGAGAATCAGGCGCTGCTGTCGAGCCTGTTCGGTTGGTTTCGCGACGGTAAACTGCAACCCGTCATCACCGGGAGATTTCCAATGAGCCGGGCAAGCGAGGCGTTGAAGCGGCTGGCCGACCGAAAGGCGGTAGGTCGCGTGATCTTGACCATGGAGGAACGCTGAGGACTCACCGCTGCCGTCCTTATTTGAGCAGCCTCAGCATGGGCTTGCTTGCATGACTCGGCTCTATGCGCGGCGGCCCCGCCGCCAGCTGTCCGATCCCGACCTCCTCGAGCAGCTCCGGCGTCCACTTCGGAAAGTGATGGATTGAGCGCTCAATGCTGGCCATGCGCCACAGAGATACCATGGGACCCGTGATTTCGAAAAACTGACCGGTGACGGAGCCCGCTGGTTCGGACGCAAGCCACACCACGATGGCTGCGGCCTCATCGGGCGGATAGCTCCCCAATTCGCGGGCGGTGAGATCACTCCGCTGTCCAGCTTGCTTGAGCGCGAGACGAATTCGGTCGTGCAGAGGCCGGGTCAGCTCGGTGGCCACGATGCCACACACGCCGTTGACGGTGATATTGTGCGGCGCCAGCTCCTGCGCCCAGGTCAACACGGCGCCCATCCCGCCGCCTTTCGATGCGCAATGATTCGCATTATTGAGAAGTCCGGTAAATCCACCGCCGCCGACCATGTTGATGATGCGCCCGCCCCGCCCCGCTGCGATCATGTGTCGCGCCGCTCGGCGGCACCCACGAAAATGCGCCGAGAGTTGCACCGCGATGATCTCGTCCCACTGTTCGTCGGTCATCTCGACCAACGGTGCAGCGGACAGAAAGCCGGCGTTATTGACCAGAATGTCGATGCCGCCAAAATCCTCGAGAGCCTTATCGACGATGCGGTCCGGACCGTCGATCGAGGTAAGCTCAGCCACCACGCCCATCGCCTCTCCGCCCGCGCGGCGGATATCGGTGCACGTTCCCTCCACGCTTTCCGCATGCCTGCCGTGGATTAGCACGCGGACGCCGCGCGCGGCGAGCTCCAGTGCGATGCCGCGCCCCCAGCCCCGCGCTGAACCGGTTATGGCGGCGATCTTGCCCCTCAACCCCAAATCGTTCATCGCGGCCTGTCGCCCCCCCCGAAATGCTCCGTAAAGGTGATTCCGTACGTCCTCGGCGGTGCCGCACTGTATTGCGATGCGTCCGCGTCCTCCGCGTTATATGAATAATAGCGCTGGCCCGCAAGGTTCATTCCCCAGGCGCGCACGGCTAGTCGCTCGTTCAGCGAGGTCCACCCGATCGATGCGTTCAGTAAATTCACGATGGGCTGCCGATCATTGTTGGGCGATGACGGGCTGATCTGGCCCTGGCCATTGTCGGGTTCGAAATAATAATCACCGGTGTGGTTCAACGCGACGTTGTAGTCCCAGGTGCCGCTGCTGGTGGGTAACTCATATTTCGCCGAGATCGAGAAGGAGAACGGCGGCGCGTTCGGTAGCTTGTTGCCGCCCAGGTTCCAAGTCGTGCCGTTATAGCCCGGAGGAGCGCCCGGTGCGCCGGGAACGAGGCCGCAGGGGTTGGTCGCGCCCAGCGAACAATTGCCGCCATTGACCGGGTTATAGACAAAGTAGGCTCCGTTCGGGTAATTGTCGAATTTGGCGTCCTCCAGCTCGATCGCCGAGAGCATCAAGGCGGGCCGGACATTCAGGTATGTTTTTGTTGTCACGAGCATCCCCCCTTTGTCTTTTTTATGACATTCGAGCGCTGCCGTTCAAGCGCCTCGGCGGCGCCTCGCTCGCTGACTCGACCGGCCGGGTCGTCCGATAGCGAACGGTCTGCTAACGCAGCACATTCAAGCGTTGTACACGACCCCGCGAATCGATGCAAAATTCATCTGGGCCAGGGCAGCGGCCCTGCGACTGCCGCCGAAAAAATCCGCCCCTCGTCCCGCAGCCAGGGGCGAGCGCTGTGGCGCGGTGCACCCACGAGTGGTACGTTAGCGCAATAGTTTTGGACGATCGCGCATGGGCTTACCTTTACCCCCACCGGAAGGCACGACGATGCTTCCCAAGGGCACGTTCGACGGCAAGGTCGTCGCCATCACCGGCGGCGGGACTGGCCTCGGCAAGGCGTTCGGAAAGGAGTTCGCGCGTCTCGGCGCCACCGTGGTCATCTTGAGCCGCAACGAGGCGCACCGCCTCAATGGCGTGCGTGCAATCGAGACCGTCGGCGGCACCGCGGTCCATTTCGCACTGGATGTGCGCGATGCGCACGCGGTTCGAGCGGCGTTCGATTCGATCGAAGCTACATCAGGACCGGTCGATATTTTCATCAACAACGCGGCGGGCAATTTTCCTGCGCCTGCGGAGGATCTGAGTCCGAACGGCTTTCGCGCGGTGGTACAGATCGACCTCGAGGGCACATTCAATTGTTCACGGGAAATGGCACGGCGCGCCATTCCGGCCGGCCGTCCGGGTGTCATTTTGAATATTGGCTCTCCGACCTACCACGGCGGCGGCCCGGGCCTCGCGCATGTCGCTGCCGCAAAGGCCGGCGTGCACAACCTGACGTATTCGCTGGCGGTGGAATGGGCGCCTTACGGTATTCGCGTCAATACGCTGGTCCCCGGCTTTTTCCCCCATGAAGATCTACCCAAGGAGGTTTATGCCGCCAATGTGGGCGACTCCAAGGGCCGCAATACCCCGGCACAACGACTGGGACAGCCGCACGAGTTGGCCTGGGCCGCCACGTTCTTGTGCTCACCGTTTGCCTCGATGGTCACGGGTTCGATCTTTGTAGTGGACGGCGGCATGTCGCTGGCACCCGGTCCGCGGCCGGCTCCTTTTACCCCCGTGCGCGAGCAGCTCGGGCACGGCCCCTTCAAGCGGGCAACTTGAAGGATAAGGAGCGCGAGCGCTGTTCCATGATGCTGAGTTGGGCGCGACATTGAAACAGCGAACGTTGGGAAGGACCGGCTTGCCCGTTTCGGAGATTGGTTTCGGCTGCGGGCCGACCGGCGGCTTGATGATTCGTGCGGGGGCCGCGGAGCGACGAGACGCAGTGGCGCTTGCGCTTGATTTGGGAATCAACTACTTCGATACCGCGCCCGGATATGGAGCCAATGCCTCGGAATGCCACTTGGGCGAAGCGCTGCATCAGTTGAACGCCCGCCCTTGCATCGCCACCAAGGTGGCGCTGTCGCTCGAGGATCTAGCCGATATCGGCGCGTCGATCCGGCGCTCGGTCGAGGCGAGCCTCAGGCGACTGCGCGTCGATGAACTGGCGGTGATTCAGCTGCACAACCGTGTCGGCGCGGCGCGCGCGGCACGGGCACCCTTCGGCACGGGGGCGCTGCTCGCAATCGAGGATGTCATGGGCCCCGGCGGTGTCGTCGAGGCCTTTGAGCGGCTGCGGAGCAAAGGCCTGGTACGCCACTTCGGCTTTAGCGCGTTCGGCGGCGACATGAGTCTCATCGAACGTCTCATCGACAGCAATACCATCGAGGTGCTGACGACCCATTACAGTATGCTGAACCGAACCGCCTGGAGCGGTCCGGCGATGGGCGACGAGCTCGACTACCGCGAGGTCGGTAAGCGCGCGGTGTCACGCGGCATGGGTTCGGTAGTTCTGCGAGTTTTGGAGGGGGGAATATTGACCTCCCCCGCCCCTGCATCAATGAGCAGAGCGCGCCGGCTGGCCTCCTTGATGGACGCAGCCGACCTCGATGTCGCCGAAGGAGCGGTGCGTTTTGCGTTATCGAATTCCAAGATAGGGGTCGTGCTCATCGGGTTCTCCGATGCGGAACAGATCCGCCAGGCGACAAACTATGCGGGGCAGGGACCGCTTCCGCCCCCGCTTCGGGCTTTGATCGAGGAGACTTGATGCTGCACACTGCCAAGCGCGCGTGCGTACTCGCCCACTTCGAAATGAGGCTCTCATGAATCAAATGGTCTGCCTGAGTCCGAACGGTGTCGACACTTATCATGTCCCGGCGTTGCCCACCACGCTGATGGTCGGCACGATGAATGGCGTGGTCGAGCTGCGCAACCGCGCACGCACGGAGGACTGGCAAGAGGTCAACCGGACGCTCGACGGGCTGCACATCAGCTCGTTGATGAGCGAACCGGCCCGCGGGGCACTATTCGCCGGCGTCCATGGCGAAGGCCTGTATCGCAGCCTCGATGGCGCAAGGACCTGGGAAAGGAATCTGCCGGGCCTGACCGTTCCGCACGTCTTTTCCTTGTCATTCGACCGGCGCGCAGAGGCGGTAACGCTGTACGCCGGCACGGAGCCCGCGCGCTTGTTTCGCAGCCGCAATGGTGGAGATTCATGGCATGAGGTACCAGGCCTCGCCTCCGCGCCGGGCCGCGATAAGTGGTGGTTCCCTGCCCCGCCGCATATCGCCCATGTCAAACATGTCGCGACCGATCCGCGTGATCCGCGGGTGCTCTACGTCTGCATCGAGCAAGGAGCGCTGCTCAAGAGCTCCGACGGCGGAGAGCATTTCGAGCAGCTGCATTTCGAGGACGCTGGCTGCCGCTACAACAACGACGCGCATCGCATCATCTTCAATCCGCGAGACCCGGATGAGATTTTCTTGGATGGCGGCGATGGGATCTTTCGCAGCCGCGACGCTGGACAGAGCTGGGAACACCTGGCGACCCCGGCCATGCGGGTCGCCTATCCGGATCATCTATATCTGGCGCCCGACGATCCGAGCACTGTATTCGCGGTCGGCGGCGGCGACCCCCCGAACATCTGGCGAAGCTCCGGCCATGCAAGATCGACCATCGTGCGAAGCCGCGACGGCGGCCACTCGTGGAGCCAGATCGGCGGTGCTCTGCTCGACTCGCTCCCCGGCAATCTAGAAGCTGCGACGCTGGTCTCGTGGCCCGGCGGCTACGGGTTTTTTGCCGGCTCGACCGACGGCGAGGTGTTCTCGAGCTTCGATCGTGGTGAGCACTGGTCGCGGATTGCACACTCGCTTCCACCGGTTTCGAAGTGCGTCCACCACGGAAACCTGGCTAAGGGTCGCGCCGCGGTTGCAGCAGTCGAAAATCGCCCATGAGCTACAAGGGCACCACCGTCATCGACGTGCACGGCCATCTTTCGACTCCGCCGCAATTTCGTGCATTCGCCTTCAACTTGGTCGTCATCCGCGATCCAAACGAGCAGCTGTCTCTGTCCGCGGATGCCATGAAACCTGCCATCGAGCGCCACCTCAGGATGCTCGACGAGCGTGGCATCGACGTGCAATTGATTTCACCGCGGCCCGTCGCCATGTTGCACTGGGAGCGGGCGCCGGTGGTGGAACAGTGGACCCGCAGCACCAATCAGGTGATTGCGCAGCAGTGTGAAATGCACCCGAAACGCTTTGTGGGCGTCGGGCAGCTGCCGCAGACGCCCGACGGCAACATCGACCGCTGCGCCGAGGAACTCGAGCGCTGCGTGCGCGAGCACGGATTCGTCGGCGCCATCTTGAATCCCGATCCCGGCGGCGACCGCAAATCGCCGGGCCTCAATTCGACGCATTGGTTTCCGCTTTACGAGCGGGCGGAGGCCCTCGACGCCACGCTCGTCGTGCATCCGTCGATCACGCGCGATCCTCGGCTCGATGGCATATACAATGCCTACCAATACAACAATTTGACCGAAGAGACTCTGGCCACTTTGCTGCTGGAACAGGGCAACGTATTCACCCGCTTCCCAAGGCTGCGAATCGTCGTTTGTCATTGCGGCGGCGCGCCCCGCCGGCTGGCGGAAGGCGGGGCGGTCTTCGATGCCACCCGCCCGTCCCGGGACACGGATAACATATTCTACGACAGCGGCGAATTCGCGGGAGGCCAATTCGGAATGCAGGTAACGCGGGCGCGCCCCGACAAGTTGGACCTGGGTGCCAACCTTTTTTTCGACACGTGCGCCTACGATCCCTATTTTTTGACGGCCGCGCTCAAACAGCGGGGGGTCGATCGCATGGTATTCGGTACCGAAGTGCCGGGCAGCGGTTCTCACCTGAGAAATCCCGAGACGGGCAAGCCGGCCGACGATGTCTTGGCGCTGCTCGACCGGCTCGATTTCCTCACCGACGAGGACCGGCGCAAAATCATCTATGACAACCCTCGACGGGTATTTCCCAAGCTGGTCGGACGCGCCTGAGGAGCCGCTCGGATGGCGCGCATATGCAGCGTGATTGCAAGCTCCCACTCTCCTTTCCTGTTCAAACCCCAGGAGTGGTGGAACCAGGTGCGGGATGCGCGGGCGCGCACCGTGCACAATCCCGTCGACTCCGATGAGGACAACGCCCGCAAGCTGGCGCGCACGCGGGCGGCAATGGGCACGCTCCGAGACATCTTTCAGCGCTCGAGACCCGATGTGTGCCTTATCTTCGGCGACGATCAGGATGAGCAGTTCGGTTTGAGCAATCTGCCGGCGTTTGCCGTCTATGCGGGCGGCGAGTTCGAGGGATACCGGGAATTGGCCTACGCCGGCGTGCCGGGCAGCCGCAGCCTGCTGCCGAAGAACAATGAGACGTGGGCCAAGGTCGCCGCGCGTCCCGATCTGGCGCGCGATTTACTCGAGTCGCTGCTGCGGTCCGGCTTCGATCCGGCTTTTATGCTTTCGCTCCCGAATCCAGCGCACGGAATGGGCCACGCGTTCATGCGCCCCCTCGGAAGCCTGACTGACGGTCGTTTCGATGTACCGGCGTTGCCCGTCATGGTGAACTGCTTCTACGCGCCACAACCCACCGCGGCCCGCTGCGTCGCGGTGGCTCGCGCAATTCGCAAAACGATCGAAGCATGGCCGGAGACGATCCGAGTCGCCGTCATAGGGTCCGGCGGCTTGTGGCACACGCCGGGCGCGCCGGATGCCTATATCAATCAAGAATTCGACCAGGCCATCCTCGAGGGTATCCGAGCGGGCGACACCGACCGGCTTGCCGATTATTTCGATCATTGGCAGCCTGGAGCTGCGTTTGCGCATTTGAGGTGCTACCAGAGTTTCTCCGGTGGCACCCGCATGATCGGCGGCATCGGCAGCGGCACCGGCGAGACACGCAACTGGATCATGGCGGCGGCGATCGCCGATCGGCCGGGCGTGGTCGTCGGCTATGTGCCGGTATATGCTTCGCCCTGCGGCATGGGTTTCGCCCACTGGGATATGCAATGACTGACACGCTCGATTCGGACATCGAAGCTCATGTGCGACGATTGCGCAGGCTCGATTGCTGTGCGGTGTCCGACGCGCTCGACCAGATCGGCGCCGCTGGAGCGGTGAGCGGGCTGCTGCATCGTGCGGGCCCCCATCGTATTGCCGGCCGCGTGGTCACGGTGCGGCTTGGCCTCGGAGAGCCGCCGCCGGGACCGAAACGGCACCTCGGGTGTAACGCCATCGAGAAGAGCGGCGCGCGCGACGTGCTGGTGATCGAACAGCGCACGGGGATCGACTGCGGGAGCTGGGGCGGACTGTTATCGCTGGCCGCCCAGCGCCGCGGTATAGCCGGGGTCATAGCCGACGGACCAGTGCGCGACGTCGATGAAGCGCTCGCCATGGGATTTGCCGTATTTTCGCGCAGCCTCACCGCACGGACGGCGCGCGGCCGTATCATCGAGCAGGGAACCGACGTGCCCGTGACCGTCGGCGAGCTTGAAGTCCGATCCGGCGACTATGTCATTGCGGATCGCAGCGGCGTCGCGTTCGTTCAAGCGTCGCAGATGCCCGCTCTCCTCGACGCCGCGGAACGGATCGCCTCCCGCGAAGCCAAGATGGCTGAGGCGATCCTGGCCGGCGCCCCGGTCAGCGAGGTCATGGGAGCGTCTTACGAAAACCTGTTGAAGGCGTGAGCGATGGCCGGCCACGAAATGGATGCGAGCGTCCGGCGAGCCGCCTCGTTGGATACCGCTACCCTGAGCGATGCGCTGGACCGATGCGGAATCGTCGGTCAATGCACGAAGATCAGGCCTCGTGCCCCATCGTTTCGACTTGCCGGGCGAGCGTTTACTCTGATGTACGGTCCCGCGACGAGCCCGCCCGGGACGGTCGGGGACTATATCGACGACGTACCTCCCGGGTCTGTCGTGGTTCTCGACAACGGCGGGCGTGAGGACGTTACCGTGTGGGGCGACATCCTGACTGAAATTGCTCATCGTCGAGGCCTGGCAGGCACCGTGATCCACGGCATCTGCCGCGATGTGTCCTTATGCCTGGAGTTGGGCTATCCGGTGTTCAGCCGCGATCACTGGATGCGGACCGGCAAGGACAGAGTGCAGCTCGTAAGCACCGGCACCCCCGTGACTGCCGGCGACGTGCGAGTCTGCGCTGGAGATCTCGTGCGCGGCGACGCCGACGGGGTGATCAGCATCCCGTGCAAGCATGAGCAGCGGGTGCTCGATATGGCGGAGCAGATCGAACGCGCGGAAAGCCGGATTCGAGCCGCGGTACGCGCAGGCATGCGGCTGGACGAAGCGCGCAAACAATTCCACTATCACGAGCTGCAAAGGCGCGGAAAATGAGCGGCGCAGAAGCCATCGACCCCGAATCGACCACCCACCGCGAGATAGTACGCGTCTCCCCCGAGTTGATCGAGCGCAGCCGCGGCTTTTCCGCAGCGACGCTGCACGAATCAGCGGGCAAAACCGGCGCGTTGCCGCCCGAGATCGGCCCGGTATGGCCGGGCTGCCGTATCTGCGGCCCCGCGGTCACGGTCCAGTCGCCGGGTGGCGATAATCTGTGGATCCACCGGGCCATCTACGCAGCCCGAGCGGGCGATGTGCTCGTCGTGCATGCGGGCGGCCAATACGGGTTCGGCTACTGGGGCGAAATCCTGTCAACTGCGGCGCTATGCCGCGGCCTCGGGGGATTGGTCATCGATGCGTGCGTGCGCGACGGGGATCTGCTTGGCGAGCTGGGTCTGCCGGTGTTCGCGCGCGGCCTCTGCATTCGCGGCACCGGCAAGGATTTTGGAGCACGCGGATCGATCAATGCACCGATTCTGTTCGGCGATGTGGTCGTGGCGCCGGGCGATCTGATCGTGGGGGACGCGGACGGCGTGGTGGCCGTCTCACGAGACAACGTCGCCCCGGTCCTCGGTGCCGCGGCGGAACGCGTTGCAATGGAAACGCGAATCCAAGAACGGCTGCGCGCAGGAGAGTCGACCCTGTCGGTCTACGGATGGATCTGAGCGAAGCCGGCTCATGGCGCCATTGCCGCGATTTCATCGCTCAGGTCAATTTTTTGAGCTCGGACAGTATCTGGGGCGGCAGGCCCGGCTCTCCGTTCGTATATCCACACATGAGATCATAGACGCCGTCGAACCGCCGCTTGATTTCGCGGGCGCAGGTGGCGGCATTGCCGACGACGCTGAACCTGTGGAGAATCTCGTCACTGACGAGTGCACCCATGTCCTCCCAGCGACCGAGCTTCGAGAGGCGCAGCATTTCTGGTTGCAGGTCACCGTAGCCTTCCACCTCGAGGATGCCCTTGTAGGCCGGTGTCGATGCATAGAATGCGATGGCTCGCTTGACGCCTGCGATCGCGTTCTGAAGCGCCTCGTCGGTCTCGCCCACCGCGACGTACGGCATCCCCACCAGCCGAAAATCCTTTAGCGCGCGGCCCCTCGCCGCCAATACCCGTTCGATCGTAGGAATCGTGACCTCGCGCAGGTAGCGCTCCGTGGTGAAGCTATGGCAGAGCAATCCATCGCCGACCTCGGCCGCCACCTTCGTCATCTCGGGACCCAAGGCTGCCAGCATCACCCGCGGTCTTCCGTATTCCCTGTCTTCCGGAATGAACATCGGGGATGTCAATGTATGTGTGTAGAACTGCCCCTCGAAATTCAGCGGCTTCGCCTCGTACCAAGTGTCCCAAATGGCGTGCAATGCTTGGATAAACTCCTTCATGCGCGGCGCCGGATGCGACCAAGGCATCGAAAATCGGCGTGTGATGTGCGGCTTGATCTGCGACCCGAGGCCGAGTATGAAACGCCCTTTCGAAAGCGAGGCGAGGTCGTGCGCCGAATGCGCGACCAGCATCGGAGTCCGCGCGAACGCCACGGCGATGTAAGTCATGATCTCGACCGTTGTCGTCCTTTCGGCCGCCAAGGCGGCGAGCATAAAGGGATCATGCTTCGATTCGTTGGTGAAGATCGCATCATAACCGAGATCCTCGAGACGTTTCGGCTCCTCGCGCGCCTGCACCAGAGTGTTCATCATCGTGCTGAATTTCATGCGAAACCTCCCTCTGCGCCAACCGTGCAAGCATGATATCTTGAACCCGTGGACAGTTCTTCAGCGAGTGGACAGATGCGCTACAGGCTTTTGGGCGGTACCGGGTTGCGAGTCTCCGAGCTGTGCCTCGGAGCGATGACGTTCGGGCAAAAGCGCGGCGGCTGGGGAGCTGCCGCTCCCGAGAGCCAGGCGATCTTCGAGAGGTTCGTCCAGAGCGGCGGGAATTTCATCGATACCGCCAACATGTATCAGCTGGGCGAAAGCGAAAGCCTGTTGAGCGGCCTCCTGGACGGACGCCGGCATGAGATCGTACTCGCCACGAAGTACTCGCTCGGCGCACGCTCAAACGACCTCAACTCGGGCGGAAACCATCGAAAGAGCATGGTTCAGGCGCTCGAAGGCAGCCTGAAACGCCTGCGGACCGATTACATCGATCTCTACTGGATGCATGCGTGGGACGGCGTGACGCCGGTCGACGAGGTCTTACGCGCGCTCGATGACATGGTACGCGCGGGCAAGATCCTTTACATCGGCTTCTCGGATACCCCTGCATGGGTCATCGCACGATCCCAGGCGATTGCGGAGCTCCGCGGATGGAGCAAGCTCGCGGCAACCCAGGTTCCCTACAGTCTCATCGAGCGCAGCGTCGAACGCGAGATCTTGCCGATGGCGGCCAGCTTGGGCCTCGCCGTGCTTGCATGGGGACCGCTTGGCAACGGCCTTCTCAGCGGCAAATATTCGGGGTGGCGCGGTGCATCCACGCAGACCGTTGAGGGGCGCCTCAACGATCCGGGTTATCCGGTTCATGGGTACAGCCCGCGAAGCGAAAAGATCGCGCAAGTGGTCATCGAAGTGGCTGAGGAGTGCGCGGCGACGCCGGCGAGGGTCGCTCTGGCTTGGCTGAGATCGCGATCGAGCGCCGTCATTCCCATCATTGGCGCACGCACGATTGATCAGCTCGACGACAATCTTGCTTGCCTCGAGACCTCTTTGTCAGAGCGGCAACTGCAGCGCCTGAACGATGTGAGCGCCATCGAGTTCGGGTTCCCAGCTGATTTCTATCCTGCCATCGAGGCGACTATGTTCGGCCAGATGCGCGGGCGCCTGGATGCGCCGCAGGGTTGAGAATCGAGCTTGGGCGGCGCCGCTCGATCCGCGCCGCGCTCATGTTCCCTTCGCCGGCAAGGGCCTGAAGATCGTTTCGTGGACATCGACCACATACCGTCTGATCGAGCCGGGCAGTATGAATCTATTTTCGTCCTGTTCCATCAAGCTGCGCACCCGCGGGTCGGCCAAGCAACGCATCGCCCGCTGGGCAGTGTCGAGATCCTCATAGAAAACCTCGACGATCGCATCGCATTCGCTCTCGATCGCAGCATCGACCTGAGCACCGGCGGGGGCCGCTTGTTCGGGAACGACGAAGTTGCGCCGGTGCACTGCCGCGCCTTGCGGAAGAAGGCCGTGCATGAGCGGCACATGGACATCGTCGTAGTGCTCGATAAACTCTTCGCGCGTGATGTCGGCGCGTTTTTTGAGGAGCATGATGACTTTGAACATGACGTGTGTCTTCCCCTTGGCTATTGACGCGGCACCTCAGACAGCAGCATAAAGGATGCCGGTCTGATCGGCACCCGAGGAGCCGCCGTGTTGTCTCAAAAAAAGAACGAAATGCTCACCCGCGTGGGTGCAGGTACGCCGTGCGGCGACCTCATGCGTCGTTATTGGCATCCGATCTATCCGGAGATCTTGCTCGATCGAAATCCCGTCCGTAAAGTGCGGATTCTGGGCGAGAATCTCACCCTCTACCGCGACGCCGGCAATCGGCTCGGCCTGATCGCTGAGCGCTGCCCCCACCGCCTCACCAGCTTGTCGATGGGCATTCCCGAGGCAGAGGGACTGCGTTGCTGCTATCACGGCTGGTTGTTCAATGCGCAAGGCCGATGCCTGGAAATGCCGCTCGAACCGCACGGCACGCCGATGTTGCGCAACCTTCAGATCCAGGCGTATCCCGTCCAGGCCATGGGCGGTCTGGTTTGGGCCTACCTCGGACCCGCTCCGGTGCCTGCGCTCCCGCGCTGGGATCTTTTCATCCGGCCCGGCGGCTTCAGGCAGATCGTGGCGCACCGGTTGGCCTGCAATTGGCTTCAGGTCATGGAAAATCGCGGCGATCTCGGACACGCAGTATTTACGCATGGCCGGCTTTTTCAGCATGTCCTCGCCAAGGAGGGAAGGCTCTACGAGGATCCCGGGGCGCGGTACAACGCGGCCATGAAGGAGCATCAGACCGCGCGCGCCGCGGGAGTCCATACGCAATATCGTCCCGTATACAACCGCTTCGGCTTTACCAAGGGCCGGCTCGTCAAGGGAGAGAGCGAGGACAGCCGATCCTGGACGATCGGAATCAATCCGATCTTATTTCCTTACACCTTGGCGAGCGGGCCCGGCGACGGAGGTATCCGCCGTCATTACCAGATAGGCGTTCCCATCGATGACACCACGACCTGGCATTTCCAATATTTTTGTTACATGTTTCCACCGGAGCTCGATGTCCCGGCGCAAGCGCACATCCCGTACGTGGAAGTGCCGGTGAAGGACGAGAACGGCGATTACATCTTGGATTATGTGCTGGCACAAGACATGGTGGCTTGGACTGAACAGGGCGAAATCATGGACCGCACCAAGGAGCACCTCGGGCAAAGCGATGTGTGCGTGATCGCATATCGAAAGATGCTGGAACAGCAAGTCGAAATCGTGCGCGCCGGCGGCGAGCCGATGAACGTATTTCACGGCGATGCCGACAGCCTGGAGCTCGAGATTCCCGGCAATGAGGGGCTTGCGCCCGTGCTTGGAACCACGGTCGGTGCGCAGTTGGATTACCGCGGGAATTTCCATAAGCCGTCCAAGGGCGGCTGGCTGTACATCGATGATGATGCCGATCGATATTGTCCGGATCGCGATACCATCGTCGAGCTATACCGGCGAAGCGAAGCATTGGCACGCACAAAGGCTGCATCACATGAGAAGTGAAGAGACATCCGGCTTGCGCGGTTTCATCCGATTGCCTGGCCTGCCCCGATGAGCCCGGTCGGAGGGATCATGGATTCCCAGCAGCTCGCCGATCATCTGCTGATTCTCAACCGATACGCCGCTTACGCCCACGCAGTCGACACGAACGATGGCGATGCATACGCCGACTGCTACGCGGCCGATGGCTGGACAGACATTTCAAGCTTCAAGACCGTGTCAAAGCTCGCCGAGGCCGGACTGTTGAGCTTCATGGACCAGCGCGGCATCATTCGGGGCCGCGAAAACCTGCGCAAATCCGCGTCTCTGGTGAAGCTGCACCACGTGACCGCAAACGTCTTCATTCGCTCGATCGACGGTGATCGAGCGCGCGGCAGTGCCCACTTCGTGGTATTCGCGCCCGATGATGGACGGGTAGAACATTATGGACGATATGAGGACGAGCTGATGCGCTGCCCGGACGGACAATGGAGAATCGTTTCCCGCGTGGACGTCGCGCTCTACGAACGCGATCGTCCGCTGCCGCCGTTAGCGGGTCGCTGACTGGGGTGAAATCGGATCCTCAAGCCATTGACCGAGCGGAATATGAGGTTGGGGACCCAAGAAGGCTCTTCCAGGACCTCGATCCGGTCGAAACGCTGAGTCACCTCCGCTAGAAATTCCCCCATCTGCAGCTTCGCCAACATATGACCGATGCAATGGTGTACACCCGGGCCGAACGTCAGCGCCCGATCGTTGGCGCGAGCGAAGTCGAGCCGATCGGGA
>Ga0182024_10011833_pt1 | contig 17414 bp, 10 predicted proteins | sample P32metaG_FD_120480 | JGI IMG/M metagenome (GOLD analysis project Ga0182024, IMG submission 120480) | Permafrost microbial communities from Stordalen Mire, Sweden - P3-2 metaG (Illumina Assembly) | ecosystem: Environmental > Terrestrial > Soil > Wetlands > Permafrost | place: Sweden: Stordalen...
GACAAAGCTTGTACCCTCTGCAACATCGAAGGGTGAAACCGAAGGGTGCCCCAGGTCTCGCGTTTGAGACCTGGGATCCCTCAAACCAATTCCCACTGGAAACACCCACCCTCCTCTTTGTCACTAGGAGCGTACCCGGATTTCCTGCCACGCGGCGCTGGACAAGACCGCGTGTGCGCCTTTCCTTAAAGAAAGGCGCATGATGTTTGCCAACGCCACCAACATCCACAGGAAATCCGGGGTAGCGTAGTGGAGAGATCTGCGGTTTTCCTTTTTTGGCTCTCCACACACGCACCGCCACATTAGTGAAACGTGGGCAAAATACCCTGTTCAATGGCAACCGTGGAAGCTTCAGTGCGATCGCAGACCTCGAGCTTCTCCAGTATCCGGTTGACGTGGTTACGCACGGTAAACTTACTAATCCCGAGCGCCTGACCGATCGTCTTATTGGTAAGCCCCTTGGAGAGCAGCTCCAGGATTTCAATTTCCCGAGCACTGAGCCCATCGCGCTGCTTGCGCTCCAAGAGGCGCTCTTCTATCCGCTTGGGAAAATGGGTATTGCCCGCGTGCACCGCCTTGATGGCGGTGATGATTTCATCCCGGGATGTTTCCTTGCCCAGGTAGGCCATTGCGCCCGCTTCGACTGCGCGAAAAATCTCTTCGTCAAGTTCGAAGTTGGAGAGAATCACGACCTTCGGCGGTGACAACAGCTTGCGCAGAGCGCGCAGTGTGTCGATGCCGTCCATGTGGGGCATGCGGAGATCCAGCAACATGACGTCGGCCGGCTCCTTCGCCAGGAACTCAAGCGCTTCACGGCCGCCATGCAATGATCCGATGATCTTGAGGCCGGTCTGCTTGCGCAGCATGCTGTTCAATCCCGCACGCACCACGGGATGGTCATCTACCAGCAATACACGGATGGGCGACCTGGTTACTGTCTCAGTCATTGTTACGCTCCTACCGCACTTTCCGATCGTACTCTCGCCACCTTGAACGGATAAAGCGCTTCACTCGGGGTACTGTTACCTGGACCGATGTTCCTGCTCCCGGAGAACTGCGAATATCCAGCGCGGCGCCGATGCTTTCCGCACGTTTTCCCATCCCCCGGATGCCGAAGTTCGCCGAATCCTGACCGGAAGGAAAGCCTCGGCCATCATCTTCTATCAACAGCTGCCAGGCCGTCGACTGGTGCAGGAGTGAGATGACCATCTTCGACGCATCGGCGTGCCGCACTGCGTTGGCGATGGCTTCCTGGCCGATGCGGAAGAGCGCGTCCGCAACCCGAGGAGGAATCGAACCTGGGTCGCCGCCGCCCACATTGCGCAACTGCACCTCAATCGGTCCGCCGTTTGCGATTCTGGCTGCACATTCATCGAGCGCCTGCAACAGCCCAAGTTTCTCGACGGTCTCCGATCTTAGCGCAGAGATGCTCCTTCTGGCTTCGTCATGACTCGTGCGCACCAAATCGGTAGCCAGATCGAGGTGTTCCCGCAGTTCCGTCTCGTTGCCTACCTCATCGTGAATAGCCTGTAGCTGATAACCGATTCCGGCGAAACTTTGCGCCAGGGTGTCGTGGATCTCGTGCGCCAATCGCTCCCGCTCCTCGAAAACTGCGCGCAGCTTCATCCGCTCAAGGCGCCCGTGGATGGTCTGTGCGGCCAGCACCAGCAGCAGGAGCACGATGATGCCGGCCACGATATGACCAGTGCTCCACCAGGGCGGCCGTTGCACTACCTCGATATCGTCGATCGCCGGCAGGATCACCGCGAAGGGGGTTTGGTTCTGGGTGTAGGCGGGGTCGATAACGCAAATTCCATGGAGCTGCAACCGGCTCTTCTCTTCAAGAGTCCAGGGGAAGGACGTGCGGCCTTTCCCACTGACGATGGCGCGGAAGCTTTGGCTCCCACTGGACAGGGTCAGGACAAGGCTCTGGTTGGGCCCTTGCTCTTTCTGCTGCAGCAGGCCTTCAATCTCGATAAACATGGCGTCGTAATTGCCAGATGCTGCCTGCGATGCGGTGACCGAAACCGGCGCGACCGGTGAATGGGACCACAGCACACGCACGCTCGCGTTTTTCAACACCGAGCTGAAATCCCCTGGCGCCAGGTCACCCGTGGCTTCCACTTCGTCGCCGATCTCGAGCGGCAAGCGCGCATCGCGGCGCACAATTGCCAGCCCCGCTCCGGCGTCCTGGATGAACAACACCGGAGAGGTCAAAGTGACGATCCCGTGCACCGTTACCTGGGTCAGCTTGCCGGGAGCCAGCAGGCGGAGATTGCCAATGGGGATGGCGTGGGGATCGAAGTGGTGATTTTTGGTTTCCCGATCGATCGCTTCCAGATCTCTATCGAGGGTGTCGGAGGTGGCGCCACCTGCGAGGTCGTGTGCAACGGCCGACGGCGGCGGTTCCGGGCCAATCATCGCTACCTCATCGGCGCGGGTTGCCGGGCGCACCTGGACGTTACGCCAGAGGGCGCCCGTGGCGTAAGACTTCAGGCCGAATCGTCCCGATTGCAGGCAGTCCTGGTTACGCGTGGCCGCCGTGGTGATGTCGCCGGAAAGAGACGTGGCCGTCACCACGAAGTCGCATTCGTAGGCCAGGAACTTCAGGTGATACCAGCTCTGGGCATTGACCCTTGGTTTTACCGGCACCGACTGGTATTCCCGCCAGCCAAAATCCGCGCGGCCCAGGATCACCGAATCGTCGAGATCGCGCAACCCGGCGAAGTATCCGTTGTACGCATCCACTCCTTCCTCCTCGTTTCTGGCGCGGAGAATAAGACCGGCATCGCCGTATTGCCCAAGCAGCTGTACGTCCGCTTCGACGGAGTAGTTCTTCCAATTCGCAGAGCCACTCATCAGCTTGGCGCCACGTTCGTCTGAGTTGTTGCGCATTACGCCGTCCACAGCTTCCCAGGTACCGCCGTAAGCGGTCCAGTCCTCCCTTCGATCAAGCGACGCGGTATGGGCGGGGGGAGTGTCCAGCCGCGAAGAAGAGAGTCGCCATGCCAGAAAAGCAACCATAGCAGTGAACACAACGCAGGCCCCCATCAATAGAAGAGCGGTACGCGACCTGGTGACTTGCTTCATTGGCCTTCCCACCAGTGCGCTGTCAACACCTCGCGCATCTCCGGAGAGTCGATGTTTTCCCGGGTGAGCAGTTTGGGTTGCACGATCAGCTTGTCGGGAACCTGGGCTCCATGGAGCCTCCCGTCAATTTGGCTGATCGCCAATCGGCCGATTTCAAAGGTATCCTGGGCGACGACGGAATCGAGGCCGCCGTTGCGAATGGGGGGCAGGAGGTCCTGGTCAAAACCGATCAAGTGAATCACCCCCGCTCGATTCGACTCGATCAAGGCATAGTAGGCTCCCCTGGTGGCATCAGCAGAGAGCGCGACCAGGGCCTCGAGGCTGGTTCCGCTCTGTAGCAGTTCGCCCGTTGTTTCTTGTTCCTGCGCCGCGCTGGCCTGGCCAGGTCTGCGCGCTATCACGCGGATGCGCGGGAACTCTGAGGCCAGTGTGTCTTCAAAGCTCCGGTCGCGCAGGGTCATACTTTTGAGTTTGGGATCGAGGCCCACGATGGCAACCGCACCTTGGCCATTCAGGATCAGTCCCAGGCGGCGGGCTGCCAGGCGGCCGCCGGCAACTTCATCGTTCAGTACGTACGATAGGTTGCTTGCCGGGTCGATGCCAAGTTCCGTTCCCACTACCACGATGGGGATGTGCGTCGCCAGCGCATGTTTGATGGGCGTACGCAGCGCCAGGGTCTCATCGGGCGCGAGCACAATGCCGCGATAATGCAGTGCCACCACCTTTTCCAGCAGCGCGATCTGCTTTTGAACATCGTGAGGCCGCGTGGGAGCGTTCCAATAGACAGTCATGCCGCGCGCTCTAGCTGCCTCGGCGGCGCCGGAATGCTCTGGCTCCCACAATGCCGTGCCGCACGCGCGCGGGATGACGGCAATTGCCGTGGGCCCACGTTTACACGCGGATAGTGCAATCAAGGCAGTTGCAGCAAACGTTATCCCGGCTCTCCTGGCTAGCCTGTTTCTCGCATTTTCGATCATGTGCAACTACAGTTGCCGGGCCAGCGTCCGTCCGTCCTGGATGCATGGACGAGGCCCTCCTCCCGAACGAATCATGGTACACCGCGGAGCGTCAATATGCGATGGTCTCCGGACGGGATCGGGGACCAGTCTAACGGTCCGCGCAAGCCTCCTTGACGTTGGTACACATGACCCATTGCGCTTCATCTTGGGGCGGGCATATGGTTCTCCTGCCCGGACCAGGAAACAAACTTGCTCCGCCGAGAAATCGTTTTCTTCTTTGCCCTTTCTTCGTCACAGGCGAGAGATCCTGACCGGATGCACGACTTTGAGGACCTTCTGGGGAGGTTGGTATGAAACGCAATCCAATACGCGCAGCCCTCGGGCTGGCGCTGGTTATCGGTGCTTTTTCCAGCGCCTTCGCGCAGTTTAGCGGCAGCATTTCCGGCACCGTGACTGATCCGGCCGGCGCCGTCATCCCCGGGGTCACCGTCACCCTAATCAACGCCGGAACTGCAGCAGGGAAGACGGGTACCACCGACGCGTCCGGCTTCTATCAGTTCGTCAGCCTGGCCCCCGGCAGCTACGCATTGAAGACGGCTGCAAAGGGCTTCGCAGACACCCAGCAGAGTTTCACACTCGCGACCAACCAGACCCTGAACCTGCCGGTCAAAGTCGCCGTCGGCACCTCAAGCGAAACCGTGCAGGTGACCACCCAGGCGCCGCTACTTGATACCAGCGATACGCGCCTGCAGGAGACACTGTCCACCCAGACCCTCTCTTCCCTCCCGCTCGCCGGGCGCAACATGATCTCACTTGTCACATTAGCGCCAGGCGTAACCGGATTGGGAGTCACCAGCAACGGAAGCCCTGGGTCAGGCCGCGATAACTACTCCACCGAGACCCAGGTGGATGCGAGCGCGAACGGCCAGGGCGCCGTTGGGAATATGTATGTGGTGGATGGCCTGGACGTCACCAGTTCCATCCGCCCAGGCGTACTGAACATGACCCCGAACCCCGACTCCATTCAGGAAACGACCATTCAGAGCAACACTTACAACGTCGACTATGGCCGGGCCAGCTCCATTCAGATGACCATGACCACCAAGTCTGGTACCAACCAGTATCACGGTAACGCGAGCGACTATTTCACTTACCAGGGATTGCTGGCGCGGACCGAGTTCACCTCAAAATATGCCCCGTTTCACTCCAACAATATTTCGGCAACCATTGGCGGTCCTATCATTCCCCGGCATGACATTGGATTTTTCTTCTTCGGGATCGAGCCGCTCCGTTCGTCGGCCGGGGTTTCGACCCCTGTGAGCTTCGAGGATCCGCAGTTCACGGCTTTTGCTCAAAGCACCTTCCCCAATACCCTCGGCACCATGCTGCTAACCAAATATCCGGTGAGCAAGATTTCCAGCCAGGCAGTCCAGGCTACTGCGGCAACATTGTATCCCGGCACCTGCGGCACTGCGGCCACCTCATTTCTGCCCTGCAGCACAGCCATGGTGGACAACGCCAACTATACCGACACTTCCTACCGCAACGGCTTGCAATACAACTTCCGGCTGGACAAGGCCTTCGCCGCAGAACGGCTGTATGGGAGCTTCTATCGCACCACCTTGAACACCAACACGCCCAATGTGCGCTCGGCTTTTTCTACCACGAACAATTACTATCAGTACGCCATTCAGATCAATGAGACCCACACTTTTAACCCCAGCACTCTGAATGAAGCCGCCTTTGCGGCAATGCGAGTGGAAGGCATACAGGGCGTCGCTGGACTTTTCTCCGTTCCCCTGGTGAAGGTGACGGGCATCAATGTCGACGGCAACGGAAATGCCTTGGGATCCGGCTTTGCGCAAGGCGACTTCATCCAGCACAACTATCACTGGCGTGACGTGCTGACCCACACCATCAAGTCGCACGACATAAGGGTGGGGTATGAAGGTCTCTTCGGTGATGATGTCGAAGTTTTCAATGGACCTTATGATCAGCCGACATACCAGTTCAACGGCCTGCTTGAGTTGGCGAGCGACAACGTCTACACCGAAACCAGTCTCTCCTACGATCCGATATCCGGCCAGAGGACGCAATACAACTGGAATGCCGCAGGCGTAACCAACGGCGTCTTCGCCCAGGACACGTGGAAGGTGCGGCACAACGTGACTCTGAACTATGGAATTCGTTGGGACGACTATGGCAACCCCTACTCACGCAGCCCAAGTACCGCGTTCGGAAACTTCTTCTACGGCCCTGGGCAAACAATTCAGGAGGAGACCGCCAACGGATTTGTGCTGCGCCACGAGCACGCTCTCAACCGCTCCATCACGGATGTGTTTAGTCCGCGGGCCGGAGTGGCCTGGGATGTGACAGGCGACGGTAAATGGTTGGTGAAAGGTGGCACGGGGATCTTTCATAACTGGCCAACGCTGGCCAATCTTCAGGAAGAGTATCGCGGAAATCCGCCCGGCAACATCTTCCCCACTTTCTACAGTGGCCAGACGCCGGCGCCCATTTTCGCATTGGGCACTTCCAACACGAAGCCCTTTGGCTTTCCTGCCCCGGTCTTGCCCGGGCGTCCCCTCAATGCCCAGGGAGGAATCACCGGCCTTCAATTCACCATTGGCGGCATCGATCCCAATCTCGTATCGCCCGTCGCCTATATCTACTCCGGGTCGCTGGATCGCCAATTGCCGGCAAATCTGGTGGCTTCGGTTTCGTATTCGGGAGCGGTCGGAAGAAACCTGCTCTCCGGCGGCGGTCAGGTCTACAACGTCAGCTACGGACAAGACATCAACGAGCTTCCGGGAGATCTGATCCTGCATAACAGCACGACTCCAACCAGGCTGAACACCAGCTTTGGACAGGTCCTTTACACGCAGAACGATCGCGTCTCTAACTACAATGCGTTTATCCTCGCGGTTCGCGGGCGATTCTCGCGCGCCTTCTTCAACGCCTCGTACACCCGGTCAGTCTCGAAAGACGATACTCAGGTTTTCCCCACCTACCTCAACCCGCATCAGTACTATGGTCCGTCCCTTTGGGATATCCCCAGCCGCTTTTCACTGGCGTGGAACTACCAGTTTCCCGACGTGGGGCACGCAGAGGGTCTGGTTGGCCGTGCCGCCAGTGGTTGGCAACTGAGTGGCACCACCATTGTTCAGTCGGGAAGCCCTTTCACCGTGTCGACGAATGCGGCTTTCGCACCCTTGAAAGATGCGGCCGGAAACTTCACCGGGTATGCCCCTGGGAGCGGCGACTATAACGCCGACGGCGATAACTTCGACTTCCCCGACGTGGCTAGCTATAAGTACTCCACCGGTCGCAAGAGCTACCTGAACGGTCTGTTCCCGGCCGGCACCTTCAACCCACCTGGGACATTCGGCGCGGAGGGAAATGAGACTTATAACAGCTTCCGGCAACCCGGCTTTGCTCAGTGGGATACAGCGCTGCTCAAGAACACGGCCATTACCGAGCGGGTCAATTTCCAACTTCGCTTCGAATTTTTCAATGTGTTCAACCGAGCTAACCTCAACAGTGTGGACGTCAACATACCGGATGGAAACTTCGGCAAGGTGACCGGCCAATACACGCCGCGCTTTCTTCAGTTCGGCGGAAATCTGACATTCTGAGGTTGTGACTCTTACAATGAACTATGCGGCCACCTGTGACTCAGCCGGTTGTCAATATATTTCTCATCACCTTTGCTGCGGTTCTGCTGCCGGCGGCACTTTCCGCTCAGGTGGCGGGTGATGACGCAAACACGGTGGCGCACGAGTTGCAGCAAAACAACAATGCCCAGGCGGTTGTCATCGCTGACAGGATTTTGACCACTCGTCCGTCGGATTGTCAGGTGCTGACCCTTCGCGGCATTGCTCTCAGCCGGGAGGGCCAGGTCAGCGATGCTCAGAAGTCCTTTGACCGGGCACTCGACTCCTGCCCTGACTCTCTCCCGGCGCTGGAAGGGGCGGCCCAGATCGCCTACGCCAAGCGCTCTTCGGCCGCGGGCGATCTGCTGCACCGGATCCTGCTGCAGCGCCCCGATGATCAGACCAGCCACGCAATGTTAGGCAGCCTGAGTTTTCAGCACGGCGATTGCGCCGCAGCGATCGAGCACTTCGAACGAAGTCTTTCCCTGGTGCAGAGGAGCGGGGAGGCGCAGCGCGAATTCGGCTCCTGCCTCTTCTCTCAAGGCGATCATCGCAAAGCCGAAGAAACATTTCGCCGGATTGCGGAGCAAAACCCAAGCGAAAAAAACCTATTGCAGCTCGCGTTGGTGCAATGGAAGTCGAAGGATTTCGGTGATGCCCTCAACACACTGCGGCCATTGATGGCGTCAGGCTCAGCGGACAGCAAGACCTTCGCCCTGGCCGCGCAAATCGCGGAAGAAAAGGGCGATACGCCTCACGCCGTCGAGTGGCTGCGCAGTGCGATCCTGAAGGACCCGGGCGAAACGGGTAACTATCTTCTGTTTGCCGCGATCTCGTTCAACCATGCCTCGTACCAGGTTGGTATTGATGTTGTGGACTCCGGCATCAGGCAATCGCCCGACGCAGCGAAGTTGTACCTGGCCCGGGGTGTGCTTCAAGTCCAACTATCACATTACGACGCAGCGGTCGCCGATTTCGAGAAAGCGCATGCTCTCGATCCGAAGCTTTCGTTCGTCGAAGATGCCATGGGCATGATGCGCACCCAGCAACATGATTGGGCAGGATCGCTGGCGATCTTTGAGCGGCAGGCAAAGGAGCATCCCCAGGACCCGCTGTTGCAATACCTCTACGCGGAGGCGCTGGCTCATGAGAACGGCAACGACAGTGAACAGAACTCAGCCAAGGCGATCGCGGCAGTGAAAAAAGCGCTGGAGCTTGAACCCGACTACCAGCCGGCACGAGATTTGCTCTGCACCCTGCTGTTAAAAGCGAACCGCTTTGCCGAGGTCATCGACCAGGCCGGGATCGCCTTGCAGCGTGATCCCACCGACCAGTCTGCCCTTTACCAAGAGATCCAGGCACAACGCCGACTAGGCAACAAAGAAGCCATCCATCCACTGGTGAGCCGGCTGGAGGAGTTGAAGCGCCGGCAGCAGGTAGTCCAGGCACAGTATCTACTCGAAGACGCGAATACCAACAGAAGCTCACCTTAGCGAGAGGAACCATGGACATCTTGAGAAAACCATCTCGACGCGAATTCATCTCCACCACGGCTGCGGCCACTGCGGCCATTGCTTTACCCGGGTTTGCTCGCCAGACCACCAGCGCGGCGGGCGCTCCCACTCTCGATCGCGACTGGGCGGATGCAGGGATCGTCGCCACGCGTAATTCGCCTTACGCCAAGTTGAAGAGTGTGCCGGTGCAAGCGGTCACCATTGAGAGCGGATTCTGGTCGAAGCGGCGCACCACCAACGTGGCCTCGAGCATCCCCAGCATGCGCCAGGAGCTTCTCGATCATGGCCGTATGGATAACTTTTTGCGCCTGGCTGGGCAGTCGCAGGCGCCGCAACGCGGGCCGGTGTACTCCGACTCCGACATCTACAAGTGGATTGAGTCGGTGGGATTTACCTTGCAATCTCAGCCGGTACCCGAGCTTCGCAGCCAGACCGATGCGATGATCCGCGAAGTGGTGGCGGGGCAGGAACCCAGTGGCTATCTCAACACCTATTATGTCGGCGACCACAAGAGCGAGCGAATGTTGTGGAAGACGCAAACCACGGGCCACGAACTCTACAACATTGGCCACCTTCTTCAAGGTGCGATTGCCTACTATCGTGCCACCGGCGATCCCACACTTCTGCAAGCGGGCATGCGCTTCGTTGATGGCTTCCTGCTTCCGGGCTATGGACCGGGCGCAAATCAGGCGCCGATCGTTGCCGGCCATCCGGAAATCGAGATGTCTCTGATCGAGCTCTATCGGACCACGGGCAACAAACGATATCTGGACCTTGCCGGTTACATCCTTCATGGCGATGCGAGGGAGCCCCTCACTGAGCGCCAGATCGTCTATATGTTCTGCGGCATTCCGTTCACCTCGCGGACCAAGCTCGAAGGCCACGCGGTGCGTGCAATGTATGCCTGCTGCGGCGCGACAGACTATTACCTGGAGACAGGCGACCCTGCCTACTGGAAGACCCTGAACGTCTTGTGGGACGACCTCGCAGCGCACCAGCTCTATGTGACCGGAGGTGTGGGCGCGCGCAGCGATGGCGAAGCCTTTGGCAACGCTTACGAGCTGCCCAATGAGCGCGCCTACGGCGAGAGCTGCGCGGCGATTGGCAACATGATGTGGAACTGGCGCATGCTTTCTGCCACCGGGGATGCCAAGTTCACCGATGTGATGGAGCGCGCGCTCTATAACGGCATCAATTCCGGCATGTCGCTCGATGGCAAATTGTATTGCTATCGCAATCCGCTGGCGTTCGATCCCGCAACCGGCGATAAGATCCGCAACCCGTGGTACGACACGACCTGTTGTCCTCCAAACCTGGAGCGAACCTTTGCGTCCCTCCCCGGATATTTCTACAGCACCTCAGCCGAAGGCGTGTATGTTCACCTTTATGACAACTCGGAGATGAAGTGGCATCTGCCGAGTGGCAACCCGCTCACCGTGCGCCAGAGCACGCAATATCCCTGGGAGGGTACGGTCGAAATCTCCGTTACCCCTGCATCCGCCGAAGAGTTCACCTTGTTCGTGCGCATCCCGGGCTGGTCGAAACAAAACAGCGTCAAAGTGAATGGCAAAGAGATTGCAGGCATTACCGCAGGACAATATCTGCCGGTGCGGCGCCGTTGGAGTTCCGGTGACAAACTGGAACTCTCCTTCGATATGCGTCCTCAGGTCGTCCATGCCAACCCAGCCGTCGCGGATGATCGGGGACGTATCGCGTTGCAGCGCGGGCCGGTTGTTTACTGCATGGAGCAACTCGATCAGCTCGAGGCATCGAAGGATTCGAGCATCTTTCCCCGTTACACGGCCCATGTGACCGAAAGCACGACAGAGCGTTACGATGCGAGTTTGCTCGACGGGGTCGTCGTCTTGGAGCACCCCGGCTCACTCCTTCCCGCTGCAGCGCCCGCGCTCTACCAAGCGGCGCTTCCGGAGGCGGCCGCTGGAAAAGATACAAAACTGAAAATGATTCCGTACTACGCATGGTCCAATCGCGACCTATCGGCCATGCAGGTATGGATTCCGTATCAACACGTCTGACGGCGAGTCCCGTAGGGACGGCTGGAAGGTCAAAGGGATGGTCAAACGATGAGGAACCTGAATCGCAGAAAGTTCCTGAAGGGGAGCGCAGCAGCGGCAGGTATAGGCTTGTGTGCTCCTTCACTACCATCCATGCTCACCGGCGCAGCGGCAACCAGCGCGGTCAAGCCGAAGCTGAGCCAGTTCGACTACGCGCAGGTCACCTTGCTCGAAGGGCCGATGCTCGACCAGTTCAACCGCAATCACAAATTCTTCCTCGCGCTCGATGAAGACGGACTGCTCAAGCCTTTTCGCGAGCGTGCCGGCCTGCCCGCCCCAGGGCCGGTGATGGGTGGATGGTACAACGACAGCCCCGACTATGATCCGCCCAAGAACATGACCGGTTACATCGCGGGTCACAGTTTTGGACAATACCTTTCCGGCCTTGCCAGGGCCTATGCGGTCACCGGCGACAAGCCCACCCAGGAAAAAGTACAGAGACTGGTCAAGGGCTTTTCCGCAACCGTCACTGAAAAGTTCTATCAGGACTATCCACTCCCCGCGTACACCTTTGACAAGACCAACATGGGCCTGCTCGATGCCTACGCGTTTGCCGCCGATCCGATGGCCTTACCCGTGCTTCGCCACGCGACCGACGCGGTGTTGCCTCACTTGCCGGCCGGGCCGCAAACGCGTGTAGAGGCTTGTGCGGTGCCGCACAAGAATATCTCCTACTGTTGGGATGAGACCTATACCCTTCCGGAAAACTTCTACATCGCCTGGTTGCGTAGCGGTGATCCGCGTTATCGCAAGCTGGCGGAGCGGTTCCTGCAAGACAAGGACTACTTCACTCCGCTCTCCGAAGGAGAGAATATCCTTCCCGGCCTTCATGCCTATAGCCACGTCAACGCGTTATGCTCGGCAATTCAGGCTTACCTGGTGGATGGGAGCGCGATGCATCTGCGCGCGGCGCAAAATGGATTCGACTTCGTTCGCACTACGCAGAGTTTCGCTACCGGCGGCTGGGGTCCGGATGAAAGCTTCCGCAAGCCGGGCAGCGGTGAAATGGGTGAGAGCCTGGTCCGAACCCACTCCAGCTTTGAGACCCCTTGCGGTGCCTACGGCCATTTCAAGATTGCCCGCTATCTCATGCGCATCACCGGAGACAGCCGATACGGCGACAGCATGGAGAGTGTCTTGTACAACACCATCCTTGGCGCCAAACCGATCCTTCCCGACGGCACAAGCTTTTATTATGCGGACTACAACAACTCGGCGACCAAGTTCTATCACCAGGATAAGTGGCCCTGCTGCTCGGGGACATTTCCTCAAATCACTGCGGACTATGGCATAAGTGGGTACTTCAGCGCGCCCGACGGCGTCTACGTGAACCTCTATGTTCCTTCGCGGCTGAGCTGGAAACAGAATGGCACCCGGTGCACGCTGGTGCAAAACACGCAATATCCCTACAATCCGGAAATCACCCTCCGCCTGCAAATGGATAAACCGGAGAGCTTTGCTATCTATCTGCGAGTACCGGTGTGGGCAGGACCCGGCACCCACTTAGCCGTAAATGGGAAGAGTACGTCGATTGCTTTGCGCCCCGGCACATTCGTTCCCGTGCGCCAGAACTGGAAGAATGGCGATCGGCTCGAGTTCACGATCGATCGGCCAGTGCGGCTCTCTCCTGTTGACCCGCAACATCCGAACCTGGTGGCCGTGTTGCACGGCCCGCTGGCGCTCTTCGCAGTGGGTGATGTTCCGTCGGATCTGAACCGCACGCAACTTCTTGCCACGACGCAACGTGGAGTGGACGACTGGCAAGTCCCCGCTTCCGCGCAGGGCCTGAAAATGCTGCCTTACCCTGCGATTACGAACCAGACCTACAGGCTCTACCTGCCGGTCACGACCTAAGGGGCCGGGGAAGAGACTGTCGAACGAAGGGCACGGCTTCAGCCGTGCCGTAAATGGTCTGCGCGCTTGACGGCTGTAGAGGCTGCGGAAAAACTCGGTTTTAGGGTATGCCGGGGATTTATCCCCGGCATAAACGTTGTCATCTTTGTGGCCTTTAGGCCCTGAGGTACGCTCTTTGAAGGGTACGGCCTTTAGGCCGTAAATAACCAATTTGCAATGAAGACGGCTTTAGCCACTGAGATACGCTTTTCGAAACCTACAGGGCGAAGGTATTCTGAAGCTAAACCCAAAGGGCCGCTGATCCCCCCACCCACTCAAGACTACGGTTGTGATCGACGCCCATCATGATACCGCGGCCCATGCGCAGCAGCGGCAGTACGGGTGTGATGTCTCCACCCTCAGGCCACGCATACATGATGCGAATTTCGGCCTGGGTCATACCGTGCGGCGTCGCGATCAAAGGCTCGAAACGCATACGTTCCTGCAGCATGTAATGCTGCCGCTGGCCCGCGGGGATGGCATCTACATCGGCCTGGGTGGGATGGAACTTGATACCAAGTCCGGCAAAGGAATACAGCGGCTTCAAGATGTAGTTTTCGTTGTCTTGGGGCACGGTGCTGTTTTCGCTGAGCAGCCACGTCCTGGGCACACACTTATGTTTGAGGTACGGGATAGAGAACTTGCTGATCCGGTAGTACCAGTTCGGATGCCCGGCCCATTCCACGTCAAGTGGCTCTGTCAGATCGAACGGAAGCTCAATCTCTTTGCGCGCGAGCTCATCCATGATGCAGCGGTTGTAGATGCGGCGCACAGGAATTTCGCGGCCGTCTTTTTCATAAAACAGACCCTTGCCGCGTTTCTTCAATTTGAGGATGTCGACAATCGCGATACCCAGATCGCGTTGCGTGAGAAGAAAGTCGCACAGTGTTTTTTGCTTCTCCGGATTCACCTCCAGCAGGATGACATTTTCGGGGTCGTGGCCGCCTACGATCAGCTCCCGCATCAGTCGCTGATACGTATCTTGGCGCCAGCCGCCAAGATAGATCCTGAGGTCTTTAGGCAGTCCATACGAGTCAACGTATTGCTTCGCCAGAACCGGCTGGTAACCGTACAGGGAAGGGAAGGCCTGTAGCTCAACCAGCTTGGGCTCGAGCTCACCCTCTGCGTTCCGCACCAGACCGAAGTCGACTTGCAGGAACATGGGGCGCGCCGACTCGTTGGCAACGTTATATTGCGGAGGGACGGTGACGTCGGAAGCGCGACGGTATTCCGGACCGTCTACCAACTGCAGCACCAGGTCGCGGCCATACCCCGCCATTTGGTCGAGCAGCGCTTTAGGAAGGAAGCAGGGTGTTTCGGACACACGAAATGCGATGGGCGCACCAGCGCTCGCTTCTAAATTCTGGAGAAACTGCAGGTATGTCTCAGGGCGAAAATTACGGTTGAAGGCCTCGCGGAGGGCGGGGATCATGTTCAGTCCTCGATCAGGAAACGGCCTTTTTCCATGATCTGCCGTCCATCTACCCAGATATCGAACTTCCGGCCAACCACGTCGATGTGCGTGCCGGAGAACCACTTCGCTCCCGTGTGCTCTCCATAAGGATTGCCGAAGGCAATGTGGATCCCGGGGAACTTCTCGTCCTGCAGGATCTGGCCGATTACGTTGGTCAATTCAATGTTGGTGCCGATAGCAAACTCGCCCACGCGGTCGCTGTTTTCGTCGGTGTGGGTATACGACCAGAAATCCTGCTCCAGGGCTTTGTTCTCGCTGAAGACTTCAGTGATGCGATTCTTCTCCATGCGGATGGTCAGGGGCTCGCGCTCGAGATCGCCGTATTTGTCGCAGAGATAGTCGCCGACCACGCCGTCGGCCACGTACACACCGTTGACTTCGCCCGGCGAGGTAAAAATCTCGCCGCCCGGCAAATTACCCCATTTGTCGCGGCTGATAATACCGCTGGTCTTGATCCAGCGGTATTCAGGATTGAGTGCGGCGGTGAAGTCGCAGCCGGCGGCGGTTTTGCCGGTGATCTTCCTGGCGGTGCTGACGATCTGCATCACTTTGCTGCTCAAGGCGTCGACATGGTTGAAGTCGGCGCGCATCCCCTCCAGCATGATCTGCCGGTTGATGTTCACCATGTGCGCGTGGCGCATGCGCCGGCGGTTCACAATCGCGGTCATCTCCATGCGCGACTTCAGTTCGTTGGTTTGCACCCGCACGGCGAAAATGCTTACGTCGCTGCTCTCCATGTCTTCCGCGATTTCGTGCGGCAAGCCGGTCAACGGGCGCGGCGCCAACTCTTCGAGCACGAAGGCCTTGAAGGGGCAGCCAACCTTGAGCAGCTCCTGCGCGATGCTGGCTGCAATCTCCCGGCAGGCGTTGTCGGTGATCAGCGTGACCTTCTCAGAAGGCTGAATACACAGGCAGGTGTTCACGGCGTTGTAGGCGCCGGGTGAGAATTCAGGATCAAACTCGATCCTGGTGATATCGGTTAAAACGGGCTGGGCCAATCGCGTCCTCTCCAACGATTCTACGTGTGCAATGCTGCTGTCTCCTGCATGACCCCCACCCGGGTCTCAGCCACGATGTAATCGACTACCTTCTTCAGATCGCCTGTTTCTTCGTAGACCTTGAGTTGCCGGTCAGCGCCCGTTCCCATCCTGAGCATTTCGTGGATGTAGGCGATATCCCGCTCACAGCCGAGGTCTTTGGCCGCATCGGAAATAAGGTCAATGTACTCGATCATCAGATCGCGCATCGGCACTTCCTCTTCGCGGCCAAAGTCGATCAGCTTGCCATCGATGCCATACCGGGCGGCGCGGAATTTATTCTCCATGATGAGCGCGCGGCTGTAGATGCGATAGCTCTTGTTCTTCGCGTGCAGGTCGTACAGCATGCCAACGGTGGCCTGAATCAAGGCGGCGATAGCCATGGTTTCATCCAGGCGCATCGGTATGTCGCAGACACGGACCTCGAGGGTATTGAAGAAGGGGTGCGGGCGAATGTCCCACCAGACCTTCTTGCCATTGTCGACGCAATTGGTCTTGACCAATAGATTGATAAACGTCTCGTACTCTGCCCAGTTGGCATAGACGTCAGGGATATTGGTGCGCGGGAAGCGCTCGAAAACCTTCGACCGATACGATTTGAATCCCGTCTTTGTGCCTTCCCAGAAGGGTGAGTTCGACGACAGGGCCAGGATGTGTGGCAGGAAGTACCGCATCGAGTTCATGATGTGGATCGCTGTGTTGCGATCCTCGATGCCGACGTGGATGTGTAATCCGAAGACCAGATTCGCCCGCGCCACCAGCTGCAAGTCTTCCACCACCCGCTTGTAGCGTTCGTCAGGGTAAATTTCCTGCTCCGTCCAGTGAGCAAAAGGATGCGTGCTCGCTGCGGCCAGCAGCAAGCCGCCCTCGCTCGTCAGGGTAATCATCTGCCTCCGCAAATCAAGGATGTCTTCGCGGGCCTCGTCAATATCCCGGCAGACCTTGGTGCCCACCTCGACCACGGCCTGGTGAAGCTCAGGTTTGGCTCGATCCATGGTGGCCAGCTTCGCCTTGGGGAGAATTTCCGACTGGATGTGGGACCGCAGATCGCGCGTTTCCGGATCGATCGTTTGATACTCCTCTTCGATACCGATACTGAAACTGGGACGGCTCATCCGTGTACCTCCTGGCTCGATTGCCTGGGTGATTGACCATTCGTCGAGGCGGCTGAGGTGCCTCCAAGAAAGGCGCTCCAGCGATATTCAGAAACCATTCCGGTATGTTTCCTGGCCTTATCCATGGCGAGTTCCGCTACCTCGTTCACGATCCAGTCGAAGTTCTGCTGGCCCACGGAGTGTATATCCGCATCGGGCGCTGGATTCATAAAGTCAATCGCGTAAGGGATCCCATCTTCGCACGCAAATTCCACGGTGTTGAGGTCATAGCCCAGGGCGCGGCACAGAGTCAGGCAATCCCGCTCGACACGATCAAGAAGCTTGGGGTCGACCGGCGCTGGGTTTTTCACGTACCGCTCGTGGAAAGGCAGCGAAGGATCGTACTGCATAATGTGAACCTTCTGTTGACCGACACAGTAGCACCGAAAATACTCTTTGAAGTTAACCGCCGTCTGCAGCGTCATGCAGAGATCGCGGGTTTGATCGTAAGCATGGAAGAAATCGCCGGGCGAAGTGACCTTGTACACGTCTTTCCAGCCTCCCCCGTCAAAGGGCTTGAGGAATGCGGGAAAACCTATGTAGCCGAAAATGCTATCCCAGGGCA
>Ga0182024_10011834_pt1 | contig 17411 bp, 14 predicted proteins | sample P32metaG_FD_120480 | JGI IMG/M metagenome (GOLD analysis project Ga0182024, IMG submission 120480) | Permafrost microbial communities from Stordalen Mire, Sweden - P3-2 metaG (Illumina Assembly) | ecosystem: Environmental > Terrestrial > Soil > Wetlands > Permafrost | place: Sweden: Stordalen...
GAGAGGCGTGAACCGCTACGCTTTCAGCCACGCTGCCCATGAGCAAGCGGTCTAACCCGCGCCTGCCGTGCGAGGCCAGCACAATCAAGTCCGCTCCCCACGCCTCGGCGGTGGCCAAGATCAACGCGCGGGGTTCGCCAACCGGCATCTTGTGAGCGGCCACCACCTTTTGTCCCGCGCGTTCAAGGATTTCCGTGGCGGTCTTGACTGCGGATTCGGCTCGATCACGGGCGTAGCTGATTAATTCTTCGAGTAGGCTCTGCGGATAAATCGATGCAAGCGAAGATCCTGCCATCTGGCCATCCGGCAACGTCAATTCCTCGACGCTCAAAACTTTGAAAACAGTGCCGGCCGGCCACGGACGATTTGCAACGGAGTGCGCCGCTCCGACGGAACAGTCACTACCGTCGGTGGCGAGCAGAATCTTCAAGCCATGTGAAGAAGGAATCGGTTGGCCTGGCCCGGAGCGTACAATCTCCGCGGAGCAGTGCGCTGTGCGAAGAATCCCCTGGGCCACGCTTCCGATCAGAAATCTTGCCATAGCACTGTGGCCGTGTGATCCCGCCATGATCAGGTCGGCGTGCCATTCTTTCGCATATTCCGAAATGGCCCTTCGCGGAAAACCCATCATGACTTTGTGCTGTGCATGGTGACCGGCGCGCTCGAGACTTTCTGTGCTGGCTTTCAGAGTCACGCCCAGCTGGTCCAATTTGCGTTTGCTCTCCTCGATAAGCGCCGGAATCCCGGCGAAACGCTGGAGATCGACGACGTTGACGACGGAAAAAGTGGTGCCGCGGGGCCAGGGCCGCGCGGCAGCCTCGGCAACAACAATTTCGGACGCTGGCGAGCAGTCAGTTGCGATGAGCACTTTCATGGTGAGCTCCGTTCCAACCTGGATTGCGAATCAACGTAACCTCACCTACTTAATGTGGCGAGGCTCACGAAGAGGGACAGTGACGCGGGTCACCTACTATGGTGCGGATGGTCACGGAAAATGCTATTGGCTGGCGAGCAGTCTTGCAGGATGGAGAGAGTTATGAAGGAAGCGCAAGTCGACAAACGGATCAGCCTGAACAACATATTGTTTCTGACAGATTTCTCCTGGGCATCGGAGTGGGCTCTGGGGTCCGATTGGTCTGTGTGCTACTGCTGGTGCCAAGCTCAAGGGAGCGGGATTCATCATCGCGGTGGAATCCGATCCCGTGCGGTCTGAAATGTCCAAACGTATGGGCGCGGACTTGGTGCTCGATCATACGAAGATGGATGTGATCGCCGAGATTCGGCGGCTTACTCACGGAGTTGGCGTTGATGTAGCAATTGAAGCACTTGGCACGCAGTCTACTTTCGAAAACGCGTTACGCGTGCTGCGCGCGGGCGGCACATTGTCAAGCCTGGGCGTCTACTCGGGAAAGTTGTCGGTGCCCCTCGAGCCATTCGCCGCTGGCCTCTCGGCGATCACAAAATCATTACGACGCTTTGCCCGGGCGGAAAAGAACGGATGCGCCGGCCATGGAACTGGTGCGTCACGGCAGACTTGATCTACGATCTTTTCTGACGCACACGTTTTCGCTGGATCAAATCACTGAGGCTTACAAGCTCTTTGGCGATCGGCGAGAGGGTGTAATCAAAGTCGCTATTCGGCCTTAGGCGATGGGGGGACTGCCTGCGTCAGGCCCCGGAGACTGGCGTCACGTGGTGTTTTGCTTTCTCTCGGGTATCCGGAGACGCGTGAACGCTGGTCATTTCCTCAATTTGTATGCAGTGGAACACCGGCTCAACAGGTATTCGCTTGCGTCGGATCTGTGTTGCGGTATAGCCGCTCTAACAACACATCGCTGTCTTTCTATGAGTGAACGGATGTACTTCCGGGTTTTCGCTCTTTGGGAGCCTTGGAAATCTCCAGGTAATGCCCGAAAGCAATGACGATCACTCAGTTGTCATGGGCCTGGATTTCTTCAACTTCCACGCAGGCTGGAGGATTCTTCAGCATCCACTCAATCCTCCGTCCAACCGTGGAGAAGCAATACAGGATTAAAACCCGGTACAAATCCGGGATAACCATGCCTAGCGACATCTCTACACGTGACGGCCGTCACATTCGACGGTGACGCAGCTCACCACGGCGCGTTATTGACAAGTCCATGCTTATTAACAGATGCTGCAGTCCGATACGGTCCGCGGAATTCCGAAGGAGATACTGGGATGAACACTATTAGGCGGGCGGCTCATGCGGCTATTTTTTTCGGCGCGCTCTTCGTTGCGGGCGTTGCACACGCAGGGGACGTGAAGGGAAAGGTAACAGCGTCGGGATTGAAGTCATCCGAAAACGTTGCTGTCTACATTGATGCCGTTCCGGGTAAGAAATTCGATCCGCCCGTGCAGCATGCATCGGTTGACCAGGTGAATCTGAGTTTCATACCGCACACCGTAGTTATCTTGCGGGGAACCACAGTGGATTTTCTGAACAGCGACCACGTCGCTCACAACGTCTATTGGCCCTCCGTCAACGGCGAGAAGAGGCTTCGGCACAGTTTGACTATTGTGTCACCGGGCCAAAAGAAATCGTTCCAATTCAACGATCTTGGTACGGCACAAATCCTCTGCAATATTCACCACGACATGGCGGCCTACGTTGTAGTTGTTCCCACACCGTACTTCGCCCTGACCAGCAATGACGGTACTTTCACGATCAAGAATGTTCCCCCGGGCACGTACGCTCTGAAAACCTGGAGCGAAGACGGGAAACCCACCACTCAGAAGATCACCGTGACGGATGCCACGACGAGCGTCGAGTTAATCGTGAAGAAGTAACGAATTGGACGAATTCCCGTGCATGAACGCATACCTCTGATGACTCTCGTGGTGCTGTTCGTACTTGTATCTTCGTTGCTTGCTCAGACGAACGCGACTAAACATACTTCGGTAACGGCGGTGGAAGGCGAAAGCTGGATCAGTCACCTCCACAAGCGCTTCGGCGAAACCAGCATGGGCAGGACTTCGGACTTAGGGCCCGCTCCGCCCAGGCCGGGAAACGAAGCTCCGCCCTGGCAACTGAATCTATCGCCCGGCTTCCCTATATCCCTCGTAACCCTTAATGGTGCTGACCTATTTCGCCTGAATTGCCAGGGATGCCACAAACAGTCTGGCCACGGCGCGCCGCCCGAAATAAACTCCGTCATCGACCCGGTTCGCGCGACTTCCATCGCGGTTATCACTGCGGAAATGAAGGCGGCCGGCCGGGAAATGAGCCAGTCGGAAATAGCGGCCATGGCAAAGGAAGCCAAGGTTATGTTGTTGCAGCGCCTGCACGTCGGCGGGGAGCACATGCTGCCACCCGTCTTGAGTGAAACGGAGATTCACTCCCTTGTCGCCTATCTAGAACAACTGTCTGGCGTCCCCGGTGCAGAAAAGAAACAGATCGTGGTAAAAGAATCGTCCTACCACGTTGGTGAGCACATCGTGAAATCCACTTGCCACGTCTGTCACAACGCGACCGGGCCGAACCCCAGCCCTCAGCAGATTTTGGAGGGGGCTATTCCACCGCTCGCCACTCTTACGACGCGGGTGGGCCTCCCCGACTTTGTCCGCAAAGTCACTAAGGGTGCGCCCATCATCATGGGCACGCCACCAACGTCTTACAGGGGCAGGATGTCCGTTTTTGTCTACTTGAGTCAGGACGAAGCCGCCGCGGCCTACCTGTACCTTTCGCGCTACCCGCCGCGCCCATAGGTAGTGAAAACCGACGCTTTTGGGGACGCAGACCTGGTTTCCGCTTGCAAGCGCTAAAATCCCGGCACTGCCTACCGGCAACTAAGCATGCTTCCTCAACTGTATTATTTTTGCAAAGCTGACGGCTTCTGCAACTACCTTGATGCGGGGTTTGTCTTTAAGAAGCCTCACGATATCTCCGCGCATAATATCGCTGTCATCTGCGTCTACGATTAAGCACGTTTCGCAAACCAGGATTTGAACTATTTCGAAACCGAGCAAGACAACATCCGTTTCTTCTGCGACAAACTGGGAATCCTGAAAGACGCTCTTCCCGCCAAGGTTTATGAAAGCGGCCTCGATGGGAAACCAACTCTTCGTTATTTCGTCGACAAGTTTCCTCTGTTTCTGGCTTCGCCTTTCTCAGGCGCTCCGCCTGTGGTCACCTTGAGCTACGTGGACTCGGGCTTTGCAACCTCATCCCATTTCGTTGCGCATCTTGCGGCGTATCAGGGTCTCTTCCGGCAGCTGAAAACGTTCCGGTTTCTCTACATCGCCGCGAAGGACGCTTATTTTCAAACGGCCCAGGAACGTTTTCGTTCACTTGTAAAACGGCCGCTCGAATCCGACATCTCCGGTGAAATCCTCCGCTACTTCCACATCCGGGCTAAGTGGGAGCGCCACGAGTATGTTGTGCCCATTACCGAGGACTTGGAATTCCTCAAGGAAGCGCGACGACGCTTTAAGGGCGATCCGTTCGGCGGACTCTTCGAGCGATGGAAGACAGGAAAAATTACCGAGCATGAAGTTCGACTTCAGTTTTCACAACTCAATCCTGTACGGACGGTCTTCTTCAATACATTTCTAGTGCAGTCGCAGGTTTACCGGTCGTTGAAGTGACTCGAGGGGGTGACGGATGCGTGAAAGACACACATCACCGGTACCGTCACGATTGGGAGCGTAGAGGTTGCACATGACCCGACGATTGATTTGGACCAGGGCAAAACACCGGAATGGGCTGGAGCGACTCCACTTCGTTGCCACGGAAACCGTGACGGTCGCTCCAGCCCAGTGAACAGGAAAAGACTCTGTTCACCATGTGTTTGCCCGTGTCGAGTGAGGCCAAACAGGAGAAGAAAGAAAGGAGAACTCATGTCGATCATTAACAAACCATCGGAGACGGTAAAACGCGAGTACGAGCTGCAGGAGCCAATCGCCGTGACCGTCGAGAAATATGCGGCGTTCATCCAGAGCACATCAGATCATGTCGTCAATTCGGCGCTCAAGATAGTCCTTTAGTAAAGACGCTACCGAAACGACTGCGGGCGCGGCACCGATTCCGACCAGCCATCTTTCCAATACTTTTTAGGTTGAAAGAATAACGACGGCAATCATGCTCTCTTCGGCGTTTCAATCAGACGATCAATCTGGCATCATCGAAGCGACGACGGAGAGGACGAAAGTCCATGAATCGTCGCAAAGGTCAAAACGGCACTGTCGTCATCACAGGAAATTGGTATCGGGTCCGATGGCGTCTAGATGTCGAAGGTCAGGAAAAACGCATCAACATGAACGAGAAAGTTGCACCCGCGGTTTTTGACAGAAACGGTAACCCTAAGCCGCCATCAATGGATGCGTTGCGAAGGGCCCGTGACATTGTCGAGAAATCAGGAGCAAATTCGGAAGAACATTTTAACCGTATCGTGCTCGGTGAGATCACCTTCCGAAATCAAGCGGAGAATTACCTTTACTGGGTTAGAACTCGCGATAGGGAGCCTCTCAAGGACACTTCAAGCCTTGAAGCGGCCCTCAATAAGTGGATTCTGCCCAAGGTGGGTGATTTGCCCTTGCGGAATGTCCACAATATTACCGTGAAGCCGTTAGTGAATACGATGAAACGCTCGCTGTCAGCTCGAACGGTTAATAAATATGTCGAATACATCGCACAGGTCGTGGCTTCACTGAAGGATGGCAGAACCGGAGAACCGATCCATCCCCGCAAGTGGGATAGCTCAGTTATGGATCTTCCGATCGTCAATCCGAGAAAACAACGTCGGCCTGCACTACGGCTGGACGCAGTTAACACGCTTGTGTCGCAAAGCAACGCGCAGGAGCAAGCACTCTATGTCCTGCTCGCCGCTACCGGGATGCGAATCTCCGAGGCCCTGGCTTTGGAGACAAAGCATTTCATTAACGGCGGCCGAACGATCCAAGTCTGCCAACAGGTTGACCGGGACAAACCGCGTATCGTGGAATATCTCAAAACAGATGCCGGCTGTCGAGAAGTTGATTTGTCAACTCAAGTCGCAGAGTACCTGCGAGCATTTATGAATAGCAAGTATGGATTGCTATTCGCGACCCGAAACGGCACACCTTACTTGTACAACGGCCTTCAGCAACGTTGGCTGACGCCTCGACTTCAGGCCATGCACATCGACGAAAAAGGAATGGGATTTCATGCCTTCCGTCGCTTTCGAAAGACTTGGCTAAGAGGAGAGAGATGTCAGGAAGACATTAACAATTTTTGGATGGGCCACCAGCCCGAGACGATGTCTGAGCTCTACTCCCGCATGGAGTTTGAGTTGGAGCGTCGCCTCGTGGAAGCTGAGAATATCGGCGTTGGATTTACGGTTCCAACCCCAGAAATTGCTCCAAGTGCTCCAAAAGCTCCAAGATTTCGGAACAATCGGTTGTCGAATTGGTGTTGCAACTTTAGTAGAATCAACGAGTAGCCAAGAATGCGCCCGTAGCTCAGCTGGATAGAGCGTCTGCCTTCTAAGCAGAGGGTCGGGAGTTCGAGCCTCCCCGGGCGCGCCATCTCATTGAAAAGAGTAAGTAGAATCGCGCTTCACCGTTGACGCTCTGCTCAAAAAGTAGAGGGTCATGGGAACTGTCGGGTTCAACGTACCCGCATGCCCCCGAGGAGCGAGGGAAGTCCGTTGACAGCGACTCGGGGAATTCCGGTTTTGTTGACACGCGTACGCAGGCTCCCTAGACTTTCAGCTAGAACGGATCTAAGGAGGCGCATGGCACTGGATTGGACAAAATGTGCGGCAGTAGAAAGTGTGCCCGGAAAAGTCAGCGGGGCGTGGGTTTTCCGTGGAACCCGCCTGCCCGTGGTTACAATCTTTGAAAACCTAGAGGATGGTTTGAGCATCGAGGAAATCATGGAACAGTTCGACGTGACGCGGGAACAGGTCACCGCGGTACTGGAATTTGCAGCACGGAGTCTGGAAGCTCCGACCCGCCGTTAATGCTCATTCTATTTGACCATGGAACGCCCAGAGGCATTTCCCGCGCCCTGCAAGGCCATATCGTTAAAGAAGCAAGAGCACAAGGTGGGACACATTAGGCAACGGCGACTTGCTGAAAGCGGCCGAGGAAGCTGGGTTTGAAGTGCTTCTCACGACTGACACAAATCTGCCTCACCAACAAAATCCAAAAGGGCCGCAAATTAACGATCGTGATTCTCAGCAGAAACAGATGGAGCCTGGTGCGTCCTATGATGCAACAGATTGCCAACGCGGTGTCCGCCGCAAAACCCGGAACATGCACGCTGGTAGACGTCCCTGAACACTAATCCCTCTCTTCGAGTTGCCAAACAGCGGGCGGGATGCGGAGCACACGGAGCCATCCGCGCGAACACTCTAAACGTGAAAGTACTCGACTGAACCATCTGTGCCTCGCACGCACCGAACCGCCATCGACATATGAGCGCGTTGACCAGCTTGCGCCGCGCGCCGCAAAACTGACTTATTCTTTTGCTCCATTTTGATAGCCTGTCTCTGGGCCATCCACCGCTTTTAGATCATTCAAAATTTTTGAACGAGGGCTGGGCTTTGACATCCGACCTCAAAAAGCTGTCCGACACTTCCGCGCCACCACTGTCTGTGAGAAGTTCCGCGTCCGGTGTGATTAATCGACCAGCGAGCCCCGCGGATGTGAACGCGCAACACAATAAGCATGACGAACTGCGCTTGCTCGTGAATTCGCGGCACCCCATCATCACCGCAGAGACAGCGGAAGAAGAGCGCCTCGAGCAGATGCTCCTGGAAGTGGCGACAGAATTAAGCGTGCCGCTGTTTGAGTGGACGGTTACGGCGGGGCTGGCGAAATCCGGTGGCGCGGCAATTTACAACACCGAACCGCCGGAGCAGGCGCTGGCAAATATTTCGCTGATTCAGGGCGACGGGATTTTTTTGCTCAAGGATTTTGGGCGCTACTGTGACAACGACAAAATCTGCCGCCGCTTGCGGGACCTGGCGGAAAAATTCCGGACCGCGCGCCGGGCGATTGTGATTTCCGCGGCGTCCATGCAATTGCCGGCGGAGCTTCAGTCCGAAGCGGCACCATTTCAACTGAGCTTGCCAACGCTGGACGAGTTGTTGCCCGGAGTGAAGAACGTACTCGCGGACCTGAATCGCGAACAGCGCATTCCTGTTGCGCTGGACCTCCCCGGCATGGCGCAACTCGCACACAATTTGGCCGGCCTTTCCGGAGAAGAGGCCATGCGCACTCTGCGCATGTGCATCCTTTCGCGGGGCCGCGCCGACGCCGGATTGCTGGATGATGTGCTGGACGCCAAGCGCCAGGCCTTGAAGGCCGACGGATTAATTGAGACTGTGCGGCGTGACACCTCATTCGGCGACGTGGCAGGACTGAAGCGTTTGCGTGAATGGATCGCAAAACGAAAAAGCGCCTTAACACCGGAAGGTCAGCGATTTGGATTAGTGCCGCCAAAAGGAATATTAATCACCGGCGTGCAGGGATGCGGGAAGAGCCTCGCTGCGCGGGCCGTCGCGGGCGAGTGGGGATTTGAGTTGGCGCGGTTGGATGCGGGAGCGCTCTACGACAAGTTTGTGGGCGAGAGCGAGAAGAAGTTGCACAAGGCTCTGGAATTGGCGCAGAAATTATCGCCGATGGTGCTGTGGATCGATGAGATAGAAAAAGCGTTCGCGTCCGCGGGTTCCAGCAGTGATGCCGACGCGGGATTGTCGCAGCGCCTCCTCGCCACGCTGTTGACCTGGATGCAAGACCGCGAGAGCGGCGTCTTTTTGGCGGCGACCTCGAACAACATTACGGTTTTGCCGCCCGAGATGATCCGCAAGGGCCGATTCGATGAGATTTTCTTTGTGGATTTGCCCAGCGTTGAAGTTCGCGCGGCGCTCTTCGAATTGCATTTGAAAAAGCGCGGCCGCGACGCAACCACGTTTGATTTGCAAAAACTTGCCGCGAGCAGCGAACGTTTTTCTGGAGCGGAAATCGAGCAGGCGATTGTCGCGGGGCTTTACACCGCGTTCGCGCAGAAGCAACAACTAACCACCGAAGTGCTCCTGCAGGAGATTCATTCAACGCAACCTCTCAGCGTGACCCGCGCCGAAGAAGTGGAATCAATCCGCGAATGGGCCAAGACCCGCGCCGCACCAGCCGATTAATTCCGCGCCACCGCATGGTGCGGCGTATCAATATAGAATAGCCGCACCCTTAGCCCAGTTGCGCATATTGCGTATCGGAGATTGACGTGGCGAATGAAACCGCAAAAGTTGTCCGCTTCCACACCCTAGGTGGGCCGGAAGTATTGAAGATTCAGGATGAGCCAATCCCCGAGCCGGGAAAAGGCGAAGTACGCCTCAATGTGAAAGCGATCGGACTCAACAGGGCCGAATCGATGTTCCGCCGCGGCCACTACCTGGAGTCTCCCGTCCTGCCGTCGAAGCTTGGCTATGAGGCCTCGGGTGTAGTTGCGGCGGTGGGGCCGGACGTGGACAAGAGCTGGATTGGCAAGAAAGCCAGCACCGTTCCGGCGTTTTTGATGACGAACTATGGTGTATACGGAGAAATTGCGATTGTTCCGGCCAGCGCTTTGGCAGTTTATCCAGCAAAGCTGACGCCGGAAGAGGGCACATCGATCTGGATGCAATACCTGACCGCCTACGGAGCACTGATTGCCCACGCTCACATCACAAAAACAGACTTCGTAGTAATCACCGCAGCCAGCAGCAGTGTGGGAATCGCCGCCATCGAAATGGTGAAGACGGAAGGCGCCACCAGCATTGCAACCACGCGAACATCCAAGAAAAAGTCAGCATTGACCGAGGTTGGAGCAACCCACGTGATCGCCACAGAAGAAGAGGACTTCTCAGCACGAGTGAACAAGATTACGGGTGGCAAAGGCGCTCAAGTGATATTTGACCCCATCGCAGGCAAAGGTATCGAGGCACTCGCGCAGGCGACGGCTGTCGGAGGAACCATCTTCGAATATGGAGCACTTGCGCCCGAACCAACACCGTTTCCCTTGTTTGCCGCGCTGAGCAAGGGGCTGTCCATTCGCGGATACACCCTCCGCGAAGTGCTTTTTGACCCCAAACTGAGAGCCAAGGCTCAGCAGTACGTTTTCGATCACATCGAGGCAGGCGACTTCAAGCCGCGGATAGATCGCGTCTTTCCATTTGCGCAGATCGTCGAAGCGCACCGCTACATGGAGTCCAACGAGCAGATCGGCAAAATTGTTGTAACAGTGTAGTGACCGGGATCGATATTAACTCCCGTTCTAGCGGCGACGCATTAAAAACGCTATACCCAGAAGCCCGGTCCCGAACAGCAACATGCTGGCGGGCTCAGGTGTGGTGGCCGGTGGCGGAGCAAGCGACAAATCATCGAGCGAGAAATCATTCCCGGCAACAGTGTAAGTCGGGTTGAGGTCTTGAATCGACAACGCGATGCTGCTATCTACCGGGCCGGTTGTCAGTGACGCCGTCCATTCCTGCCATACGCCGGGCATGGTGGAGGATACGTCGAAGGAGCTGCCCACCTGAGTTCCATCCACAAACAGGCCCAGCACACCAGGATTGGAGCTGTAAGCTGAAGTGTCGGCATCAGCAACCCAACCCGTGAACGTGTAAGTGGTGCTCGGAGAAACGGCGATGGATTCCCCCCACGCGTAGAAGCCGGGCGCTCCTCCATCAACTAACAGCATCAGACCACTGCCAGTGGTATGATCGCCATAGTTATAGTAGCCATTTGTGAATCCCGTAATCGGATTGCTCGGATTGCTGGTCAGACCGTAGTCCCCCGGTCCCGTCATGGTCCCGTTACCGACATAACCATATTGCGAAGTAAAACCCGTATTCCCGGAAGAAAAGTCTCCGTTAACAATCATCTGGGCTTCAGCTCCTGCGCTAAACCAAGTGAACGCTCCCAGGAGGAGTGTGAGTCCGATGGCCCAGCCGTGAAACGCCCCACGGCGTAGCATTCCGCGCTGTTGTTCGCATGCTGTTGACATTCGTTCTCCCTTTTTTGATCCCAAGTGCCTATGCGTCTCGGGCACTGGGATCCTTACTCGGCACTTCGTTTTTCGCTTATAATCGGCCGCGCCCAGGACTTGGAACGCGATGGCGCCCGAAGCTAGCAGAGGCCTGATTTCTTGTCTTGTTAGAACCCGGAAATATTCTTGAAAAGACTTGGAAAGCGCTCATGCCGGATAAAACACGGTGCTTTTATGACTTCGGGGCTTTCCGCCTAGACCCCGTTGAGCACGTTCTGCTGAGGGCCGGCGCTAGGGTCCCGCTTACTCCCAAGGCCTTTGAGACCCTCCTCGCCCTGGTTGAGAACGCTGGCCACATCCTGGAAAAGGACGATCTCCTCAAACGCGCATGGCCCGATACTTTTGTTGAAGAAGGCACACTTGCCCGCAACATCTCTACCCTGCGCAAGGCTCTGGGCGATGACGCCGAAGGCAAGACATACATTGAGACCATTCCACGCCGTGGTTACTGTTTTGTAGTTCCCGTCAAACAGTTCCCAGAAGAAGGGATTGGCACATCTAGCGCCATGCGCACAGAGCCGCATGCGACAACCCATTCCGAACCGCAAAATTTTCTATCGCAACGCTGGCTGGTAGCCGCGCTCGCACTCGCTATCCTACTGGCCGCGGCCTACGCTCTCTGGCAGAGCTCCTCGTATCTTCGCAGGGTCTCCCCCAGACGCATCACACTCGCCGTCTTGCCCTTCGAGAATCTGAGTGGCGAGCCCGCTCAACAGTTTTTTGCCGATGGATTCAGCGAAGAGCTGATCACTCAGCTGGGGGGCTTGGAGCCCACCAGCTTGGGAATTATTGGCCGTACTTCTGCGATGCAGTACCAAGGCACAACGAAAGACCCTCGCCAAATCGGACGCGAACTCGGCGCAGAATATGTGCTAATCGGAAGTGTCCGCCGAGACAAAGATCGTGTACGCATCACCGCTCGACTGATTCGCGCACATGACGGCACGACTCTTTGGGCCAAGGACTATGACCGCAATGTGAGCGATATCCTGGCTCTACAGAATGAAGTCGCCAGTGCCATCGCCCGTGAAATCAGTCTCAAACTTTCTCCCGAAGAAAATGCCCGCCTGGTGGCGGCACGTCCGGTAGATCCAGTTGCTTACGAAAGCTACCTGAAAGGACGCTATTTCTGGAATAAGCGAACCTCATCGTCGTACGTCAAAGCCATCCAATATTTCAACGAGGCCATCGCGCGAGACGCGAAGTACGCGCAAGCCTACACAGGCTTGGCGGACGCATATGCGCTACTCGGTTCTTTGGCAAACGCCGAGCTGCCCCGGCGGGAAGCCATGCCCAAAGCGCGGGCCGCTGCGCTCGCAGCTCTTCAACTCGATGACTCTCTTGCCGAGGCTCACACCTCGCTGGCCTTCGAGGAAATGCATTACGAATGGGACTGGCCGGCCGCCGAACGGGAATTCAAGCGCGCCCTGCAGTTGAACCCCAATTATGCCACCGCCCATCAATGGTATGCACTTTGGTTTGTTGCACGCGGGACACCCGAGCAGGCCCTCGCTCAATTAAACCTGGCGGAAAAGGCCGACCCGCTTTCCATCATCGTTAAGGTCGACACGTCCTATGTGCTCACAGGTGCCGGTCGCTACCAACAAGCTGCGCAGGTGGCCGCCAGGGCCCTTGAACTTGACCCCAATTTCGCCCTCGCACACTTCGCCTTGGCGGAAGCCTATGCCGGCCAACAGCTGTATCCGCAAGCCATTTCCGAGCTTCAGAAAATGCTGGCAACCGATAACGGTAATACCTGGGGTCACGCGGCCATGGCGCGCGACTACGCGCAGATGGGACAACGTGCCGAGGCCGAAAAACTATTGCAAGAAATGCTGGCGGGTTGCGGTAACCGCGGAGGTTGTCCGTTGGAGATCGCGTCCATCTACTCCAGTCTCGGCGAAAAGGATCAAGCCTTCGCATGGCTCGAGAAAGCCTATCAAGATCGCGACGGCGGTTTGATTCTCCTGAAGGGATCCTTCCCTCTTATTCACCTTCGCTCCGACGCGCGTTATGCTGAGCTCTCAAGACGCGTTGGTTTGTCTCCCGTCCTGAGCGATGAAACGGAACGCCTCCGCTAATGGAACAAGATTTTTTCGTGAAATTCTTCGTTCCGTTTTCCACGAAGAAATAGGCGGTGTTGTCAGATAGCTTCGGTGGCAGCATAGGTGTGCATGGGACGCCCGTCGTATGACGGGTCCGCCGGCGCCCAGTGACATCCACGGAAGACATTCTCCCCGTTGTCCCTTCGCGCGCGGCGCGCCTACACCAGAACTGTCAGTAGTAAGAATCAGGCGGTCCTTTATATTCCTGGATCGTATTGCCGCCGTCGATGACTATCATCTGTCCGGTCACATACGACGCGGATTCGCACGCCAGAAACGCGATCGCGGCGGCGATTTCCTCAGGACGCCCGGGCCGTCCGACCGGCGTATTCTTGCCAGCGATAATTTCCTGCTCGGTTGAAGACGCGGTTTCAATCCAGCCGGGGGCCACGGCATTTACCGTGATTCCGCTGCGCGCAACTTCCATTGCGAGGCTGCGCGTCAGTCCCACCATGCCAGCCTTGGCCGCGCTGTAGGCCGTTGCGCGAGGGTTGCTGACCAGTGGCCCAGTGACCGACGAAACATTCACGATACGACCATACTTTGCACTCAGCATGGACGGCAGAACCGCTTTCGTCATATTAAAGGTGGTCTTCAGGTTGAGCCCGATGCTGTAATCCCAGTCCGCTTCGCTAAGCTCCGCGAAAGATGTTGAGAGCGTCTCGTCCGGATTGCTAACTTGCGTCATGCCCGCATTGTTTACCAGAATATCGATACGGCCATAGCGTGCGAGGATTTCGCGAACCAGCATCTCAGTGCTCGCGTGATCGCGCAGGTCCGCGGCCAAAGCAAAAACATCAGCCTTATCCGCGGCCAGTTCGCGAGCCCGCTCATTGATTCTATCGGTCGTCGAAGTGATCGCGATTTTTGCCCCATCTTGCGCCAACAGCCGAGCCGTGGCGAAACCTATCCCCAGCGCGCTGCCCGCCCCAGTGATTAGCGCGACTCTCCCGGAAAAGTCCATGTAATTTAATTCCCTCGTTTTTGTGAGCGTCAACAGAACTAATCGAATTTCTAGACACTAGCATCTTCGACGTGGAGATTTCGTGTGGTGAAAGGTATTTCCCATGTTGTCATGCTTGAAAATTTTGCCTGGTGTTCCATTGAATGAGACGATCCGCTAGATTAGGTACCATTACAGGTGCGGGTTGGAAAGGTCCTGCCCACCTTTACTGAGACACGATACAGGCGATAGTGCGTGTAATGATGCTCATTCCGGAAGCGATGTTTAGAAGAAAGGTCGACATAGACCTTCACGTCGTTGGGCAGCCACAAGGGAGTCACGAGGTCTTGAATCCGCGCCTCACCGAAAGTCACGTCCGTTGTCAGGCGAGCAAGTCCAATGTCGGGGCGTGGCGCCAGAAGATCCGTCCGCAACTTGATGATTTGGAAATTGTCTTTGTCTATCCACACGATTCCCTGCACCAGTACCTGAACGGTCCTTTTTAGTCCATTCAAGTTGGAAGTTGGGTTTGTCCGGCTGGGGATTTGAGCGAATGCCAAAACATAAGTATTTCGTTTGCTGATCTTTTCCTGCCCAAGTTCGCGGAAAACGGAATCGGTCTGCCGCGCGGTTGATAAAATAATGGAGCTCAGAGCGAATCCAGCCGTCACAACGTACCCTTGCGACAAGCCAACTTGATCCAGGCGATTCCCCTTTGCGTCCATACGATATTCAACGACGTCTCCCGGCACGTCGTTTCCGTGACGCAGAATCAAATAGCTGTCCTGCACATCCGCTCGGCTTATCACATCCTCCCCGGGTACGGCGGCCCCTTTGGTATTCAATATCTCCTGGGTGATTTTCTCCTGAGCGATGACATTGACAACGTTGCGGAGGAATTCGTCCACCTGTTTACCTGTCTTCTCAAGGATCGTGGGCAGTTCCTGCTGATTTGGCGCAGTCTGAATCGCTTTAAGCTCTGGAATAAGACTGACGATTTGTTTCAATGGCTCGTCGAGGTACGGATGCACGTCCGCATAGTAGTCTTGGCCGTTTTTGTCCACTTGTTGAGCGAAGACCGCCGCTGTCAGGTCTGCCTGATTGGAGCACCAGGCAGGTGATATCGGAGAGCAGAAAAACAGCGGACTGAGGAAAACGATTCGTAACAGAAATCCCGATCTCGGCTTACAACACACGGTCGGCAGGTCACCGCCGACAAAGCTCATTGTTCTTTCCCAATGTTAAAGATTCTCGGGCGTCCAGTTTTTCGCGATTCATTTCCAGAAGACAAGTAGATACAACTCCTAGATGACTAGCTGCGGACAAAGATCCGCGCTTACCCATACGTTCCGTCGCCGGCAACTATTTAAACGTCGGGGACGCCCGCCAAAAATTATAGCGCCGAAGAAGGGTACTCCTTGGGTGTATATGCTAATCGTTCGCATCATCGCCTATAAGAAAGCATCGTCATGGTCCATCCCGGAAATGAATGCAGCAGCCTTTAGCTGTTCGTTGATTTGTGCGTACTGCAATGGCAGTCGGGACGCAAGCGGGAATAGTGGGGCCAACTCCTGAGTAGTCTGATCATCGGAAACTGCTGCAGCGTCGCGAATTTGCTGCGGTACCACCCATGGAAACTTCCCTGGCCTTCACCTCTGCGCATCTTCTTCTATCTGCGTTAAACTTTCTTATCGATGATAAGTCTGCCCCCGATCACCTTGCGCCTCCGCGGGTTCAAACTGATTGACCGCGTCGCGCTGGCCTTCTTGCTGCTGTGCTCCATCGCGCTGGGTGCGGCCTGCGGCTTGCTCTTCGTGTATGCCAGCGACCTGCCTGAAATTCGCGCACTCGAAACCTACCGCCCCACAGTAGTCACCGAAATCTACGCCGACGACGGCCAGATGGTTGGCAGCTTCGCGCTGCAGCGCCGGATCCTCATGACCTACGAGCAGGTTCCCCGGGTCCTTTACAACGCCGTTACCGCCATCGAGGACCAGCATTTCGAAGATCATTGGGGCATCGATTTCCCGCGCATCGCCGGCGCCGCCTTTCGCAACGTTTTAAAGCATCACATCACCGCGGGCGCCAGCACCATCACCATGCAGCTTGCCGGAAATCTTTTCCTCGACCGCAGCGATAAAACCTTTCGCCGCAAAATGCAGGAAATTCTTCTCGCTCTGCAAATCGAGCGCCGCTATACCAAGCCGCAAATTTTCACCATGTATTCCAACCAGGTTTACCTGGCCCACGGCAACTATGGCTTCGCAGCCGCATCCCAATTTTATTTTGGCAAGCCGGTCACGGATCTGAAGCTCCAGGAGGCCGCGTTACTCGCCGGCATGGTCAACGGCCCCAAATTTTCGCCGCTGAATAATCCCGCGCTGGCACTCGCGCGCCGCAACCTGGTGCTCCACCGCATGGAGGAGGAAGGCAAAATCACGCCCATCGAAGAAGCCGCCGCCCGTAAAACTCCTCTCGCCGTACACATTCAATATCCGCGCAACGATCTGGCGCCCTATTTCTTCGAAGATATTCGCAAATATTTGGAATCCACTTACGGCACTGAAGCCGTTCACGAGCGCGGCCTGCGCATTTACACCACGTTAAATATCGCCATGCAGCGCGCCGCCAATCAAGCCGTCCGCGACGGCCTGCACAGTTACGACCGCCGCCACGGCTGGCGCGGCAATCTGCCCAACATCCTCCGCGACAATCTCGGCACCATCGCTACTTACGAAGACGACGACTGGCGCCGTCCCATCGAAAAAGGTACCTACACCACCGGTCTCGTGCTTTCCGTCGAAGACAAAAGCGCCACCATCAAAATCGGCAACTATCGCGCGATTCTTTCTCCCGCCGATTTTGCCTGGACCGGACGCAAGAAAGCTTCCGATCTTCTGAAAGCCGGCGACCTCGCGCAATTTTCTATCCAGGAATTGCGCGAAACTACCGCGCGCGTGCAACTCGAGCAGCAGCCCGGTCCACAAGCCGCCATGGTGGCTATCGATAATCCCACCGGCGAAATCAAAGCCATGGTCGGCGGCTACAGTTTCGAAGACTCAAAATTTAATCGCGTCACACAGGCAGTTCGCCAGGTTGGCAGTTCTTTCAAAATTTACGTGTACGCTGACGCGCTCGAAAAAGGTTCAACCCCGTTCGACACCATTCTGGACGCCCCTTTCACCACGATCAGCGGCGGCCAGCCCTACTCACCGCGCAATTACGATGAAAAATTCGAAGGTAATATCACCCTGCGTCGCGCTTTGGCCGGCTCGCGCAACGTTCCCGCCGTCAAGCTCGCCGAAAAAGTCGGCATCAATAGCGTCGTCAA
>Ga0182024_10011835_pt1 | contig 17409 bp, 18 predicted proteins | sample P32metaG_FD_120480 | JGI IMG/M metagenome (GOLD analysis project Ga0182024, IMG submission 120480) | Permafrost microbial communities from Stordalen Mire, Sweden - P3-2 metaG (Illumina Assembly) | ecosystem: Environmental > Terrestrial > Soil > Wetlands > Permafrost | place: Sweden: Stordalen...
ACCCGGAACGCAAAGGAAACGCATGATGACCAAATCCCGCACCGCCAACACCACCTTCACGCTGGAGCGCATCTACGATGCGCCGCCGGCGCGCGTTTTCGCCGCCTGGGCTGATCCGGCAGCTAAAGCCGTGTGGTTCATCGGCCCCGGTGAGTGGAAAGAACACGCGCGCAGCAACGACTTCGTCGTCGGCGGCACCGAGCGCCTGACCGGCGTGTGGGAGGACGGTACGCGCACCACGTTCGTGGGCCACTACCACGATATCGTGCCGAACGAGCGCATTGTGTACGCCTACGACGTCTTATTCAACGACGAGCGCCTCTCGGTTTCCCTTGCAACGGTGGAGTTGGAACCGGTCACGGCCGGCACGCGGCTCGTGTTCACGGAGCACCTCGTCTGCCTCGACGGCTATGAGGATCCCGGTGCCCAGAGCCGCATCAGCGGAACTGAGGCGCATCTTGATCGCCTTGGGAAGTACGTGCAGCAATGAAGTTTCTCTGTTTGGCCTACGGCGCCGAAGAGGGCTGGAACGAACTCTCGAAAGCCGAACAAGACGAACTGCTCGCGCAAGACGAACTCTTGCGCCAGCGCGGCGACATCGTCGTTGCCGCCGTTGAACTTACGGCCACCACCGTCACCGCATGGGACGGCAAGCCGGCGACGACCGAGGATACCTTCGCCCATGCACGCGTCCCGCTGGCGGGGTTCGGCATCATCGACGCCGCCGACCTCGACGAGGCCATCAAGCTCGTCGCGAACACGCCCTGCGCCCGCGCAAAGGGCGCCGTCGTGCTGAGGCCTATCTCCGTCATCAATCTGTAGCCAGGACGCGCCGCGATCACGAGGCGGCGAGACCAAACGCCTTGAGCAGGACGCGTTTGGGGCGTTGGCCGTCGAACTCGCCGTAGTGGATGCGTTCCCACGGGCCGAGGTCGAGGGCGCCCTTCGTGACCGGCACCAGCACCTGGTGGCCGAGCAGCATACGCTTGAGATGGGCGTCGCCGTTGTCTTCGCCGGTGAGGTGATGCTTGTAATCGAGGCCTGAGGGCGCCAGCTTCTCCACCCAGGTGAGGATGTCGCTCCACAGTCCCGACTCGTGGTCGTTGACGAAGATGCTGGACGTAATGTGCATCGTACTGACCAGCACGAAACCGTCATCGAGGCGGGCCGCCGCGCGGACTCGCTCGACCTCGCCGGTGATGTCCCGGATTTCATACCGCGTCGCGGTGCGAATGGTGAGATACTCGGTGTGCGCGATCATGCGACGTGCTTCGGTTATTCCTCCTCCGCCCCGTGACCGGAGTCGGGCAGATCCGGCTCGCGGAACACATCGCGGAACTCCTCCGCATAGATCTCGGTTCCGCGACCGGGACGCGGCAAGTCGGGCTCCGCATCCGGAAATCTGATCGGGGCATCCGGCTTCTCGTCCTGGTCGCGATTCGGTTTGCCGTGTTCGTTCATGTCGTGCGACCTCAGTGGTGCGTCGTTGGCAGGGATGTCGGCTCTAAAATCACGCGCACCGTCGGCACCGGCTTCTCGCCGGACGGTGCGAGGGTATAGTTGAGGGTGAGCGCGGCCAGGCCGACTCCGACGAGCGCCGTCGAAAAATTGAGCAATCGCCGCTTCGCGAAGCCGGCGCGATCGTTGGCGTCGGCATCGCGCAGCCACGAACGGGTGAGTTCGTACTTCACGCGGATGGAATTCCTCGGGTCTTTCACCAGCGCAAGGCTGGCATACATGCTCACCTCGGGAAACTGGACGTCGCGCGGCACCTGCGCCACGAGCGCCAGGATGAAGGCGGCGGCGAACGCGACGAGCCCGAGCACGATCCACGCGCTCAATCCAAGTTTCGCGGGGTCACCAAGAATCGCAAAGGCGCCGAACCCGGTGGTGATGATCGTAATGAGCGTGCCCGCCTTGGCATCGAGCGCCTGCGACCGCGCGCGACCGGCGTCGTATTTGCTTTTCGCTTCCGCATACAGCAGATCGACCGTCGCGCTGGGCGCACCGAGAAGACCCGGGTATCCGGTCGTGATGCGAGCGAGCGTGTCGGCTTTTTCCTGATCGGTTGCCAGCCCGCTCTGCGAGCTGCCGAAAAAGAAACTCACGAAGCTTCGCGGCATCAGCCGCTCTAGCAAACTCGGCACCGTTGCGCGTTCACCCCCGCCGATTTCTTTGGCGCCGGGGAGCGGCGGCCTCCTCGCAAGGATAGGCCCAACGTTCTCCGTGGCAAAGCAGCGGCGATGCGTATTGCTTTGAGTTTTCTGGGGCCCGCGCTGCTGGCCGTCGGGGCCGGTGCGAGCTTCGTGACCCAGTCGGCCCTCAACGCCCAGCTGCGCGTGGCGCTGAACTCACCGGTGCGGGCCAGCTTCGTGAGCTACGCCGGCGGCACGCTCGCGATGGTGATCGTCGCCCTCGCGATGCGCGAATCGTGGGCCTACGTCCACGATTTCACGCGCAGCTCGTGGTGGCTGTGGACGGGGGGATTCTTCGGCGCGATCTACGTGGTGATCTCGATCGTGCTGCTGCCGCGCATCGGCGCGGCGACGCTTTTCGCCGCCATCGTGACCGGTCAGATGATCGCATCGCTCGCCTTCGACCAATGGGGGCTCTTCGGCTTGTCACCGCGGCCGGTCGATCTCGGCCGCGTGCTCGGCGCGCTGCTGCTGGTGGGCGGCGTGATCCTGATCCGCCGCTAGGTCTCGCCGAGACCGGCGCACGAAGAGCACAGCGTGAAGACTATGGCCGCGGTTCTCCGCGCCTTCTCGAGCGACCGGCCCTACGCGACGTCGCAACCGCTGACGATCGAGGAGATCGAACTCGACGAGCCGGCGCACGGCGAGGTACTGGTGCGCATCGCGAGCGCCGGCGTGTGTCACTCCGACCTCTCGACGATCGAGGGCGTGCTCGGCAAGCCGCTGCCGATCGCGCTCGGACACGAAGCCGCGGGGATCGTCGAGCAGGTCGGCCCGGGTGTGACGCGGGTCGCGCCGGGCGACCACGTCGTGTTCGCCTTCGTCCCCACCTGCGGCCGCTGCGGCCCCTGCACCAGCGGCCGGCCGGCACTTTGCGAGCCCGGCAATCGCGCGAACATGAACGGCACGCTGCTGCGCGACGCGCGTCGCATGCACGCCGGCGAGGAGTCGGTGTCGCACCATTTGGGCGTGAGCGGTTTCGCGACGTACACCGTCGCCGCCGAGGAGTCGGTGGTGCGCATCCCCGACGACGTGCCGATGCACGTCGCAGCGCTGTTCGGTTGCGCCGCGCTCACCGGCCTGGGTGCCGTGTTCGAAGCGGCGCACGTCGCGCCGGGGACGACCGTCGCGATCTTCGGTGCGGGCGGTGTGGGGCTGATGGCGACGTTGGCCGCCGGAGTGGTGGGAGCGTCCGCGATCGTGATCGATCCGGTGGCGCTGAAGCGCGACACCGCGGCCTCGCTCGGCGCGCGCGCGACGATCGATCCCTCCGGCGGCGACGCGGTCAAGCAGATCCGCGACCACACCGGCGGACGCGGCGCGGACTACGTGATCGAGGCCTCGGGCACCGTGAAGGCCTTCGAAGACGCGGTCGCCGCGAGCGCACCCGGCGGCGTGATCGTTGCGGTCGGGCTACCGCGCGCCTCGGCCCGCGCCGAGGTCTCGCCGATGCTGCTCGTGGTCGGCGACCGCACGATCCGGGGCTCGTTCATGGGCTCGTCGGTCCCACAGCGCGACATCCCGCGCTACATCGAACTGTGGCGTCGCGGCAAACTGCCGATCGAGAAGCTCGTAAGCGGAACGATCGGGCTCGACGGAATCAACGCCGCGATGGACGCCCTCGCCTCAGGCGAAGCGCTGCGAACACTGGTGCTCCCGAACGGCTAGCGCAGCTCAGTTCTCGGACGAGCGCGCGGTGTGCTGGCGGAAGGTCACGTTCAGGCGTTCTCCGGTGATGCGTGGATCGCGCGGGACGCGGTGCTCCCAGTAGAGCTGCGTGTCGCCCGCCATGATCACCAGATCGCCGTGGTTGACGTCGACCGAGATCGGGTTGCAGAGCAGACCGCTGTCCTTCTTCGGCCGCAGCTGGAACGTGCGGGTGGCGCCCAGCGACAATGAGGCGACGACCAGGCGCGCGTCGCGCGTGCCGTCGCGGTCGCCGTGCCAGGCCACGGCGTCGCGGCCGTCGCGGTACCGGTTGAGGAAGCAGTAATCGTAGGCCGTCCGGGTATGGCGCTCGATGAGCTTCCGAACCGCCTCGAGGTCGGGCGTCCAGGGCTGCCGCATCCGGTCACCGCGGCCGGCGGTTTCGCGTGGCACGAGAACGCGCTTGCCGTACATCAGGCGTGAATCGGCACGCCACTGGGTGTCGGCTTTCAGCTCCTCGACCAGCGCGTCGGCCGTGCTGCGATCGAGGAACTCCGGGATGTAGGTCACGTCACCGCGCTCGCCGACGAGGATCGTCGGGTTCTTGGCGGAGGCGAATAGCGGGAGTTGTCTGGCCATGAGAATATGCGAACGTATGTTCGATGCTTGCCCTCCCGCCCCTTTTGCAACACTGTTCGGTTGGAGAGGAATGACGTGCAACGGAACGGGCACCGAACGGGGTAGATGCCACTCATGACCCACGACAAGAAGCCCCAGGATGCGGACGACGCGCCGATCGACCGGTCCTCCGACTCGCACGACGACGCCGTGATCGCCGCCGACGATACCGGCATGCTGGCCGGCGAACGGCTCATCACCGAAGCGGAGTTAATCGAGGGCGAATCCGGCCGCAGGTAACGTGTAACGGTTGCGGTAAACGAGTTGCTTGTGAACGGAACGCGAGGAGCGCGTGCCAGCCTTTGGGACAAGGCTATGGGCCTGCCCGTGGTACGCGATGAAGACTTTTTCAACGGCAACCGCCGGCCGATCGGGGTCGACCCGCAGCATTTGCGGGTGATCAACGATACGGCGCTGCGCTCACGCCTGATCATGGCCGGGATCGCCGAGGGGTTGCAATCGCCCAAAGGCCCCCAGCGGATCAAGTCGATCATCCGGGTGTACCCGGACTTCGACGCGCCCCGCCCGGGCCCGAAGCCGCGCACCATTCGCAGTGCAAGCCCCGCCCATCAGGAGCAGCCCCGCGGCGCGATCGGTCTGCCAAGCGTCGAGGAACTCAACGCCTTGCTCACCCGCATCCAGCACACGGAACGGGCGGTGAGTCAAGAACTGCAGGGACAGTTGGGCGGCCAGATCGATCGGCTCAAAAAGCAGATCTCAAGCCTGGAAGGCGACGACTTCGAACGCGCCTTCCGCGAACTCGAGACCGCGATGCGCCAGCGCCGCGAACTCTCGACCCAGATTCGCGAAGAAGCCTTCCGCCGGATCGACGCCGACGGCTCGTTCGACCCGCGCCGCTACCTGCGCCTGATCTCGCGCGACCGCCGCTAGCCTAGATCAGATCGGCGGCGTGCCGGCGTCCGCATCCGCATCGCACTGCGGGTGCCCGCACTCGCACGCCCCCTCGCCCATCGGCCCGCCGCCGGCCTGAGTCGCACAACGCGGGCTGCAGTATTCGGCGTTCGGGTCCAGCGGAGCCGTCGAGGTCGCCTGCGTCTGGGCTGAGTACGGTTTAGTACACGCGCACATTTCGTGGACGCATTTGTCGCGCATCGTCATGGGTGGCTTATACCCGAATCTCGCGGCAGAAAGGTACGCCTCGAGGTGCGGGCCACGAAGTGAAGATAGCGAGTGACACGCTGCGTCTTTTGCCGCACTCGCCAGCGTCGAACGTTAGGGCTAGTTCGAGCGGCAGAACGTCGGGGGGCACCTTTGGTGCATCGAAACGGAAGTATGCGCCATATCCCGACCCGATATGGGAGCGCGTCCACGGCGACCGAACCGGGCCGATCCCACACGAGGGAATGCCACAGTTGAGCCGTACCAAATGATGCCGTGCGCGTCAACGATGTTCGGTATGGGCGCAACCCGGCGCGAATATTCCGGCCAATTGAACGGCCTCGCCTGTACGAGCGCCTGTCCGCCGCGGCGCGCTATCGAATCGTTACGGTGGTCGCCCCAGCTGGGTTTGGGAAATCCGTCGCTCTTCGTCACTTTGTGCGACGTCGGCCCCGCGCAGTTCTATACGAAGTCTCTCAAGAAAGCAAGACGCTTCTGCAGTTCGTGCGCGGCTTTTGCGATGCCCTTGCGCGTCACACACCCGGTTTACGCGCGGCTCTCGCCAGCGCATTCGAGGGATTTGCTTCGTCGGCTATCCCGGGTAAGGATTTGGCTTCATGGGCCGCTGTCCACATGCGCGAGCTCAGAGTTATGATTGTAATCGACAATCTCGACATGAATGATGCCGACCCGGAAATCTCCCATTTTCTCGCTAACCTCATCGGCAAAACAAAAGCTCATACCCGGTGGTGCCTGGCCTCGCGCGCGAGACTAAATCTGCCGACGGCATCGTGGCTCGCGTACAATGAGTCGGACCTAGGCCTTGACGCAGACGATCTACGCTTCACGCCGGAAGAAGCGCGACTAATTGCCACCGCCGCCGGCGCCAGGCTCAGTGACGAGGATCTCGACACGATGTTTCGCCTTACGGAAGGCTGGCCCGCTGCACTTACGTTTGCGTTTAGGAATGCGACGAAAGCGCAGGATCTTCAGTCGTTGACAGACGCTACCCGCGATATTATTTACCGCTATCTCGCTGAACAAGTGTGGCATTCACTCGATACGCAGCTTCAGCGGTTCCTTGGTGTCGCTGCCTTCCTCCCATGGATCGATACCACTTTTGCTGCCGAGGCGGGCTTCCCGAATAGCGAAACTGTAATTGAAAATCTTCGCGCGCGCATAGGCCTAATATCGACTAGAGACGGGGGCGTTTACGAGTTACATGACCTTTTTAGAGATTTCGTACGAAAAACACTATCCAGCCGAGGAGCACTCGCACTCCAGGAAGCGCTCATATGCGCGGGAGGAGTCCTCGAGCGCACTGGTTTCACGGCGGCCGCCATTGATCGCTACGTCGATGCCGATGCCGCTGGATCAATAGCCCGGGTACTGGAATACCATAATATGGCGCTGCTCGAGAGCGGGCATTATGACGTCGCGCAAAGAGCCATACGCGCCCTCAAAGACAGCGCGGAATTCGGTCGTGGCGGCGTACTCGCGCTTCGGGCGGCACTTGAGGAAGCTCACGGCCGCGTGGATCGCGCTGAGGCCTTATATGCGCGCGCTCTTTCCATACCCTCGCACGACCAATCATTTTGCGTAACCATCTCGTGTCGGTATTCCTTACTTCTATACCAACAGGGACGAACCGATGGAATCGCACTCCTGGAGACTCTGTTCAACCGGAGCGACCTAAGTGCATCGGACCAGGCGCATGTCGCAGGAACATTGGCCGTGCTACTCGCCTATGCCGGGGATCAGGCGCGAGCATCGGCGACTTTAAGTGATGCTCTCCTCCTGGCGGAGGAAACGGACGAATCCGTTCGGGCACGTACGTACGGTCGAGCGGCCGCCGTCGCCTTCTTCGCGGGCGATGAGCACTCCGTGGAGTTGTACGCAAACGAGGCAGCACGCCTCGCAGAGGATTGTTCGTTGTACGGCCTAGCCGCGCGCATCGGTACATCTCTTAGCGCACTCCATACGTCGGCTGGCCGTATCGCAATAGCCAAGTCCTACGCGGCACGTATTGTATCCAACGCCGAGCGAGCCGGTGACCCTGAAGTCCGCGCACGCGGCCTGAGGGAGCTAATGGCTTTAGAGGCCGAGCTCGGCAACGAGGACGCTGCTCTCTCGGCCGAGCGGGAGCTCGCTACCACCGCCTACACAGGACCGAATGGCCTCACCGCCTTATTGCTCGCACGGGCAATGATACTCACTTGGAATTCGCGTTTTCGTGAGGCAACTTTGCTCCTTCAGGACGCGGACACCTGGAATCTTTCCTCACACCAACACCGCCTTAGGACATCTCTGTTGGCGGTAGCGGCAGCGGCTAATAGGGACATTGAAACGGCGCTGAGTGCATTGTCCGCGTATGAGAGTGCTGCTAACGTCGATTCAGACACGCATTCGATGTTCGCTCGCGCGCGGGCTCTCAGCTTGCGCTATGCCATGCTGGCGGCGGCTATAATTGCAAAGCGCGACATTTCGCAGCGCCTTACTCATGAGGCGGCTCGCGGAGAAACACTCGATGCCTTCAAGGCGTTCGACGACGCAATCGAAGCTGTAAAACTTCACTCGGAACAGAGGCTTGTAGCTGCGCTACACGCGTTGAATGCCCATTCGCAGCAGGGCACCGCAAAGGTAATTGCTGCCGTAACGGCCGGACTATTTCCCTCGGAGATCGGCGATCATGGTCCATTAACAACGACCGAGACGGCGGTGTTGCGATCGCTGGCGAAAGGTCTCTCCAATCAAGCCATTGCAAGCGCCCAGGGCCGTACGGTCAACACTATACGAACGCACGTTTCGTCAATTCTAAGGAAGCTGAAGTGTGAAAGTCGCGGTGAAGCAGCCGCCGCGGCTCGGCGACTTGGCCTCGTCTGATCGCGGCCTCACCTCATCCTTTTGGACGATGGTGCCTCTATCAGTAAGGCGGCTACGCTAGCGGCGTGGCCTTCTCGCGGCAAGAAATCGCGACGGGCTCCAAGGTTGCCTCCTGGGTGTGGGAATTGAAGAGTCGGGTCCTTAGCGGTCCGATTCTTCTATGCTCAGTGTACGCATTCGCTGGCCCTAGGGGGCGTGTGGCCCGAGTCCGATCGCGAACGCAGTTACGGAAACTTCGACCGCTCAAATCAACTCGCGAAACGATGGGAAGGTGACGTCGAGCGGCGGGTGGGCGTTCGGACAGTAGAGGATCGCCTTTCCATTCTCGTAGGCCATTCCGTAGGCGGAGGAGGTCGTGCCGAGGATGCGCGGGTGATTGCAGTGCCCGGCTGCCTCATCGGTCTCACGATGTACTCGGAGCACATTTTGCGGATGCTGGCCGCGCAGGCCCCAGAAGCCGTATTGATTGTGGCCGCTGAGCGGCGGCGGTAGGCCGTAGGCCGGGCCGTAGATCTCGAGTGCGCCGGCTTCGCCGTAGTTGTCAACGAGGATCGAGGTGCGCGGGCGCTCGGGCGCGGGGATCTTGTCCCACGCCGCCGCGACTTCGCGTACGAAATCGTGCCAGCCGAGTTGGTCGGCAAAGCTCTGCGGCAAGCGGGTTCCGACGTCGCCCTTCTCCTGCGCCCGCGGCGCCAGATGTAGCGCTTGCATATACGGCGCGATCTGGTCGACCGGCAGTAACGGCAGCGCGAGCGGTGCGAGCATCGCGCTGAAGGCAATTGCCAGCGCACCGTACCCGCTCGTCATCAGCACCGATCGAATCGCCAGCGCGATCGCGACGGCGCCGATCGCAATCAGCGACGGGTAGGCCGGGGCGAGATAGTAGTCCTTGCCGTGCCCCAGGTAAATCGCGACGGCGATGATCGCGTAGGCGATCGGGATGAAGCGCAGCCGTGCGAAGTCGCGCGACAGGAACGGCGCGATCAGCCCCGCCAGCCACACCGGCGCGAAGAACGGGTTGAACACGAAGATCTGATTGATCGTAAACAGGAACGCCGGTACGTCGGCGTTCTTGCCGCCCGCCGCGTGCACGATCGCGGCAAACGGCCAGCCGTTCGCGGCCTGCCATAGCACCGACGGCAGCGCGATCACCACCGCGATCGCGACGCCCAGCCACAGCTCGCGCACGCGCAGCAGCCGGCGCTCCGGCGTCAGCGCCAAGCCGACGGCGAGCCCGACAAGCCAGATCGGGAGCGCGTACTTCGCCTCCATTGCCAAGCCGCTGACGACGCCGGCCCAGATCAGGCTCCGGCGATCGTCGTGCAGCGCCGCACGCACCAGCGCGTAGGCGACGAAGGTCCACGCCAGCGGCTCGAACACCGTGGTGTTTACCGTCGCGGTCAGCCCCATCAGCATCGGCGCCAGCGCGGCCACGGCGCCGCCGATCCAGGCCGCGCGGTCGCCGCCGCCCAGCGTGCGTACGAACGCCACCACCAGCCACACCAGCGCCGCCGCGGCGAACACGTCCGGAAGCCGCAGGATCCAGGTCTGGCCGCCGAGGCCGTACAGCGCCGCGTTCAGCAGCGGAATCAGCGGCGGCTGGTCGGCGTACCCGAATTGCGGATGGCGCCCGCAGACGATGAAGTACAGCTCGTCGCGGAATACGTCGTAACGGTTAGCCACCGCCAAATGGAGCACAGCCGTCAGCGCCGTCAGAATGACGGCAACGCGATCTTTCACCGTAGGTGACCGTCGCGGATTCGCCTATTCCGCTCCAACGAAGTCCCTCGCGAAGCACTTGCGCCGTGTCACCTCGCTCTTCGCGAACTCCGCGTCGATCCTCTCAAGTTGTGCGTGCGTCACTCGCTGCGGAACCCCGTTCGTGGGCCACGCAGCATACTGGATGTACAGGGCGTGCCCGGTCGTCAGATACAGCCACGCTTCGGCATTGGATCGGTTGGGGCGTTGGTACACCCACATGTTGATAATGGACGTGCCCTTTCCACCGTCGGCCGGGATGTTGTCGGTTCCCAGATGCGCCGGAGAACCGACGCACTGCGCATCCGCCCTACTGGTCGTCTGCAGCGGAGGCAGGGGCGTTGTCTCGAGCGTAATGGCGAGGACCAGCCCGATCATGTCAGCTGGTTTGTATGGCTTTGCGTTGCTCATGTTCCTTTGGGGGCGCCGATGTAACGGACCCATTTGAGGAAGACGGCCGGCGTGGTGGAGAGGCTGTTGGGATCGCCGTAGACGACGTAGAACTCATTACGCAGGGTCAGGAAGTGGTACGCCAGCGTCACGTTGGAGGCGTTGACGTAGGCGAAGGTCGGAAGGATGGCGGCGTTCGGCAGCGTCTGGCCGTGAATGCGCCGCAGGCCCACGTCGAAGGCTGAGTCGCGGTTGATTTGCCAATCGAGGGTCGCGCGGTTGAGCCACTGCGTGCCGCTCGGTTCGGTGCGAAACAGAGTGCGGTACGCATCTTCATCCGTTTCGAGCGTTAGATGAATGCCGGGCGCAACCGGCAGGGTGGTGAGGTAGGTCCACGCGCCGAGCTCACCGTGAAAGTACGGGCCGCCGGTGTACTGCACGTAGGTCGGCGTGGTCGTGCTGATGCGGTAGCCTAGTTCCACGCCGTTGCCGTAGAACGGCAGATACTCGCCGTCGGCGACGCGCACCATCGACGGCGCGTCATAGACGTGTACCGTCATCAGGTTGCGAAAGTCGAAGTTGAATTGCGCACTGGCTCCGGCCTGATCGGGGATTCCGTACCGATCGTGGTAGCGATTCGCGTAGAGCGAGTAGGCGATGTCGCGCAGAAGCGCCTTGGAGCCGTAGTTGAGCGTCTTGGTGAAGTAGGCTTCGTAGCCGGTGACGTCCGTTTGCGGAACGAAGCTGTCGACCGGATCGAACTCCGCTCCTACGTGGTTGTACGATAGCAGACCGGTCGTGGTGGACGTCGCGTACACCAAGCCGACCTGCAGCGCGGTCGCGTCACCGGGGCTGGTGACGAGGCTTCCGTGTTCGGCTGCGGCGTTCGCATACACGCCGAGGTGCAGCTGCTGATCCTGGTACCCCGTCGTGATCGTGTCGAGCACGTCGTGCAGGCCGCTGGTCGTATCCACGGCGATGTGTTGGAGGTTCGCCGTGTACGAAGCACGCGTCGTCTCGGCGCTGTAGTCGAAGGCTTGACCTTGGTCGGTTCTGCCGTTGCTCAGGGCGTCAAACCCGCTGAAGGTGAACGGCCCCTGCGTTCCCTCCAGGGCGTAGCCTTCGCGAAAGGTCGGGATCGCGGGCGTATAGAGGAACTGCGGGCTGTTGAAGCTCGCCAGGTTGTGGTTGAACGCCTGGGCCGCCTGGGTGAAAAACGGGCGCACCTCGGTGTACTGGTACGCGAAGGCCTGCGGCGCGATCGTTTGCTGGTCCGTATCGACGTTCGAAAAATCGGGATGGAACGATGCTACCAGCGATGCGGTCGGGGTGACGGGCAGCGACACGTCCGCGCCCACGCGCGAGGTGTTGCCGCCGTAGGCCGGCGTCGTCAGCTCGCCCAGCGCGTACACCTGCGCGCGAGCCGGCGAACGCACGGCCTGCGGTGGTCCGACGTCGCTCCAGATCCCGGCAAATGCCGGGTCGTTCGGATTCGATTGGTTGGGCGAGAACGCCCAGACGTCGATGAGCCCGCTCGCCACGACGTTGCGCACGAGCTGCACACGCCAGCGCGTCGACCCGCCGTTGCGGATGATGCCGAACGGGATGTGCATCGTCACCACGTAGCCGTCGGCGGTCGCGCGGCCGACGGCGCTCCATTGCGGCGTATACGCACTGTTCTCGCTCGAGGTTTGATAGCGCGTCCCGCGCGGGTTCGCGAAAAAGCCGTAACTGAACCCGTTCGTCCCCTGGGGCCACAGGTACACGCCCACGTAGTCATCGCTCTGTACGCCCGCCGCATTGGTCGTCTGCGCGGCGGTAACCGCCTCGTGCTGCACCGCCAGAAACGCGATGTCCAAGCCGCCGGCATCCTCGGCGATGCGCACGGTCGTAGGCTCTTCTGCCGGGCGCCGATAGGTGAAATCCGTCGCCAGATTGACGCTCGCCGCAGTCGTCCACTCCGCGCCGAGCGTACCGTCGATCGCCGGTGCCGTGCTCAGTCGCGGAACCGTCAGCGCCGGCGGCGCGGGCGACTGCGCAGACGCCGGAGCCGCGCCGATCGCAACGGCCATCAGAACCGTCGCGACAACGATTCGCATCACACCGCACGTACTACGCGCCCGACCTCCTAGTTTCATCGGAGGAGCGCGCGCATTTCCTAGCCGGAAAGGGCGTCCTTCGCCGAGGTCATCAAAGCAGGTTCGGCTGCCTAATAAGGGGATGTTAGGCGCCTCATCGTCGTTCGAAGGATCCGTGCTGTGTTTGTTCGGACCGTCCGCTGCGCCGCCGCCCTGCTTTGCCTGGCCGCAGCTTGGGGCTTGCCTGATGCTGCAGCCGCGCAGCAGGCCGCCGCGGCCGAAGTCAGCGGCACGGTCAGCTCGGCCGATGGGAAGCCGATCGCCGGCGCTTCGATTGCGCTGACGGGCAACGGGTCCGCCCGCGTCGCCGTCAGCGACCGAAACGGCCGCTTTCACCTCTCGGGCGTCCCGGCGGGGACGTACGGCGTTCGGGCGAGCGCAAGCGGCTATTCGACCCTGAGCGGTCGCACCGTCGCGATCGCGCCGAATACCGAGACGTCGCTCAGCCTCGTACTTCCCGCGGCGCAGGTCTCGTCGCTTACCGTCATCGGAACCGTCACCACGAATGGCAGCACGGCACTCTCGACCGCGCCCGCGCCGAGCCTCGAGATTAGCACTCAGCCCTATGCGCAGCAAGGCGTCACGCGCGCGAGCGACATCCTCCAGTATCAGCTCTCGACGACGGTGATCCCGATCATCGGCGGCGGCTTGAACGCGCCCGCCGTGGTCGCGCTGCGCGGCCCCGATCCGTCCGAGACGCTGGTCGCCGTCGACGGCCATCTCGTGAACAACGGCAGCACCGGCGACTTCGATCTGTCGCTGCTCGACCCGGCCGATCTGCAGAGCCTGCAGGTCGTGTACGGTATCGCGCCGTCATCGCTCTTCGGACCGAACACGCTGGGCGGCGCGCTCAACGTGCTCACGCTCGAGCCGACCGCGCAGCCGCACATGCTGCTGCGCTTCACCGGCGGCTCCTACGACACGTTCGGCACAACGCTCGACACGACCGGCACGACGAACCGTCTCGGCTACGCCTTCTCCTATCACCGCGTGACGTCGGGCGGCCAGCTCTCCGACTATGAGATCCCGACCACCGACGGCACCGGTACGGCACCGGTAAGCAACGCGATGGACGCCACCTCGCTGCTCGGCAAAGTGCGTTACTCGTTCGGCGGCAGCAACGGCTTCATCGGCCTGACGTTTCACGATCAGTCGATCGAGCGCGATCTCTCCGCCACGCTGTCGTCCGTTCAGACGCCGGCGAACGCCTACCAGAATTTCTCCGGCTCCTCGAGTTCGGCGAACAACGTCGCCTATGGGCTCGATGCGCAGATTCCGCTCGGGCACGTGGACACCGACGGCACGACGGCGACGACTGCGATCTTGCGCCACCAGACCGCGCTCGCGAATCAAGCAGTGTTCGGCCCCGGCGCCGGAACCTCGCCGTATCTGTACAACGATCGCGACCTGATCGCCGACGACACGCTCGAAATCGATCGCGTGCTCCCGCACGGGCTGCTCGCGATCAAAGGCTCGCTCACGAACGAGAGTCTCTTGACGGATTTCATCCCGGGCGTCGTGTTCGCCGAATCCGTCGCGCGCAGCTCCCTTTCGATCGGGCTGCAAGATGCCATCAGCGGCATCCCGGATTCAACGCACCAGCAGCTCGGCCAGATCCAGCGCTGGGTCGGCGTCAGCTACAGCGACGATCCAACCTCGAAGCTGCACTACACGTTCGCCGGCTACTACAGCAATTTCAGCAGCTTCGGTACAAGCCTCGATCCGCGCTTCGGGTTCGTCTGGACGCCGAGCGCCGATTCCGCGCTGCGTCTCTCCGCCGGCACGACGTTCCAGTCGCCGCAGCTGCCCGAGTTCATCGTTCCGCCCGTGCTGCCGGCGCCGGTCGACGGCTACGTCAGCATCGGCAATCCCCACATCACCGCCGAACACGCGACGTCCTACGACGTCGGCTACGAGCATCTCTTCCACCTGCCGCAGTCCGTCCACGTGGCGCTCGACCTGTATCGGACGAACCTGCGCAACAACACCGCGTTCTATTTCTCGCGCGGAACGACGGCACTCCCGTGCCCGATGCAGGCGGGACTCGACTACGGCAACACACCCTGTTTGACGTATCCGGTCAACGTGACGCGCGACGTGTATCAGGGGCTCGAACTGCGCGGCGACCTGGCGCTTCAGCCGCACACGTCATTGCACGCGAGCTACGACATCGACAGCGTCTACGCGCAGTCGTATTCGGCGAATGCGGCCGACGACGTTCCCCTCGGTCAACAGGCGCTCCGGGTTCCGCTCCACAAGATCGGCCTCACCTTCCAGCACGACAAGCCCTACGGCATGTCGTACTACGTTGGCCTGTTGTACGAAGGGGCGTACAACGAATTGAACCTGCCCCCGTTTGCGACCCTGCGCGCCGGTGTCACCTATCGCGCCCACGATTTTGACTTCGGCCTCTACGGCACGAACCTGACCAACGTCTACAACTTCCCGCTCACCCGCCTGGGCGCCGGCGTGCCCTACGGCTCGTTGTCGCCCGGGCTCACCGCGACCGACGCGATTCCGCTCCCAGGACCGCAGCTCACGTTCAGCATTTCGCGGCACACCTAGGCTGCCGCGTCGGGCTTGCGCTTCCGGGGCAGTCGGCGACCGGACGCTCGGTTTTTCTAATGTACGCAAACGTACCGAAGCGCTGCCGGATGTGCTATAGTTTTACTCCCGGCTCCCCGCTCGTTACGGGATGGCCAACAACGCGAAGGAGAGACCCATGAGGGCAACGCCCTTATCCGTGGTCGTCTGCGCCGGGATTGCTTTATGCTCAACCTAAGGCCGGCCGGCACCTACTCGTACGGCAACCGGGTCCTCGACGCGTTGCCCGCCGGCGACCGCAGGGACCTCATCGCCGACCTCGAGGTCGTCACCTTCGCGGCCCATCAGGTCACCCACGAGGTCGGCGCGATCCTCGGTCACGTGAACTTTCCGATCGACGCCGTGCTCTCGGTCGTCGCCACGCTCAGCAACGGCGATACCGTCGAAGTTGGGACCGTCGGCAGCGAAGGCTTCGTCGAAACTGACGCGGCGCTGCACTCGTCGCGCGCGCAACGTACGTCGTTCTGCCAGGTGCGCGGGACCGTCGGCCAGATGTCGATGGCACGATTCATGTCGCGTATGGCGACGAGCGACACGTTCGCGCACCTGATGCGCCAGAATGTGCGCGCGTCGCTCTTCAGCGCCCAGCAGTTCGCTGCGTGCAACGTCAAGCACTCGGTTCTCCAACGGTGCGCGCGCTGGCTGTCGATGACCTCCGACCGCGTCGGCAGCGCGGAGTTCATCCTCACCCACGACCTGCTGGCGATCATGCTCGGCGTGCGGCGTTCGGGAGTGTCCGAAGCCGCCGAGGAGCTGCAGCGGCAAGGCGCGATCCGCTATCGGCGCGGCGCGGTTACGGTGATAAACCAAAAGCTTCTCAACGACACCGCGTGCGAGTGTTACGAAGCGTGCAAGCTCGCCTTCTCCGCGGCCTTACGCGAATGAGTTTCGTGTTACCGCCCGCTCCCGATGAGTCGCTGTTCCGCGCCACGAGTACTGCGGTCGCAGAAAACGCGCTCCAAGCCGAGATGCGCCGCATCGTTGAAGGCGTGTATGGGCCGCCGCTGCGCAACCTGCCGGGCCTCGATGTGGGGCGCGCCTATCGGGGTGCTGGTGACGAGTTCCGCTACGGCGGCGACATCGTCGATGTCTTTCACTACGGCGCAGGCTACACGTCGCTGGCGATCGTCGACATCAGCGGCCACGGCATCCTCGCGGCCGCCAACGCCGGCCTTGCGAAGTACGCGCTGCGCGCCTACGCGTCACGCGGTCTCGACGCGCGCGACTCCGTGCGCGCTCTGAACCGGCTGTGCATCGAGAGCAGCGCGTTCGAAGGCAACGACGAGTTCTTCGCCACCGTCTTCTTCGCCATCGTGCCGCCCGACCGGCGCACGATGCAATACGTGTCGGCCGGGCACGAGGCGGCGTATCTGATCGCGCCGCAAGGTCCTCGGATGCTGCCGGCCACCGGCCCCATCGTCGGCTTGATGGATTCCGATGCGGCCTTCGACCACCGCAGCGTCGAGCTGGACCCCGGCAGCATCTTCGCCGCTGTCACCGACGGCTTCTCCGAAGCGCGCAACGCGCGCTTGGAGTTCCTCGGCGCCGAGGCGTTGGTCGAAGTCATCCTGCGCAACCGCGCCCGCGAGGCCGAACGCCAGGCGGAAGCGGTCACGCTGCGCGCCTACGAGCATTCCAACGAGCAGCTCCGTGACGACGTCGCCGCCCTCGTGGTGAAGATCGCGTCGTAGTCGCGCCGGCCCTAGCCTTTCAATGGGCCGCAACGCCTTCGGGGAGTTGGAGCCCGCAAACGACCCCCGAAATCGTACCGGCCGGTGCTTCGGTCACCGCGCCGCTCGGGTTTGCGGCGAATTCGTCAACCGCTGGAGCGTCCGGATCCGTCACGTAAATCTCGCCGCTCGTGTCGACGGCCACGCTGCTGGCGCGGCCGAGCGTCGCCGAGAAGATTTGGGCCAGCGGTGTGGCATTGACGCCACCTGACGGATTCGCGGCGTACACGTTGATAAAGCCACCCGGCGCGCCACCGAACTCGTTCG